>ULZM01032994.1_pt1 | contig 11821 bp, 9 predicted proteins | sample 1963131 | NCBI WGS metagenome assembly ULZM01 (sample SAMEA4835890, study PRJEB28245) | human gut metagenome | biome: gut microbiome; material: fecal sample | place: Denmark | collected 2008 | reverse complement strand
GCATGGAGCTGGCAGCAATCGCCGCGTCGGAATAGAGGCGGTTCAGGGTGGATGTGCCCGCCTTGCCGTCCGCCTTCAGGCCGTTCGCCGTCTGGAAGGCGATCACTGCCGCCTTTGTCGCGTCGCCGAAAGAGCCGTCCGCTGTGCCGGTCAGGTAGCCCAAGGATTTCAGGCGCGTCTGCATCGCCTTGACGGCGCCGCTGTTCTTCATGCCGGACTCCAGCGTCGTGCCGATGGAGGAAACGGGCGTGGAGGATTTCGCCGCGGAGGAAGAATACAGCGTTTGCAGCGTCGAAGGCCCGGCGACACCGTCCGTATAAAGGCTCTTGTACTTTTTCTGGAACGCCTTGACGGCGTATTCTGTCGCACCCTCATAGTTGCCGTCCGGCGAACCCGCCATCCAGCCCAGTTCAATCAGGCGCGCCTGCAGCGTGCGGACGCGCGTGCCGGACGAACCACTCTGGAGATAATACTCAGTGGAGAGGTTTGGGGTCGCGGTGGTTTTCGGCTTGGGGGTTGCGGTCTTGCGCGGAGTAGCGGTTGCGGCGGCTGCCTTGACAGCGTTGGAGCTGTTCAGCTTTGCCATCGTCGATTTGCCCGCGATGCCGTCCACCAGCAGATTGTTGCGGTCTTGGAACGCGCGCAGCGCCTTCTCCGTCGCGTCGCCGAAATCGCCGTCAACGCTGCCGGTGTAGTAGCCAAGCTGCTTCAAGCGGCGCTGGAGTGTTTTGACGTCAGCGCCGGACGAGCCTTTTTTGAGAACGGCAGCCGCAGTTGGCGTGGGCGTTGCGGTCGGCCGCGCAGTGGTGGCGACGCTGCCGGGCGGCGTGGTCACCACGGTGACAATGCCGTTGGACGTAATCACGCCCGGCTGTGTCGTCGGCATGACGGTGTTCGTGCCGAAATTGAAAACGGATTCAACCGTCGGCGTGGGCGAAGGAGTGGGCGTGGCGGTGCGCTGGGGCGCTGTGACAGCAACCGTATTGTAAACAACACCCTGATTGGACAGGTCGCCTGACAGGTCGTCCGGCGGCACAAAGCAGCCCGTCAGCGTCATGGACAGCGCTAAAACACCGCACAGGGCAGCGCCCTTGAGAATGCGGTTGCGAACAGTTGCAGCGGCATGATTCTTCATGATGATAATTCCCTTCCTTCACACTCAGGGCGAGCGGAGCAAGCGTTATCCTCCCGCCGGATTTGCCGGAAAGAGGCGTATGGGCAATCGCCCATCTATATTGTACACATTTATCGGGCAGTGTGCAAGGGCTAAATTGCACTTCCCCTGCCGGAAAGTGGCGAAAAGCCCGCGCCTTCCAATGATATAACGAAACAAGCGGCGCTTTTCCTCCCTTTCCGCTGGATTAGACGGAGAAAAACGCGGATTTGTTCCGCTGAATCAACTATTATTCGACATGTGCGCCGGATTTTCCTGCTGCGAGAACCGTTTCGATATGAAAAACCCCGCCGGACGATTCCGACGGGATTCGATTATTCGTGCTTGCGAACCTTGCATTTCAGCACGGCATCCACTGCTTTGCCCATTTCCGGCAGCTGAATGTCCATCAAGCGGCCTTCGTCGCACTTCTTGGCAAGTTCGGGCTGAATCGGCAATTGCGCCAGCATCGGCAGTCCATACTGCTTCGCGACATCCGCCGTGCGCCCTTCGCCGAAGGGGTACAGGCGCTTGCCGCAGTCCGGGCAGGTCATATACGCCATGTTTTCCACCAAGCCCAGCACGGGGATGTTCATCATCTGCGCCATTTTGACGGCTTTTTCCACAATCATGCCGACCAGCTCCTGCGGGCTTAAGACAATCACGATGCCATCCACCGGCAGCGATTGGAACACTGTCAGCGGCACGTCGCCCGTTCCCGGCGGCATGTCCACATACAGGCAGTCCACATCCCCCCAGCACACATCCGTCCAGAACTGCTTCACCGTGCCCGCAATCAGGCTGCCGCGCCAGATAACGGGGTCGGTGTCGTGCTCCAGCAGCAGGTTGATGGACATAACCTTCACGCCGTTTTCAGCTTCCTGCGGCAGGATACCCAGCTCATTGCCGACCGCCTTGTCGCGGATGCCCAGAATGCGCGGCATACTCGGCCCCGTGATGTCCGCATCCAGTACCCCGGCGATTTTCCCGCGCCGCGCCGTTTCGCACGCGAGCAGACCCGTCACCAGTGATTTTCCCACGCCGCCTTTGCCGCTGACAACGCCGATGACCTTCTTCACCCGGCTGCCCGCGTTTGCCGGGGCAAGCAAACTCTGCGGCTTTTGCCGCGATGCGCACGCGCTCCCGCACGAGGAGCAGTCATGCGTACATTCTTCTGCCATCATGTTCACCTCTGCATCAGATTCATGGGGTATTATAGCATCCGTTTGGAAATGCGTCAAGCTGTCATAATGCCCGAATCGGAAAGTACAGATACTCCTGCTGCGTTTTCGGGTCGGTGAATTCCTGCACCGCGCCGACGAGCTTCACGCCGTTTTCGCGGAAGTAATCGACCATGCGGCTGAACGTGTCCGCGCGGCGATTCTCTACGGCAAGGTACTCATACCCCGGCACGACCCACTTCGTCCACCCATCCGGCACTTCCGCGTCGATGGGACATTCCACGCCCGCGAGGTACAAACCGCGCGAGAAGCCGTCTGTCCACGGCAGAAAAGAACGGGTTTCGTCGCTCATCACGCCCCACATGCCGAGCAGCGCGCCGTTTTCGTCGCGGCTGGCGACGGGGGAGACTTCGTCGAAGTGGGCGTTTGCGTCCGACCAGAGCATGGGGATGAAGCCTTCGCCGTCGTCTGTCGAGCCTTCGATGCCGATGACGGCAAAGGAGGGCTTGACGATTTTCTGAATGTTGAGGGATGATTCCATGCTGATACCTCCGATACTATCCTATTCCCGATTCCGCCACAAGTCATTCTTGCGAATCTTTACCCGCGGAATGCTCGTCGTCAAGTCCACTTCATATATATCTTCCTCCGTCGGATGCAGAATCACATGCACCTTCTGCCCCAGCGCCGGTTCAATGGTGGACGTATGAAACAAGATCAGCGCATTCCCCGTGCTCGGATGCGTACATTGCAGCTCAATAAAGAAGCGATTGCGTTTGACGGGTGCAGTGTAGCTGACGGTTGCCGCCGTGTGCAGACCGATTCGCCGCAGTTGCCAGCGCGGCTTCAGGCGCTGGAAGAAATCGACGATGGCGGCAGGGGAGAAGGAGCGCAGCGTCGTGCGGCGCAGGAGCGGAGCGCCCGCGAGCATCCACAGCGGCAGCGGCGCCGACGCAAGCAGCGCAATGGGATAGCCCAGCGCAGCGCCCGCAATGCCGAGGACGCACAGCACTTCCAGCGCGACGAACGTCCACCGGGAGAAGAAGCAGTGCCGGTGCAGCACGTTCGCCGCCGCCCAGCCCAGCACGATGCCCCACGCCAGCGGCGCGAGCAGCAGCACGAACCCGGCGAACGATGCGCCCGTTGACCCGCGCGACATCAGATGAACACCGCCGAATGCCAGCCCACCAAGCAGCAGATAGAACCCTGCCCAGCTGTACGGGCGGAGCAGAAACGCCTGCCAGAGCGGCGTTGCGCCCTCCACGGCATAGCGGACGGATGCGCGCAGGTAACGGCAGGCATACAGCGCCAAATGTACTGTCAGCTTCGGCAGCCACAGCAGCACATCCTGCAGCATGTTCAGCAAGTCGCCGACCCCATGCGGACGGCGGAAGGGGAAATCTGGGCGCGCAGAACGGAGCAGTTGCATCGTCCTGCGCAGCGATTCGCCCAGCGGCGGCAGACGGAATTTCCGTTTCGGGGGCGCGGACGGCGTGTCCGGAGGCACATCGAACGGGATGTCTGGCGGCATGGTGTCGAACGAATCCGCCGCAGGGTACGGGATGAACTCCTCAGGCGAATAATACTCGCGCGTTCGGCGTCGGCGCGGGGGTTCGTCCGCATTCATGCGGCGGCGGCAGGGCGCGGCTTCGTTTTCCTCCGGCGTATACGCCCGGTCAGCCCGGCGTCGGCGCGGCGTCTGCTCACTCATGGGGCTGCCTCCCTTTCGTATGCGTCGCACAGGGACTTTGCGTCGCCCTGCGCGCGGATTCTGCCATGCTCCAGCCAAATCACGCGGTCGCAGAGTTCGCGAATCTGGCTTAAATTATGGCTGACGAACAGCACTGTCGCGCCGCCGGACATGAGCTCAAGCATCCGCGCGCGGCTCTTGTGCTGGAAACGCTCGTCGCCGACGGCAAGAATTTCATCCACAATCAGAATATCAGGCTGAACGACGGTGGCGATGGAGAAAGCCAGACGCGCGAGCATTCCGGACGAGTACGTTTTCAGCGGACGGTCGATGAAACGATCGAGTTCGCTGTACGCAATGATTTCCGGCGCTTTGTCGTGCAGAAAATCCTTCGGGTAGCCAAGAATTGCGCCGTTAAGGAAGATGTTCTCCCGCCCGGTGAGTTCCGCGTCGAAGCCGCTGCCGAGTTCGAGCATGGGGACGAGCGTGCCTTGCAGGGCGACGCTGCCGCTGGTGGGCGGGTAAATGCCGCTGATGATTTTGAGCAGGGTGGATTTTCCCGCGCCGTTATGGCCAATCAGCCCGGTGACACTGCCCTTTTCGGCGGTGAAGGATACATCATCGAGGGCGCGGAAGGTGGTGGCATGCGTCTGGCGGCGGAGGGTGTCGACGACAAATTCCTTGAGGTTGGTGGTGCGGTTCTGGTCGATGCGGAAATCCATCGTAATGTGGCGGGCTTCTACCAAGGGGATTCACCTCCTTGTGAAAGATTTCGTGCAATAAGAATGGTGTATTATTCTCCATCAACCAAGAAAAATCCTCTTGCCAAATGCAAAACTGACAGAAATTCCTTTCTGCTTCCGCCCCTTGACGGGAGGGCGCGGGTGGGATATACTTATCCCGTATGGAAAAGGGGAGGAATCTGGATGGAAATCATTGCACGAATCGAAAACGGCTTTCGGGAGAAATTCGGCGTGCCGCGGCAGTCGGGGCTTGTGCCGGAGGTGATTTCCCGCGTCGTGATGGCGGAAAAGTACAGCGTCCGCGAGGCGTTCCGCGGCATTGAGGATTACTCCCACCTGTGGCTGCTCTGGGAGTTCGACCGCGCGCAGCAGGACGATTGGCGGCCGACTGTGCGTCCGCCGCGGCTGGGCGGCAATACCCGATTGGGCGTGTTCGCGACGCGCTCGCCGTTCCGCCCGAACCGCATCGGTCTGACGGTTGTCCGCTTGATTCGCATGGAGGAGGAGAACGGGCGCATCACGCTCGTCGTCTCCGGCGCGGATTTGATGGACGGCACGCCAATCGTGGACATCAAGCCGTACCTGCCGTATGTGGACAGCGTGCCGGATGCGGTCGGCGGGTTCACCGAGCAGACCGAACGCCATCGCCTAACGGTGGATTTTCCGGAGAAGCTCAAAAAGTATGTTCCCAAGCAGAACCTGCCCGCCGTGATGGGCTTGCTCGCGCAAGACCCGCGCCCGGCGTATCAGCATGACGGAAAGCGCGTGTACGGCGTGCCGTATGGCGAGGTGGATATTCGCTTTGTCGTCGAGGGAGACACGCTGACGGTGGTGGAGGTCGTGCCGTACACGGAAAAGGAACAGAAAAAATGAATACGAATCGCTGGATGCAGGAGGTCAATGCGCGGTTTCCGGTGCGCAAAAGCAAGGTACAAAAGGCGCAGTTCCGCCAGTATGTGCTGCAAAAGGCGCAGGAAATGGGCTATGCGGCGAGAATGGAGGAAAACAAGGCAATCTGCACGAACCGCAATATCGTCGTGGGCGATATGGACAAGGCGAAAGTGCTTGTTACGGCGCATTACGACAAGCCCGCAACCGTCGGGCTGCCGAATGTCATGCTGCCCATGAATCGCCCGATGTTTTACCTCGTTCAGGCGCTGATTGCGCTGGTGATGGTGGTGTTCATCTTCATACCGACGGGGATTGTGAAAAAGCTCACGGGCAGCATCTTCTGCACGGAAGCGACGCTGATTGGGTTGTACTGCCTGATGATGTATCTGCTGCTGGCGGGCGTGCCGAATCCGCACAACGTCAATGACAACACGTCGGGCGTGTGCGGGGTGCTGGCGCTGATGGAATCGTTTGCGGCGGAAAAGCCGGAGGAGATTGCGTTCGTGCTGTTCGACAACGAGGAGAAGGGGCTGCTCGGCGCATCGGGGCTGGCGAAAGCGCATAAGCAGGTGGCAAAAGAGACGCTTGTGCTGAACATGGACTGCATCGGCGTGGGGGAAGCCATGCTGATGCTTGTGCCGAAAGCGGCACGGGAGAAGTATCCGGCACTGGGCGAGACGGCGCGGAAAAGCAGCGGTATTCCGGTCGTCCTTGGCAACATGGAGAAGTGCAATTTCTCCTCCGACCAGAAGCACTTCAAGCTCGGCGTGGGCATCTGCGCCTGCCGCAAGAAAAAGCATGTAGGCTGGTACTGCAGCAAAATTCATACCAAACATGACACGACGTACGACGAAAGTATCCTGCAGGGCGTGGCGGACACGGTGGAAGCCGTCCTCCGGCAGGTCGTCGGGAAGGAGCAAGCATGACCATACGCGAAGAAATCGACGCGCAGTTCCCCATCCGCAAAACGACGGCGCAGAAGCGGGCGTTCGAGAAGTGGGTGATGGCGAAGATGCGCGAAATGGGGTATCGCCCCTATGTGGACGGCATGAACCGAAAGGACAAGCTGCGCCACCGCAACATCGTCGCCGGCGACCCTCAAAATGCCGAACTGCTCATCAGCGCCCACTACGATACGGCGGCGACCATCGGCGTGCCCGATCTGCGCATCCCCCGGAATTTCCCGGTGTATATCCTCGCACAGGGCGCGGTGCTGCTGGGAATGCTGCTGATTTCCCTGCTGATCGGCACGGCAGTCGGGCTGGCGACGAAGAGCGGCGATTTGCTGATCCTGACGTTCTTTTTTGCCTATCTGGCGCTGATGCTGCTGATGATGTTCGGCGCGGCGAACAAGCATAACGTCAATGACAACACATCCGGCATTGCCGCCCTGCTGGAGACGATGCAGCGCCTGTCCCCTGAAGCGCGCGAAAAGACGGCGTTCATCCTCTTTGACCATCAGGAGACGGGCAGCCGCGGCGCAAAGAGCTACGGCGCACAGCACGTCGAAGTGCAGACGATGAAGCTGCTTGTTGACCTCAACTGCGTTGGGGATGGCGACACGTTTGTCATCAGCGCCCCGAAAATGGCGCAGGATAAGCCGGAATACGCCGCCGTCCGCGAATCCCTCGAAGCGAACGCAATGGCATCCGGCGTGTCGACGCAGTTCTTCGGACGCACGGGCGTGCAAGGCGCGGGCGATTATCGGCGGTTCGTGTGCGGGGTGGGTGTGTCGGCATACCACCACAGCGCGGGGGTGGGACTCATCACCGGGCGCATCCACACTTCCCGCGATACCGTCTGCCGGCAGGAAAATTTGGACTATCTCGCCAAAAGTCTCGCCGACGCGGCTCAAAAAATGAATGATTTGTAACAAATTGCCGAACAAGCGGCATTTTTCAGCGCTTTTGCTTTGCAATTTGTACCGGAATATGCTACAATAGTGAATAGAAAGGCTCCCTGTTGGCGAGACTGGAAGAGGAGGAAGCAGCATGCTGCCGAAAGTTTCCAAGGGATTCCGCGCCATTTTTGTCGCGGTGATGTGTGTGGTGTGCGTGGCGCTGTGCGTGCTGGCGGTTCGGCTGGCGCAGCAGGGCGAGCAGCTTCGCCTGACGCAATTGCAGCTGGATGCAAGTCTGGCGCGGTTGAAGCTCCAGCAGACGCAGCGCGCGCAAATCGACGTTGACCTGCCGGAAACGCTGGCGCAATTGCAGGCGGTGCAGCCCGAAGCGGATGCAGCGTCCGCGCGCGAGCAGGAACTCCGCGCCCAGCGCAAGGCGCTCCGCAGCGAGAATGCGGAATTAGCGGCGCAGGCGGAAACGCTCACGCAGCAGCTCGCTCTCCTTCGGACCCCGGACAGTGAGCTGATCGGAGAGGTGGAGACGCTGCAAAAGACGCTTTCATCCCTTCAGGCGCAGGTGGACGCCGCACGGCAGCTCCTTGGGCAGGCAGAGGAGTGAGCCTATTTCCCAATTCATTTGCGCTATCTGCTTGCGCATTCGCATTTGGAAATAGGATGACAGCCGCATTTATTCACAGCCTGAGATTCGACTGACAAAGCAAGGAGGAAGTTCCCATGTCCGAAAACAAGTCCCAGACACCGGCACAGAACACGCCGGAAAACAGCGAGAAGAAGAAAGTCTCCCTGTTTGCACTCATCGTCGTGCTGGTCGTGGCGGTCATCGTGATGGTCGCGCTGTTCGTGCGGTCGAATAACCTGTCCAGTCAGCTGGATGAGGTCAACGGTCAGCTGGCAGCCAGCAACACCGAACTCCAGCAGACCATCGCTGACAAGGAGACGGCGCAGGCGGAACTGACCACCGCGCAGAACGACCTCCGCGAAGCGCAGCTGGTGCTGGAAGAATCCACCGCAAAGGTGGCGGAACTGGAAGCCCAGCTGGTTGTGCTGAACGACGAAAACGAAGCGAACAAGGCGCAGGTGGAAACGCTGACCGCTGAACTGGACACCGCAAAGGCGAATCAGGCGGCGGCGCAGGGCTACCTCGACAACGTGTCCGCGCAGCTGGATGAGCTGATGCAGAACCTTGGCTTGGCGCAGAGCGCGCTGAACGGCGAAGCGACGGAAGAACCCACCGCCGAGCCCGCCGCGACGGAAGAACCCGCTGTCGAACCCGCTGTGACGGAAGAACCCGCTGTCGAGCCCGCTGCGACGGAAGAACCCGCTGTTGAACCCGAAGCGACGGAAGAACCCGCCGCTGAGCCGGATGTGACGGAAGAACCCGCTGTTGAACCCGCTGCGACGGAAGAACCCGCTGTCGAGCCCGCTGTGACGGAAGAACCCGCTGTTGAACCCGCTGCGACGGAAGAACCCACCGCCGAACCCGAAGCGACGGAAGAACCCACCGCCGAGCCCGAAGCGACGGAAGAACCCACCGCCGAACCCGACGCGACGGAAGAACCCACCACTGAGCCCGAAGCGACGGAAGAACCCGCTGTTGAGCCTGACGCGACGGAAGAACCCGCCGCCGAACCCGAAGCAACGGAAGAACCCACCGTCGAACCCGAAGCAACGGAAGAACCCGCTGCCGAGGGAAGAGTTCTTACCACCACCATCACTTCTTTGTTGCCGGACGAATACACGCTTGATGTTGAACTGCATCTGGATGCGAACAATGTGGTGACGGAGTTGAAGCTGACGCTGGAAAGTGAAATCGAAGGTCTGACGCAGGAAATGCTGGACGCCTTCGCGGAGCAGTTCGTCGGCAAGCAGCTGCCGGTTGTCCTGCACGCGGATGCGGATGAGACGACTGCGGAAGAGCAGATTGTCGAAGGCATGGAGAATCAGCTGGAGAACAGCCGCGGCATCGTTGAGATGCTGAACAAGCTGGCAGAGCAGTAATCCCCTGACACATCGCGCCGCCCCGCTGATTGAATATGGTCAAGCGGAGCGGCGCTTTTTTGCACTTGTGTTCCTTTTCAATCAATGGTATAATAGAAGTGGACGTGTATGTCCGAGCAGGTATATCAACAATCAACGACCAATGGAGGCTGCACATGAAAAAATGGTTCTGTGCGCTGGGCATGATGCTGGCGCTGCTGATGTCCGTCGCGCTGGCGGACGGCGTGAAAGTCACCTTTGCCGAGAAAAACGGGCAAATCAACGGCGGCTATGATTATACGCTGAAGCTGAACGTGTCGCCCGCAAGCGACAAAGACCTGACGGTTTCCCTGACCTGCGACGGCTTGGATGGCGCGTATTCCGTGGTCATCCCGGCAGGGCAGAAGAGTACCACGCTGACCGTTCCGACGCAGGTGGTGGAGGAGCGCAGCAAGGTCGTCTTTAAGCTGCAGAGCGGCGACGGCTACACCGGTGCAGGCAAGCACACGCTGACCATCCAGCGCCTGCCGAACGTGCAGTTCTATCTGGGCATCAACTTCGGCACGGTGGGCAAGAAGATGAGCGTCCGCATGACGGTGACGAATTCATCCACCATCGTCAAGGGCAACAACACCTTCCAACTGCGCGATGACAAGGGTACAGTGCTGGCGGAAGCAAAATGGTCGAATCCGAGCGGCGACATGAGCTTCTCTATCACCCCAACCGCTGATATGGAGGGATACACCCGCCTGAGCGTGTGGCTGGGCGATCGCTGTGTGGCGGATGGCGGTTACCTGACCGTCGTTGCGAAGGGACAGCGCGCCGTCAAGAACGTGGAGACGGAGCGGAAACTTGTCGGCATCGGCATGGACTGCGGTTTCGGCGGCAAGAACACCGATCAGGTGCTGGAAGTGCTGGCGAAGCACAACACGAATATCACCTTCTTCATGACGGGCTATTTCGTCCGCACGTTCCCGGAGGAATCCAAGCGCGTGCTGGCGGCGGGCAATGAAATCGGCGACCACACGAACACGCATCCGCAGCTGACGAAGGAACGGCCATACAGCATGATGCGCCAAATCGTTTTTCCGGCGGAGACCATGGCGGAAACGCTGGGCGTCTCGCCGCGCCTGATGCGCCCGCCGTACGGGGACGTGAACAGCAACGTCATCAGCGTTTCGCGCGCGGAAGGCATGGAGTGCGTGCTGTGGAACATGAGCACGAAGGACTCCATCGGCAAATATACGGTGGAGGAGTGCATCAAGAACGGTACGACGCGCGCCAAGCTCGCGCCCGGCAATATTTTGCTCTGCCATCTCGACGCGAATCACAGCTGGGAAATTCTTGATGCTGTCCTGACCTACTACGAGGAGCAGGGCTACACCGTTCTGCCGATTTCCGCGCTGATTTACGCCACGGGCGGCTCGCTGCCCCCGATGCCTTCCACCCGCGAGGCACTGCTCTACACCGACGACTACTGGCCGAACTGGCTGGCAGAACGCGGCATTGAGATTGAGACGAAGGAATAAGCAAGCAGGCTGTCCGAGAAAAACGGGCAGCCTGTTTTGCAAAAGGTGGAATGCCGATGCACATCACTGACTGGAAAGAGAATTTTATCTCGAAGATGATTACGCGCGGGCGCAATTACTGGCGTGCCGGGGCAGTGAAAAATCTGCACTGCACGCAGGAGAAAATCACTGCTGATGTAGAAGGCACGCGGCTGTATCGGGTTGAGATTACGCTGGCAGGCGATGCCGTGGCAACTCTGTCCTGCACCTGCCCCTTTGCGAAAGAGGGCGCAAACTGCAAGCATATGGCGGCGGTTCTCTTTGCGGCGACCCATCTGCCGGAAGCGGAATTGCCCGCGCCGGAGTGGGAGAAGAAGCTGAACAGCCTGTCCGCTGAAACGCTTCGGGATTTTCTTCGTCCGCTGCTGAAAAAGGACGAAGCACTCCGAAATCGGCTGATGCTGTGCAAGGGAAATGCACCTGTCCGTGCGGATGAACGCCGCCTCAATTGGCAGCGCACCCTGACGCAGACGCTTCACGCCGCCGAACGCTATTCCGAAAACGAGTATGACGAATACGCGGAATATGACGAAGAAGAGGAATCACCCGTTCAGGAACTGCTGGAGCTGATGGACGCGGAATTGGCTGATTTGCTGACACCGGAACATGCGATGCTGGCGTTTGAACTCGTTTGCGACACGGCAATGATGTTTGAATCCGCCGATGAAATTCTTGAACAGGAGGATATCGAAGACGCTTGCCGCGATGCATGGATGCAGATTCTTGCCATCGCAGCACCTGTCCAGCAGTCGGCAAT
>ULZM01046582.1_pt1 | contig 12426 bp, 9 predicted proteins | sample 1963131 | NCBI WGS metagenome assembly ULZM01 (sample SAMEA4835890, study PRJEB28245) | human gut metagenome | biome: gut microbiome; material: fecal sample | place: Denmark | collected 2008 | reverse complement strand
GGAAGCCGTCTATCATTCTTCGGGCAGCATCGCCGCACTGCGCACGGGCTTGTCCAGCCGTAGCTCGATATACTGCCGCATCAGGCGGTACGGCGCCATCATCTCCGGCGAATCCACCCATCCGGCGGAACCCGTCGTCAGCATCGTCCGCAGCCAGTTCACCTGCGCCGCCGAAATCGGCACATGAACGGGCAGGCGGCAGTCGCGGCAGACCAGCCCGCCCTCGGTCAGGTCGAACCACGTCGATTCGCCGTCCGCAATCCGCCGCTGACAGTGGACGCAGTGGTGTAGGCGCGGCACAAATCCCTCGCTCTGCGACAAGTGCAGCAGAAAGCCGGTCAGCAGCGGCCGCCATGGCTGATCGGAGAAGGTCAGGCGCGACAGCGTGTGCAGCAGGAGCATGAAGGTTTCCTGCGCGGGGACGCCGGGCTGGATGACGTTCTCGACGACGCCGAGGAGGTACGTTCCGACGGCCAAGCGGTCGAAATCAGCGCGCAGGGGGTAGAACGTCTCCATCAGGTTTGCGCTGATGACGGTAAGGTGATTGCCGCGCTCGTACAGCTCAAAATCGCCCAAGGCGAACAGCTCGCTGGCGTTGAGGATAGGGGAGCGCGGTTTGCGGCATCCGCGGGCAAGCGCCTCAATGCGCCCCTTCGTCGGGCTGAAGAGGGTCAGCATCCGGTCGTTGTCCCGGTAATTGGCGTAGCGGAGGACAATCGCGGTGTGTTCGGTCTGTTTCATAGCATCTTACCCAAAAGGCTGCGCACAGTCGCCCATGCGCAGCCTTTGCTTATTTGCTTACTCGTTCGGAATCAGGGTCGCGAAGTAAATGCAGTCACCCACCTCGCGGCGCTTCGGGTTCGATGGGGAGTTAATCTTCTCGTTGTTCAGCACCACGGTGCAGGAGGAACCGCCATCGAGGTTGTAGGCGTTCTGCAAGCCGAACGCGCCCGCCAGCTTTGCCGCGCCCCACAGGTCGAAGCCGATGGACTTCGGGCTTTGGCTTTCCGGGCCCTCTGTGCAAAGGATGACGAACTCCATCGGGGTAATCTGTCCGAAAATCATGCGCTGCGCCAGCGTCTTGGGGCCGTTGTCCATGCGGGAGTCGAACTCGTCGCGGACAACGCCGTCAATCACCAGTCCGGGGCCGAAGCAGAACGTGTGGGCGACCGTGCCGCCGTTTTCCAGGTAATCCTGCCATTTTTGATGCGTCGTGCCCTGAATGATGTGCATACCGCCCTCTGTGTCGATAATCATCGTGTCGCGGTATTCGCGGGGCAGTTCACGCAGACGGTGCGTGTTGCGATAGACGATTCCTTCAGAATGGTAGATGAAGTAGTCGCCGTTGATGGCGAGGACGGCGTTATTCTGCTTTGCCATGCGTTCGACGCGCACGGTGTTCTTGGACGGGTAGGGGAACGCCAGCGCAGTGCGAATCTGCGTCGGATCGGTGATTTTGACGTACACCGCCATGACGGTCGTCGTGCCCTCGCCGGGTTCATCAACACGCTCGATGTCCTGCGTCCAGTAGGACGTTTCGACGCGAATATCCAGCGAATCGTCGTGGTAGCCGCCCTGATCGGGCAGATAGCAGTCCGGATTCGGCAGATACGGCGCGGCAAGGAGTTTTCTGCCCGTGCTGTCCAGCCAAGGAAGCGGCTCGTAGGTCGTTTCCTCCGCCAGCGCAGGGCAAAGCATCGCCAGCAGCGCACACGCGGCGATGAGTTTCCGCAGATATTTCATTTGTCTATTCCTTTCCGTAGAGGGGGGAGGCGCAAGGGGCGCTGCCCCTTGACCCTGCCAAAGGGTCTTCGACCCTCTGGACTCCCTTTCGCGCGATTGAGTTGGATGCGGCTGCATACAGTGCCCGCGTGTTTATGAGGGAAACGGGCGAAATTAGAAGCGCATCCGCTCCTCGATGTAGCTGCGCAGATCCTTCAGCGCCACGCGCTCCTGCAGCATGGTGTCGCGGTCGCGAACCGTGACCGACTGCGTCGCTTCGGTGTCAAAGTCCACGCAAATCGTGAACGGCGTGCCGATTTCGTCCTGACGGCGATAGCGCTTGCCAATCGAACCCGTCTCGTCGTAATCCACCGGGAAATACTTCGCCAAATCCGCGTGGATTTCGCTCGCCAGCGTGCCCAGCTTGTTCTTTTGCAGCGGCAGAACAGCAGCCTTGTAGGGCGCCAGCGCCGGATGCAGGTGCAGCACCGTGCGCACGTCGCCGCCCTCCAGCTCCTGCTCCTCGTAAGCATTGCACAGGAACGCCAGCACCATGCGGTCAACGCCCAGCGACGGCTCGATGCAGTAGGGGATGTAGCGCTCGTTCGTCACCGGGTCGAGGTATTCCAGCGACTTGCCGGAATGGTTTTGATGCTGCGTCAGGTCGTAATCCGTGCGGTCGGCGATGCCCCAGAGCTCGCCCCAGCCGAACGGGAACAGGAACTCGAAGTCCGTCGTCGCCTTGGAGTAGAACGCCAGCTTCTCCGGCTCATGGTCGCGCAGGCGCAGGCTGTCCTCCTTGATGCCCAGCGAAAGCAGCCACTGCTTGCAGAACGAACGCCAGTAGTCGAACCACTGCAAATCCTCGCCGGGCTTGCAGAAGAATTCCAGCTCCATCTGCTCAAATTCGCGGACACGGAAGATGAAGTTGCCGGGGGTAATTTCGTTGCGGAAGGACTTGCCAATCTGCGCGATGCCCGCCGGGAGCTTCTTGCGCATGGAGCGCATGACGTTGGCGAAGTTGACGAAGATGCCCTGCGCGGTTTCGGGACGCAGGTAAATCTCGTTCTCCGGCGTTTCCATCACGCCCGCGTGGGTCTTGAACATCAGGTTGAACTGGCGGATGCCGGTGAAATCCTTCTTGCCGCACTTCGGGCAGACGATGTCGTGCTCGGCAATGTACTTCTCCAGCTCAGCGTTCGTCCAGCCGTCGCCGGTTTCCGCGCCGCCGGTGAAGTCCTCAATCAGCTTGTCTGCACGGTAGCGCGCCTTGCACGCCTTGCAGTCCATCAGCGGGTCGTTGAAGCCGCCGACGTGACCCGACGCCACCCACACTTCGCGGTTCATCAGAATTGCGCAGTCAAGCCCCACATTGTACTTGCTTTCCTGCACAAATTTCTGCCACCACGCCTTTTTCACGTTGTTCTTGAATTCCACACCGAGCGGGCCGTAGTCCCATGTATTTGCCAAACCGCCGTACAGTTCGCTTCCGGCAAAAATCAGACCGCGGTTTTTGCACAGCGCAACCAGTTTGTCCATCGTCAAATCAGCCATCGTGATTTCCTCCTGAAAAAGTGAGAATCTAACAAATGTAATGATAGGCGCAAACGCTCACTTTGTCAAGGCTGGAACGCATTTTTTCCACCGAAAACGCTGATTTTCCGTGCTGAAATCTGCTGATTTTCCCGCAAACGATATTTTTCGCAAATTTCCCGAAAAAAATTTCATTTTCCCTCTTGCATTTTCCGAAGAAGTGTGCTATTATATCAATGTTGTCAGTGCGATTCACTCGCCGGCACACGGATGCTGATATAGCTCAGTTGGTAGAGCGCATCCTTGGTAAGGATGAGGTCACCAGTTCAAATCTGGTTATCAGCTCCATAAGCCTTGCATTTTGCAGGGCTTTTTTCGTGTTTTGGGGCAGATTTTGCATTTATAAGCAGAACACATTGCAGTCTCGACGTTTTTCCTGACCTCATCCCTATTTTTCTGCACCTGCCGCTTCCTTGACGGTGAATTTGCCTCAAAAGCAAGGTGCGCAGGTCTGATAATCGCCTGCGCACCGCGAGGTTCACTTATTATCCTCCACTTCTACCGTCTGTACCGACTCCTTCTCCCGCCACGTCTCTTCCTTCACCAGCGTCGCGAACCAAATGCAATCCCCAACCATGCGGTTCTTGTGGCTCGATGGCGAGTTAATCTTCTGATTATTCAGCGCAATCGTGCTCGATGAGCCGCCGTCGAGGTTGTAGGCGTTGTCCAGCCCAAACTGCACGCACAGGTTCGCCATCTGCACAAGGTCGAAGCCGACGGATTTCGGGGCGGTGCTTTCCGGCCCCTCGTTCGTCAGTATCAGGTATTCCAGCTTGCCGATCTGCCCGATGACCATTCGCTGGGCTTTCTTGGCTTTGCCGTTGTCGATGGTCACGTCATCAAGGCTCGTGAGCGGAACGCCGTCCACCACCAGCGCAGGGCCGAAGCAGAAGGCGTGCAGAACGGTGCCGCCGCCGGCAATGTACTCGTCCCACTTCGCCTGCGTGGTGCAGGTGATGAGGTGGAAATCACCGTTCTCGTCCACAATCAGCTCGTCGCGGCCCTTATGCGGACGCATCCGCAGCGTCCGACCGTTGCGGACGACGATGCCCTGCTCATGGTAGAGACAGTAGTCGCCGTCGATGCCCATGACGGCGTTGAAGCGCTTCGTCATGTCGTTAACGTGGCGCGCCTGCTTCGACGGGTACTTGTTCGCGAAGCCTGTGCGGAATTGGCTCACGTCGGTCAGCTTCACGCGCGCGGACATGACGGTCGTTGTGCCTTCGCCGGGTGCATCAACCTGCTGCAAATCCTGCGTCCAGTAGGTGATGTCAATCTGGATGTCAATGGAATCATCATGGTAGCCGCCGTTATTGGGCAGGTAGCAATCCGGGTTCGGCAGGTTGGGGGAAACCTTGATATCCCACGGAATTGGCTCGAAATCGGGTGCGTCCTCCGCCAAAACGGGAACAATCAGCAGCGCGCAGAGCAAAAGCGAAATCAGGCGTTTCATCGGGAAATGTACCTCCTACGGTATTCTACATATCAGACGAATCAAAAGGGGAAAACGTTGTCATGTACGAAAATTTAATTTTTTTGTAACAACTTTGCGGATGCGCGCCATTTCGCCCAAAAGTTGAAATTCCCTCTTGCATCAGCGAGTAAAATGGCGTATAATAAGCCTGTCAAATGACCCCGCTTGACGGGAGAAAAGCAGCTTTTGTCCTTCCAGAGAGCCGCCGGATGGTGCGAGGCGGCAGGGCGCGGGTGCTTCTTCCACTCCTGAATGGGGGCAGACGAGGAGTCTGCCGGGTTCGCCCGATACAGCGAGCATGAGTGGTCTGACGTGCGTCAGGCAAACTGGGTGGCAACGCGAGCTTCTCGTCCCGGAATTTTACGGGATGGGAAGCCTTTTTGGTTTCCGCCAAGCAAAAAAGGAGGATTTTTTCCGATGCTGGACATCAATCTGCTCCGTACCAATCCCGAATTGGTGAAGGAGAACATCCGCAAGAAGTTTCAGGACGAAAAGCTCGTCATGGTCGACGAAGTCGTCGAGATGGACAAGGAGTACCGCGCCGCGATTCAGCAGGCGGACACCCTGCGCAACCAAATTAAGGTTGCGTCCAAGCAGATCGGCATGCTGATGGGCAAGGGTCAGAAGGAAGAGGCCGAAAAGGCGAAGGAACAGGTCGCCGTTTACAAGGCGGATCTGGAGGGCCTGGCGGCGAAGGAAGACGAATTGCAGGCGGAAATCCGCAAGCGGATGCTCGTCATTCCGAACATCATTGACCCGTCTGTGCCGATTGGCAAGGATGACAGCCAGAACGTGGAAATCGAGCGCTTCGGTGAACCCGTCGTGCCGGATTTCGAGATTCCGTATCATGTGGATATCATGGAGCGCCTGCACGGCATCGACCTTGACAGCGCCCGCAGGACCTCCGGCAACGGCTTCTATTACCTCATGGGCGATATTGCCCGCCTGCACTCCGCGATTCTGTCCTATGGCCGTGATTTCATGATCGACCGCGGCTTCACCTACTGCATCCCGCCGTACATGATCCACGGCGACGTGGTGACGGGCGTGATGAGCTTCGCCGAGATGGAGAACATGATGTACAAGATTGAGGGCGAAGACCTCTATCTGATTGGTACGTCCGAGCACTCGATGATCGGCAAGTTCATTGACACGATTCTGGACGAAAGCCAGCTGCCGCAGACGCTGACCAGCTATTCCCCCTGCTTCCGCAAGGAAGTTGGCGCGCATGGCATTGAGGAGCGCGGCGTGTACCGCATCCACCAGTTCGAGAAGCAGGAGATGATCGTCGTCTGCAAGCCGGAGGACAGCCCGATGTGGTTCAACCGCCTGTGGCAGAACACTGTTGATTTCTTCCGCTCGATGGACATCCCGGTTCGCACGCTGGAATGCTGCTCTGGCGACCTTGCTGACTTGAAGGTGAAGTCGCTGGACGTGGAAGCGTGGTCTCCGCGCCAGAAGAAGTACTTTGAGGTCGGCAGCTGCTCGAATCTGGGTGATGCGCAGGCGCGCCGCTTGAAGATTCGCGTCAAGGGCGACGACGGCCGCAAATACTTCGCGCATACGCTGAACAACACCTGTGTTGCGCCGCCGCGTATGCTGATTGCCTTCCTCGAAAACAACCTGCAGGCCGACGGCCGCGTCCGCATTCCGGAAGCGCTGCGCATGTACATGGGCGGGAAGGAATATATCGGCTGATTGGGCTGAAGGGAAAATTGCAAAGGGACGGGTGCAGGGGGGATGCAATGCTCCCTGCACCCGTTTTTTCTTTTCCCCGCGCCCTTCTTTTCCGCCGCCCGCCCGCATACCATCCATCAGCCGAATCAACGGGCAAGGAGGCGGACAAACATGAAACTTCCCAAACTTCCGAAACTTCCATCCCTCAAATCCCTTCATCTCCCCAGCCGCATCACGATGGAACGGCTGCTCATTGTCTCTGCGGCGGCGCTTGTAGTTGTCCTCGCCTTCCGCGGCGGACAGCGGACCCAAACCGCCATGCAGCAGACCGACTTTACCCCCGATGTCAGCACCCAAACCATCGCGGACGCATCGCCGGATGTCGAAGTGACTTCTACCGTCTGCTGGTATGAGGACGGCGAGGGGTATCTCGTGCCGGTCACGCGCCAGATTCCGCTGCAGGACGGCGTGGCGAAGGCGACGCTGAGCCTGATGGTGAAGTCGTCGGAAAATGACCTCGCGGCGGCGCGGATGGGGCTGCGGAACGTTATTCCAGAGGGCGTTACGTTCGATTTGGACATTTCCGGCGGCAAGGCGCGCGTGGACTTGAGCAAGGAGGCGCTGAGCTGCCAGAACGCGGAGGAAGAGCTGCTGATGGTGCAGGGGACGGCGGCGGCGCTGTGCGGATTTGACACGGTGCAGGAGGTGACGTTCCTCTTTGACGGTCAGAAACGCTCGCAGTTGACGCACGGGACGGACGTGTCCGGCGTGTTCAAGGCGGACAGCGTGAATCTGGAAAGCGTGGAGACGACGGCAAACCTGACAAATGCGTCGCGGGTGCAGCTGTATTTCCCGTCGGCGGATGGGCGGCTGATGGTGCCTGTTACGCGGACGGTGTTTTCCCCTGCTGACCTGACCACGGCAATGCTGGAACTGGCAAAAGGCCCGGAGAAGGACAGCGGGCTGGAAATTCCGCTGCCGAAGGACTGTGGTCTGCGGTCGGTGACGCTGAAGAACGGTGTCGCGACAATTGACTTCACAAAAGAATTTGCGTCCCTTGCGACGGCGGAGGACGCGAGCGCGGCGACAAGTCAGGCGCTCCGGGCGATTGTGTTCACGGCGAGCCAATTTCCGGGCGTGAAGAAAGTCGAGGTGCTGGTGGAAGGAAAGCCGTTTGAGGCGCAGCCGTCCGCGGTGACGACGTTCGTGAATCAGGCGGACGAAGTGATGGCGCAGTATCCGGGGCTGATTACGGTGGACTAATACTATTTCCTGCATTCGCCTGCGCCATCTGCTTGCGCCGCGAATTTGGAAATAGTATAAAAAGGCGGGTGCGCGGAGCTTCAAACTCCATGCACCCGCTTTGCGTATATCAATAATTACTTCTTGTTTCCCCCGAACAGCCCCGTGATTCCGCCCAGAATCCCGCGCGTCACCTGCCGCGTCACTTCGCGGGTCGCGGTGCTAATCGCCGTATTCTGCACGCGCCCCAGCAATGAGTCGTTCTTCCGGGCGCGCGCGGCACGTTCTTCGCGCAGTTCATCCGCGTGCTTCCGGCGTTCTTCCGCCTGGCGATCCTTTTCGGCTTTTTCAGCCGCTTTGCGTTGCTTTTCCGCCTCGCGCTCCTGCGCCTTCGTTGTTGTCGGCGCTGCTGCGGGCTGCGCCTGAGCCGGGACGTAATTGCCCGTCGCGGGGTCAAGCTGCATCGGCATCATCTTCTGCACATACTGCCCGCTTGCCGGGTCGTAGACCATCACCAGCATGTTCTGTACCTGCGGCTGCTGCACAGTCAGCACCGGGACAGGCTGCGCCTGACCTATCGGCTGCTGCTCCTGCTGATTCTGCCATGCCGGACGTGCGGGTTCGTCCGCCGCCATCCACGCGGGACGCGGCGTGCTGCTCTGTGCGGCAGGCTGTGCCTGACCCACAGGCTGTGCCTGAGCCATCGGCTGGGCAGCCTCGCGCTGCACATAATGCCCTGTCTGCGGGTCGAACACGAGGAACGCATCGGGGCGGCTGACCGTCGGCGCAGCGGTCGAAATCTGCGGCGCGGCGGCTTCCGGCGCGGGCATCTGCTCCTTCTGGAACGCGCTTGCCAGCATTTCGTAGGCGGAAACGCGGTCAACCGGCGTGTCGTAAACGCCGCGGAAGGGGCTGGTCTCGATGCACTCCTGCCGCACATCGCCGTCGATGGCGTTCATGGCGCTCTGCGGGGAAAGGATGGTCGCGCGCTCGACGATGCTCGGCGCACCGTCCGCATCGAGGAAGGAAACCAGCGCTTCGCCTGTTTTGAGCGTGGTGATGGCTTCTACCGTGTCGAACGCGGGATTCGCGCGGAAGGTCATCGCAGCGGTGCGGACGGCCTTCTGGTCAAGCGGCGTGTAGGCGCGCAGGGCGTGCTGGACGCGGTTGCCGAGCTGCCCCAGAATGCTCATGGGAATGTCGCAGGGGTTCTGGGTGACGAAATACACGCCGACGCCCTTGGAGCGAATCAGCCGGACGACCTGCTCCAGCGTTTCCAGCAGCGCCTTGGGGCAGTCGTCGAAGAGCAGGTGTGCCTCGTCGAAGAAGAACACCATGCGCGGCTTGTCCAAATCGCCGCATTCGGGCAGCAGCTCGTACAGCTCCGACAGCATCCACAGCAGGAAGGTCGAGTACAGCCGGGGTTTGCGGTAGAGCACGTCCGCCGCGAGGATGTTGATAACGCCGCGCCCACTTTCATCAAGCTGCATCCAGTCGGCGATGTTCAGCGCGGGTTCGCCGAAGAACGCATTGCCGCCCTCGTCCTCCAGCATGGCGACGGCGCGCTGAATCGCACCGACAGATGCCATGGACACGTTGCCGTAATCGAGCGTGTACTCCTTGGCGTGCTCACCGACGTAGGCAAGCATGGCCTTCAAGTCCTTGAGGTCGAGCAGGAGCATGTTCTCGTCATCCGCGACGCGGAAGAGGATGCTCAGCACGCCTGCCTGCGTGTCGTTGAGGTTCATCAGCCGCGCGAGCAGCGTCGGCCCCATTTCGCTCACGGTTGTGCGGACGGGATGCCCTTCTTTGCCGAATACGTCCCAGAACACGGTCGGGAACGTGCGGTACTCGAACGTCGGCACGCCGCACTGCGTCAGGCGATTGGCGATATTGTCGCTGTGTGTGCCGGGCTGCACCATCCCGGAGAGATCGCCCTTGATATCCGCGAGGAACACGGGCACGCCCATGTCCGAAAATCCCTCTGCCAGCACCTTGAGGGAGACGGTTTTGCCCGTACCGGTCGCCCCGGCAATGAGACCATGGCGGTTTGCCATCTGCGGCAGCAGGCAGACGGGGTGTTCACCCGTTCCAAGCCAGATTTTGCCTTCGTAGAGCATGTGTGTTGTGCTCTCCTTTTTCCTTTTATAGTGGTACTATTGGTACTTCTTTATCGTGGCAGGGGTTTCGCCTCTGCGGAGGCGACCAGAGGGCTTTGCGGTCGCCCTCTGGACTCCTTCGCACGCACACCCATGTTACTTGGATTTTATCGAAAATGCGATTAGTGGGTGTGCCGTTACTCCTTCTTCTCATCCATCTCCGCTGTGCGTTCCGAAATAATATACCGCGGACGCTGCTTGACTTCCAAGTAGATTTTGCCGATGTATTCCCCGATAATACCGAGAAACAGGCACTGCATCCCGCCAACGAAGCATACCAGACAAGCCAGCGACGCCCAGCCAGCCACCGAATGCCCGGCAATCGCGGCAATCACTGCCCAGATAATGCCGATGAATGACAGAATCGTGATAAACAGCCCGGCGAAGAACACCATGCGAATCGGTTTGACCGATAGGCTTGTGATGCCGTCGAACGCCAGCCCCAGCATCTTCTTCAGCGGATAGTGGCTTTCGCCCGCAATGCGCTCGTGGCGCTCGTAAGAGACGCTGGTGGACTTGAACCCGACCAGCGGAACCATCCCGCGCAGATACAGGTTTACTTCGCGGAATTTTGCCAATTCCTGCAGGGCACGGCTGGAAATCAGGCGATAATCCGCGTGATTAAACACAACCTCCGCGCCCATTGCGCTGAGCAGCTTGTAGAAGCCTTCCGCCGTGAAGCGCTTGAAGAACGTGTCGGTATCACGCTTGGAGCGCACGCCGTAGACGATTTCGCAGCCGTCAAGGTACGCATCCACCATCGCGTCCATGGCGTTGATATCGTCCTGCCCGTCGCAGTCGATGCTGATGGTGATGTCGCAGCGGTCTTTCGCCTCCATCAGCCCTGCCCAGACCGCCCTTTGGTGCCCTCGGTTGCGGCTCTGCGCAATGCCTTGGAAGCACGGGTCTTTCGCGGACAGCGCCGTGATAATCTCCCACGTCTTGTCCTTGCTGCCGTCGTTGACGAACAGAATGCGGCTCTCGTCGCTGATTTTCCCCGCGTCTGCGAGCTGACGCACCTTGTCGCGGAACATGCCGCTGGTAATCGGCAGTACGCTTTCTTCGTTGTAGCAGGGAATCACAATATACAATACAGGCTTGTGTGCCACGCAGAAACACCTCCAGTATGGTTGATTATGTCTTATTATAGCACATTTTCTCCTGCTTGAACAGGTTCTTTTTGCAACAGTTTCGACGCAATTATTGTTCACAAAATATTTACAAACACTTCCGACATTCGTTACAAAGTCGTGCTATGATACGGAAAGTACTCCAAGAGGGGTGCGGCTATCAAAGGAAGTGTGCTTATGAATCAGGCGGCAATTGGTCAGTATATCGCAGGCAAGCGCACTGCGCAAGGCATGACGCAGGAGCAGCTGGCGCAGAAAATTGGCGTATCGCAGAAATCCTTGATGCGCTGGGAAACGGGCAAACGTCTGCCCGATGCTGATGCGGTGGAAGCGCTCTGCACGGCGCTGGGTATCACCCTGCCGGAACTGCTCAACGGCAAGGATTCGCCGCAGAAGGAAGAAATGCAGCTGACACATGACGCACAGATGCTTGACCTGCTGCGCCGGATGCAGCGGACGGTCTACGAGCAGCATATTCTCTACGGCGTTCTGCTGATTCTGCTGGGCATCGCGAGCAATGCATTGTCTGCGCTGGTCGGCGGCAGCCATGTCAAGGAATTCTTTTCGGGTGTGCTGATGGGGATGTCCGTTGCGGAAATGCTGGCGGGGGTCGTCATCGTTGCCATCCATGTGATTCACGGAAAATGCGAGGAGTAATTAGCAATTAGAGAAATCGAGAAATCAATGCGCATTCTGCATTGCGAATTGCGCATTGAAGAAGCGGTCGCGTGACCGCTTTTTTCGTTTTGGGAAATCGCAGAAACATGCCTTTTTTCCTTGACCCCTTCGACATTCCGATGTATAATAAACAATGGTGTATTAGCGCATTGAGCAGAAAGGGGTGAGTGTCCTGTACGCACAGGTAATTGTGGACATTGTGCATGAGAATGTTGCGCACACGTTTACCTACCGCATTCCGGACGGCATGACGCTCACCGCCGGACAGCGCGTGGAAGTTCCGTTCGGGCGGATGCGCAAGGAGGGGGTCGTCCTCTCCCTGACGCAGGAGACGGACGTGCCGCCGGAAAAGCTCCGCGATATCCTCCGCCCGCTGGAGGATTATGCCGCTATCTGCCCCACGCTGCTGACGCTCGCCCAGCAGATGGCGGACGACGTGCATTGCCCACTGGCGGAAACGCTGCGGCTGATGCTGCCCGCCCAAATGCGCGGTGGACGCATTCAGGTGAAAACGCAGACGGTCGCGCAGACCGCGAAGCCGCGCGAAATGCTGGAAGCGGCGGCACTGGCGGAGAAACGCTCGCCGAAACGGCGTCTGCTGCTGACGGTCTTATCCGACGGGCGGACGCACCCGGTGGAGGAATTGAAGCTGCTTGTCCGCGAACCGCTGCAAGCGCTGCGCCAGATAGAAGCAGCGGGCCTAATTGCCCTGCGGGAAGAAGAGGTGCTGCGCCGACCGGGCGGCAATACG
>ULZM01006917.1_pt1 | contig 13055 bp, 9 predicted proteins | sample 1963131 | NCBI WGS metagenome assembly ULZM01 (sample SAMEA4835890, study PRJEB28245) | human gut metagenome | biome: gut microbiome; material: fecal sample | place: Denmark | collected 2008 | reverse complement strand
TAGGGGGATCGAACCCCTGACCTCAGGCTTGCAAAGCCCGCGCTCTCCCAGCTGAGCTAATGCCCCATATGTGCGATTCTCTATAATAAGCGCTCCATCGGCTAACTCGGCTCACGGTGGAGCGCTTATCCGTAAAATAATGGTGGGCCCAAGCAGACTTGAACTGCTGACCTCACGCTTATCAGGCGTGCGCTCTAACCAGCTGAGCTATGGGCCCGAAAAATCGCGCTCGAATAATTTACTACCTTCACCTATTTCGGTCAAGCAAAATTTCGAAATTTTTTTAAATTAATTTACCGAAATATCTAAATCACCAGGTGAGTAAAAATAAAACAATTTTATTATTACCGCTTTACCACCTTAGGAGTGTTATTCTTAAAACATGTTCATAGCATCGAGGGAGGTTTATATGATTTCCGTTAAAGTGGAAACGTTAATAATGTCCCAAGATGCCAGTCCTTCAATTCTGGTTTTAACAGCTACTGATTCCAATCATGAATCGATCGAAATCGATCATCGCTTTATCCCTATTTGGATAGGATTACCCGAAGCTGCACAGATTGGATTAGCCCTAGAAGATATCCGTCTTCCAAGGCCCCTCACTCACGACTTATTTATCAACGCTATATCAAGCTTGGATGCTTATGTGGATCATGTTTTAATTACCGAAGTTAAAGGCTCCACCTTTTACGCTACCCTTACCTTGCGCCAACATGGACATCTTATAGAACTTGACGCGCGTCCGAGTGATGCAATAGCGCTTGCTTTGAAGCAAGGTGCAGATATTTTTGTTATGGATTCGGTTTTTAAGAAAGCTTCATTTCCTTTCCAATTTAGTGCCAATAAAGAAGAAGAGGATTTAAAGAAGTTTCATGACTTTGTGTCTAACTTGAATCCCGATGATTTCTTAAATCAATAGAAGTGAATTTTATTCCCCACCCAGAAATCTAGCATTTTTACTAGCTTCGCTTTAATCAGTTTTTAAATACGTTAAAGGCATAGCGACTTTTATCTGATTACCTTGTATCTCTTGCGATTCTGATTATTCTGAACGCGTCTTGAAAATGAAGTTTTAAAGGCATAGCCCAAAGTGTTCAATCAAAGATTAAGGGATTAGTAAGTAGTTCGTTGAATTATTTCGCTATGCCCTTAACTTTATTTGAAAGACGAAAAAAGTGAAGCTAAGCAGAATCGCAGAATGAATAGGTCAATAAAAAAAACAGGTAAGAATCTTTGAGACTCTTACCTGTTTCACGGGAAACATAGGAAACACTATGTTTATTTCAACGAGCTATTACTCCTGATCAAGAAGATTCATTTGATCTTTGTTCTCATGAGTCTTCGCTGATTTTTTATCATTCGAAGTAGCAATAGCAACTGCAGTTACTTTGTCTTTGTCTGCCACGTTCATAACATGAACACCCTGGGTAGAACGACCAAGCTGAGATACCCCTGAAACTGCCGTACGTACCACAACACCTTCTTCAGTGATGATCATAATTTCATCAGTAGGATCTACCACCTTCATTGCAGCAAGCAAACCCTTCTTTGGTGTCATAGTAATAGTGTAAACACCTTGTCCACCACGGTGATGTTCTGGATATTCAGAAACAGGAGTACGTTTTCCATATCCCAGTTCAGTAATTACGAATAAATCACTACCGGGATGAGTAATTTCCATACCAAGGACGCGAGCATCAGCGTTAACCGTCATACCACGTACACCCATAGTATCGCGACCCATTGCACGTACTTCTGATTCGTCCCACATGATTGCTTTACCTGCGGAAGATACCATAACAACTTTTTCGCCTTCAGCAACACGCTTTACAGAAATAAGCTTGTCATCTTCTTTTAAGTTAATAGCGATCAAACCATCACGACGAGTGCGGTCGTATAGTTTCATGGAAGTTTTCTTTACCATACCGGAAGCAGTAGCAAACATAAGGTATTCATCTTCAGGGAAATCCTTCGTTGCAATAACTGCCGCAATGGTTTCACCCTTTTCTAAAGGCAGTAAGTTTACTATCGCGGTACCACGAGCATGGCGAGAAGCCTCAGGAATCTCATATGCTTTCAAGCGATAAACTTTACCGAACGACGAGAAGAACAACATGTATGCGTGCGTCGAAGAAATGAAGAGATGCTCTACGAAGTCACTTTCTTTCAAGTTAACTCCCTGCATTCCCTTACCACCGCGCTTCTGCTGACGATACGTTGCAACGGGCAAGCGCTTTACATAACCTGCCTTAGTCACCGTAACGGCAACTTCTTCTTCAGCAATAAGATCTTCAACGTCAAGCTCTTTTGCTTCGTCGGTAATCTTTGTAAGACGCTTTGTGTTGTACTTGTCTTTAATTTCCAACAGTTCTTCTTTAATGATTTGCTTTAACAAGTTCTTGTCTGAAAGGACGCGCTTGTAGTATTCAATCTTTTCGCGAAGTTCAGCTAATTCCTGTTCAATCTTTTCGCGTTCCAAACCAGTCAAACGGCGCAATTTCATTTCGAGAATTGCTTCGCTTTGCTTTTCGGAAAGCGAGAAGGATTGCATCAATGCTTCTTTAGCTTCTGAGTCAGTTTTCGATGCGCGAATAATTCGAATAACTTCATCGATATTATCAAGCGCAATTACAAAACCTTCTAAGATATGAGCACGCGCTTCTGCTTTTGCTAAGTCATAACGAGTACGACGCTCAACAACTTCTTCCTGATGAAGAATGTAGTAATGAAGCATTTCCTTTAGGGAAAGCGTACGAGGAACACCATTTACTAGTGCAACCATATTGCAGCCAAAGCCAACCTGCAGCTGTGTGTGCTTATAAAGCTTATTAAGCACAACTTGAGGAATAGCGTTTTGCTTCAAATCGATAATAATATCGATACCATGGCGGTCTGCACCGTCGTGAACATTCGAAATCTCAGGAAGCTTTTTATCCCTGATAAGGTCTGCAATTTTTTCGAGAAGCTTTGTACGGTTTACCTGGTAAGGAATCTCAGAAACGACGATAGATTTTCTACCATTTTTTCCTTCTTCAACACGGCAGGTTGAGCGTACCGTTAAGCTACCGCGACCAGTCTCGTAAGCGTCACGAATACCCTTGCGGCCCATAATAATGCCACCTGTTGGGAAATCAGGACCTGGCATTACTTTGAGCAAATCATCAACAGTGCAATCAGGGTTATCTAACATTATGCAGGTAGCGTCAATTGCCTCCCCTAAGTTATGAGGAGGAATATTAGTAGCCATACCAACTGCAATACCAGAAGAACCATTTACTAACAGATTAGGAAAACGTGCTGGCAAAACAACAGGTTCTTCCAAGCTTTCGTCGTAGTTTGGCTGGAAGTCTACGGTTTCTTTATCAAGATCGCGAAGCAATTCCATTGCTGCTTTATCGAGACGTGCCTCGGTGTAACGCATTGCAGCAGCAGAATCACCGTCGATTGAACCAAAGTTACCATGACCATCAACCAAAGGTACACGCATAGAAAATGGTTGAGCTAAACGAACCATCGTGTTGTATACCGCAGAGTCACCATGAGGGTGATATTTACCAATAACATCACCAACGGTACGTGCAGACTTAGCGTGAGGACGTTTTGGTGTAATACCACTTTCATTCATCGCGTACAAAATACGACGATGAACTGGCTTCAAACCATCACGAACATCAGGCAATGCACGCGAAACAATAACACTCATCGAATACTCAAGAAAGGAAGTTCTCATTTCCTTACTGAGTTCAGCTGGAAGGATGGTAGATCCCGTAAGATCCATTCCTTCATCTTTCTTTTCAGCCACGAAATTAGTCCTTTCTAGAAGTCAAGGAAGCGAACGTCATGAGCGTGCTTCTGGATAAAGTCTTTACGAGGTTCTACCTGATCACCCATCAATTCACTCACTACACGTTCTGCTTCAGCAGCATCTTCAATGCTTACCTGAAGCATGGTTCGCTTAGTGGGCTCCATGGTAGTTTCCCAAAGCTGTTCTGGGTCCATTTCGCCAAGACCCTTATAGCGCTGCAGCGAAATGCTGTCCCTGTCAGGAATTTCAGCAAGGCGTTCCTGTAATGCTTGGTCATTAAAGATGTACTCAAGCTTTTTACCGCCCTTTTTCTTTAAGCCATACAAAGGAGGCTGAGCGATATAGATATATCCACGAGTAATTAACTCAGGCATATAGCGATAGAAGAACGTAAGGAGCAAACAACGAATATGAGCTCCGTCAACGTCAGCATCGGTCATGATGATGATTCGATGATAACGTGCCTGATCAGCGTCGAAATCTTCACCGATATTAGTGCCGATAGCAGTAATAAGACTAGAAATAGTATCGGAAGATAATGAACGATGAAGACCTGCACGTTCAACATTTAAGATCTTACCGCGCAAAGGCATAATGGCCTGATATTTACGATCGCGTGCCTGCTTTGCTGAACCACCTGCAGAATCGCCCTCAACAATGAAGATTTCAGATTCGGCTGGATTCTTTGAAGAGCAGTCTGCCAACTTACCAGGCAAACTAAAGGAATCAAGAACACCCTTACGGCGCGTCATATCGCGTGCTTTACGGGCAGCTTCTCGAGCCTTCATTGCCTGCGAAGCTTTATTGATAATACGCTTTGCAGGTGTTGGGTTTTCTTCCAGGTATTCAGCAAGACCCTTCATTACTGCAGTTTGAACCAAACCACGAATTTCGGTATTACCTAATTTACCTTTCGTCTGACCTTCAAACTGAGGATCACGCAGCTTAACAGAAACCACCGCTGCAAGACCTTCACGAGTGTCATCGCCAGAGAGGTTATTGTCTTTTTCCTTCAGAATACCTTTGCTGCGAGCATAGTCGTTAATGGTACGTGTTACACCCTGTTTGAAACCATCAAGGTGGGTACCACCATCAATCGTGTGAATATTATTCGCGAATGACATAACTGAATTAGAAGAGTATGAAGTGGACCACTGCATAGAAACTTCAACCATGCCATTTTCATTTTCTGCTTCAAAATAGATAGGCTTATTTAAGGTTTCTTTGCCGTGATTTAAGAACTTAACAAAGTCCTGTAAACCACCAAGAGCATGGAAAACTTCCTTGCGAGGGTTACCTTCGTTATCAATATCACGCTCGTCAGTAAGAGTAATCTTCAAACCCTTATTCAAGAAAGACATTTCACGGAAACGTGCCTGTAAGGTAGCGAAATCAAACTCGGTAGTTTCGCGGAAAATTTCAGGATCAGGCCAAAACGTTACCGTAGTGCCATTATGTTTGCTTTTACCAATTTCATGAAGCTTTTCTTTGGTCTTGCCGTGATCGAAAGAAATTTCATACTCTTTACCATCACGACGAACCTGTACTACTACCTTAGTAGACAGCGCATTAACTACCGAAACACCTACACCGTGAAGACCACCAGAAACTTTATAACCTTCACCGCCGAATTTACCACCAGCATGCAAGATAGTTAAAACGACTTCTACGGTAGGAATTTTTTCTTTCGGATGTTTATCAATAGGAATACCACGGCCATTATCAATAACCGTAACTGAATTGTCTTCATGGATGATTACATCAATAGTGTCGCAAAAACCCGCCAACGCTTCGTCTACAGAGTTATCAACTACCTCATATACCAGATGATGTAAACCACGAGGACCCGTTGAACCAATATACATACCAGGACGTTTGCGAACCGCTTCCAAACCTTCAAGGATTTGGATGTCCTGCCCACTGTAATGGTTACTTTGAGCTACCACAAATTCCTCCTCTTTACTTGCAGATTCAAAGACGCTCCCAGTAAAGGAAGCGTCTTAGAGAGGTTTTTATCCAAAAGATTAGTATAGCAGAATTACCAGGGTACTTTAATAATATTTGCCTTTTACAGCTATTCTGAGCGATTCTGACGGGCGTTTAGAATTTATTTTGACAGATTTAATTATTTTTCATCTAAAAATCGTTTTTGAGCCGTTATCGCTTTGATAAAAGATTCTTTTATTCTTTTGTCGGAGATATCCTCCACTAATTCGTTAATATGTGCAGTTTCTTCATCACTCAATTCGCGAACCTGTGTGTTTGCTTGCGGAGTAGTGTCTTGATTCTTAAAAGGATATTTATCCTTATATGGTCCACGAGATATTCGAATTTCAAACACATCAATTGATATATTGAACTGTTCTCGATACTTCAAACGAATCAATTCTCGTCGTGCATTTAGTTCAGCTGCCACTAGGGAGTTGTCAACATATACAACAAGATCAAACACTTTTGAATCTGTTTCTGTTTTGCTTACCTCTTCATTCGCCTGAGAATCACCAAGTGCATCTTTATGGCGCAATAGGTATACCGAATTAGTATGTTCAAGAATAAACGGATCAACCACCTGAGAAAATTGGTCATGAATTCGCTGTATTCTGCGATTGATAAGCACCCGCCGTTTAACCTCTTCAGGCATGTTGTTGTAAAAAGCATTAAATGAATGTGATACGGGACGCAAGGTATTAGCTCGGTCATCGCAGAGTTCCGCTAAACGACGAGGATCTTGTGATGAAGCCCAATCAGGATGCTTAGTCATAGGAAATCACCCCATCAAACCCTAACGTAACAATACGTGCCTGTTTTAAAAGAGTGTTTTCTAATATTTCAGCATTTGTTGCCGTAATAAACGTCTGAATGCCTTCCGATAAGAGTGAAAATAAAGCATCTCTTCTGTTACTATCCAATTCACTCATTACATCATCGAGAAGAAGCACAGGACTTTGACCTAGTTTGTCTTTAATAAGAGCAACTTCGGCCATCTTATAACTCAACACTAAAGAGCGCTGCTGCCCTTGAGAAGCGAACATGGAAGCATTTTTACCGTTTAAGAAAAACTCAACCCTATCAACCTGTGGGCCATACAACGACATATGCCTTTCATGTTCTTTTATATAGTCTTTTTCCATACTATCTAAAAGAAATGTTTGCGCCTGTTCGCGGCTAAACCATTCACATTCTTGGTACTGTTCAGATTTAATATCGTGACGTAACCAAGAAGGAATATACGAAACCGATACCTCTTCCCTACCCTGAGATAGCTCGCGATAATACGACTGAATATAAGGAATAAGTGCAGCAATAAGCTGAGAACGAAGTCGATATAACTGCGCACCAATAGAAGCAAGAACTTCATTAATACTTAGAAGATACTCATGAGGCATATCTTGTTTTAGGCAGCTATTTTTCTGCTTTAGTATCTTTTCGTAATCTTTTCGAACTGCATTATAACCAGCAGATATTTGAGACCCTAACAAATCTAATTGAGATCGTTTAATACTCTGCGATCCTTTAATAAGATTAAGATCATCAGGGCAAAATAACACCGAAGGAAGAAGTCCACGTAAACTATGTGCACGTTTTTTCTTCCCGTTTAAAAGAAACTGTTTTCCTTCTTCAGTTAAACGAAGCTCAATCTCTAACTGACGACCATCACCGATAAGCGAACTCTTAAAAGAGGCAGCATTTTGCCCATTGCGAATAAGATGTTCTGCTTTCGGATGACGAAAAGAAGAACAGGCGGTAGTGAGCTGTATTCCCTCCAATAAATTAGTCTTGCCTGTAGCATTCGGGCCCACAATAAGCGTAAAGGTAGCTATATCATCAAGTAAAAAATGATGATAGGAACGAAAATCAGTACATTCTATTGAGGTAATAGAAAGCCCCATTTAGTCACCTAAGAGCTATACGCGTACAGGCATAATCAGGTATAAGAAGTTTTCACCCTCAGCTGCGCGAAGAATTCCTGGCTTCATGGGGCCAAATAAATCTAAGTGAACAGCATCGGTATCTATTGAATTCAAACCGTCAAGTAAGAAGGAGTAGTTAAAGGCTATCTCCACCGATTCGCCCTCAATTTCACAAATTAAATTCTCCTGTGCATTACCAATGTCCTGAGAGTTGGTAAGAAGGGTTACTACCCCAGCTTCAGCATCAACTTTAATCTGAACAGGAGAAACCTTATTACTTAGCAACGAAACACGTCGTACTGCGTCAATTAATGCATGTGTGGAAAGTGTTGCTCGAGTACTAAAGCCATCAGCAATAAGCTGTTTATAGTTAGGGAAGGTTCCTTCAATTCGACGATTAATAAAGGTCGTATCCTGGTACGACACAATAATCTGGTTTTCACTTAATGCAAGAGTGATAGGCTGATCCGATTGAGGAAGCGATGCGATATCACTCAAGAATGAACCTGAAATTACCGCTTCAAATTCTTCGGGGCAAGCCTGCGAAAGCTCAGTTTCCGCAACCGCTAAGCGATATGAGTCGGTTGCAACCATTTTTAGTTCATTACCTACACAAGAAATTAAAACACCTGTTAATACAACGCGGGTTTCATCATGAGAAACCACTTTAGCGGTTCTTTTAACCATTTTCGAAAAGACTGAGAAAGGAAATTGTGCTTCTTGTTCTGCTTCAACTTCAGGAAATGCAGGGAAATCAAGGGGATTGAGGGCTTTTAGTGAAAACGTTGTTGTGTCACAGAATACTACCGCAGTTGATTCATCAGCCTCAATACGCACTGCCATATCGGGAAGGTTTTTTACGATATCTAAGAACAATTTAGCAGGAACTACCGATTCACCCTGCTCTTCAACTAAGGCTGAGCAGCTAACTTTAATAGAAAGTTCAAGGTTGGTAGTTTGTAGAGTAATTGAACCCTCTTCGGCTTTTATATATACGCCAGCAAGAATAGAAAGCGTAGAACGGGTGGAAGAACCTTTTACGCATACGGATAAAGCATTTTGAAGTTCTGACTGATTAATGCTGAATTTCATTAAAGCTCCTCTTATAAGTGGTTCTTCCTATGATACCTATTCTTTATTATTACGTACGAGTTACCTTACTACCTAATTACTTTATTTCAGGTAAGGTTATCCCCTTTTCTTTTTACTCTCTTATTCTTCTTAATTAAATACTTGTAATAACAGTAATAAGGATCGTTGATTTGTTGATAACTTACAAAGTTCCTGTTCGCTGTTAATAAATTACCCCACTAGGATCATGTGGATTTCTATGCCCGTTTTCCATAGGGATAATGTGGGGAAAACTTTATCCACATAAATTGCTTGTATTCCCCTTATAGCTCTCCCTGTTATACACACGTTTTCAATTTTGTTATTAGTATTGCTGAATGCGGATTTTTTCTCGCACTGCCTCAAGCTCTTCGCGGAGATTTCTATCTTCCTGTAGCTGGCTACTGATAAGATCGCACGAGTGCATTACCGTTGTGTGATCTCTATTAAATGCCGTTCCTATGTTTTTAAGCGTGCTCTCAGATAATTCGCGGCAAAGATAAATAGCAACTTGTCGCGGATGTACAATGCGGCGTTCTTTTTTCTTTCCTACGAGATCTTTATGGGCTACTCCGTAGAAATCTTCCACTGCTCCTTGGATCATTTCTATGGTGATTCTCTTTTTGCCACCACCTATGAAGTGGTTACCAAGAAGTTCTTTTACGCGTTGTTCGGATAATTCATGACTTTTATCCATCTTCAGCGCGAAGATGACATTAGTGATTGCACTTTTAAGTTCGCGGATATTTGAGCTTGAATTTTCAACAATGTAATCAAGAATGTCGTCGGAGATGGTAAACGGCAATTCCTCTTCTTTTTTATATTGAGCGATGAAGCTTTTAATAATGCTTCGTTTTGTTTCATCATCTGGGGGTTGGATATCGATAGTTGCCCCGGAATTAAAACGGGAAACATAACGCTCATCGAGGTCGATGTTTTTAGGTGCGCGGTCTGCAGAAAATACAAACTGCTTACCTTTAGTGATCATTTTGTTGAATATTCTAAATAAAGCACTCAGGGTTCCTGGTTTACCTTGTAACCCCTGAATATCGTCGATCAATAAAACATCTGCCTGCTGGAAGAAATCGTCAAAGTTCTTAAAACTCTGTTTATCTACATTTTTTTCTATAGCTGCATCAGAATAGCGGTTAACTAACTCCATTGAGTCCATATAGATAACATTGAAGTCGCTGTACTGTTCGTTGATGTAGTTTTTGATCGCGCATAACAGATGTGTTTTACCTACACCGCTTCTTCCGTAAATAAATAGGGGGTTTAAAGCAGAAGATCCTGGATGATCTGCTACTTCTACCGCCATTGAATATGCCATTTGGTTTGAATCACCAATTACGAAATTTTCAAAGGTGAGGCTGTTGGCCCCTTTTTGTTGTGTGTTAGTACTCTGGATGGATACCTGGTCTTCTGTTAAATCTTGCGGTTGCTTTTTATAGTTTTGCTCATTTACTGCTTGACCTGGATATTCATTTAATACAGGACGCTGCCCAACAGGCACTGTTGTATGAGTATTATTGGATTGACCCTCCTGTTGTGGAGGCGTCCTTAGTGATTCATTATTTTGGGAATATGATGTTTGCTGGGCGTTTTGATAAGTACCCAGCTGAGGTGTTTGATTTTGTTGCTGTCCTTGAAGGGTTGATTGTCCTTGTGGTGTTTCTGGCAGTGGAGCAACAGGAGTAGAAGTTGGATCCACTTCGATTTGTACAACAAAATCAATCCCATAAAGATCTTTAAGCGCTTGCTGAATATCTTTAATGTAGTGCTTTTCTATCCAGTCTTTAATAAAGCTGTTATCGGATGTAAACATCACAAACCCTTGGCTTGCTGCCTGAACTTGGACACGGGAAAAGAATGCATCAATCTGTGATGCATTTACATTAGGATACGACTTTAATTGTCGTATTAAGTCTGTCCAAAGTTCTTCGAGGTTCATAATGTATATACCTTGATTGGGTCGTGAATAGTTTTCTTACCGTTTTGTCAGAGTCTTTATTATAAAGAGTGTTTAAGGGTATGAGATGGGAATACCTTTGTGTTTATAAAAACTGTAGGTTTACATAGAAAGAGCAACTCGTTCTCCGAAAACAGTTAGCTTTCTTTTCTTATTAACCTTTTCCACTAAACCTTTACCTTCCATTTTGGTTAAAGCAGTATGGATACTAGCAACTGCAATTCCTGTTTCTCGGTTGATTTCGGTAATTCCGAGCGATTTATCAGGTAAAAGTGCTTTAAGTATTTGCTCTTCGTTTTCTGTTAATTCAGGTATTGCTAACTCGGGTGGATCGTCATGAATGCTTCGAGATGCAACAAGGCTAATGGTAACTACTGAACCTTTATTAATATTATCTTCTATCTCTATATAACCATGAGTTGTGTCGAGGTAATCCTTAACAATTGGCAGTCCTGAACCTACACCACGAATATAGCGTTTCATTGGTTCAGTTGCAGAAGAAAACCCTGGTTCTTGTACAAGGTTTTTATTACTAATCCCTGGTCCTTGGTCTGCAAAGCGAATAGTATTTCCTTTATCCATAATCGATACCACTATTTCCTGGAATCGGGCATGAATAAAGTTTTCTGAAACTTCACGAATAACCGTGTAAGGGATTATTCCACCTTCTTCCTTGGCACTCTTGTAGGTCACTGACGCAATTCTTTCTATATATTCGTGAGTTGGTGCGCCTTCTATTTCTATTACGCGAGGTGCCGTTTTTAAATTGTCGTAGATTGCAACCCTTGCAGGTGAAGTTATAAACGTGTAGTCGAATTCTTCTTCCTTATCTGGGTTTTGATCTTCTTCTTGACTAGGTATGTTTTGATGCGGATTTACTTTCGCTTGATATTCAGGGGGTGTTGTTTGATATCCCAAAGGTATCTGTGGATACCCTGGAATGGGTTGGTAGTAGGGGTATCCAAATCCTTGATAAGAGGGTATTCCGTTAGTAGACATAGCATGAGTGGGGGTAGTGTTATTAATTCCACCGTTTGGTATATAGGCATAGGGAGGCAAGTCTGGTGAAGACTGCTCTACCTTTGCGTTGTCGTAGAAAGTATCAACACTATCTTTTGATACTTCTTCTTGATTATTAGTATGTGAAGAATTTTCTGGTGCCATGCTACTTTTTCAGTTCGTTTTCCAGGAAATAAGAAAAATTGCCTAGTCATTCATACCTTGAGATGAATAAACCAGGCACTTTTCCTCTTTATTTTAGTCAGGAGCTCCTAGTTTTTCAATTATTCAAAAAGTTTTCCCGTACATTTTCGGAGTTTTCAACATTCTTTCAAGAAAATGTGGAAAACATAGAAAACTAAGAAGAAAAAATTGGAAAAAGTGAAAAACGAATATGGAAAAGTTGAAAACAACTTATATGAAAATTGTTACCTAGAACTACTTGTAGTTCTGAATACAGCTAACTTATTAATAAAAGCCTTAGTGTATGAAAAATGGGTATTGCATTAGTTATATAGTTATGTATAAAGGAAAAACACCAGGTCATAGCCATAATTTAAAATAATTATAGTTTTACCAGTTTTTATTTATATTGCGTGTGTTAGGTAGTGTTTAGTTCTGTTTATACCTTGGTGGAATTTAACACTTTGATTTACAAAAACACCAGGTGAGTTTTCCACATTATCCACATTGATACATAACAAGAATGTGGAAAACATTGTAGAATCGGAAAAATCATGATAGTAATGAGGTAATTCGGATAAAAATACTGCGGATTACTTATGACTCGATTCTTATAATTTCTAAAACAAGAAATCAAGGAATAAGAAAACAATACAAAGAGTACTAAGGGGTTCTCTGATAAGTGATATTGCCTTCTTTACTTTATATGCTGGTAAATACGTGTATGTTATGTGGTGACATTCGTAAATTACCCTCTTTTTGTATATGAATCCTTGACTGAAATTTTCTGTGACGTACAATTTCAAAGTTACTGTAAATCTGAAAGGAAAACTTACATGAAGCGCACCTATCAACCAAACACCCATAAGCGCGCCAAGACCCACGGCTTCCGTGCACGTATGGCTACTAAGAGTGGTCGTGCTGTTCTCTCTGCTCGTCGTGCTAAGGGTCGTAAGCGTATTGCTGTTTAGTTTTTCTTGTGAGATACCGTGTTAGGGACTATTAAATCTAGCACTGAGATCTCCTACCTGTTCTCGCACGGAAAACGACATGCAACTCCTTTTATGACAATGATTGT
>ULZM01041076.1_pt1 | contig 13108 bp, 10 predicted proteins | sample 1963131 | NCBI WGS metagenome assembly ULZM01 (sample SAMEA4835890, study PRJEB28245) | human gut metagenome | biome: gut microbiome; material: fecal sample | place: Denmark | collected 2008 | reverse complement strand
TGTGTGTGATTACAGAGGTTTTAAAATACAAATTCAGTATTCATCACTTGGCGGATATGGCTCTTTCAAGACAATAGTTTCGCACGAAAATGCAACGCTCTTTACTTCTCTTGGCGTGTCGAACACAGATGTTTTTGATAACATTGATAATGCTATAGACGTTGATATGCCACAGTTGTTATCGAAACATAAGGAAGAGTTGAAAATAGCTCAAAAAAATATGCAGAAGTCAAAAGAGATAGCAGAGCGAGAGTTTCCGAAGTTAAAGGAGTATCAGGAAAAGAGAGAAGAACTCAATAAGCTCACATCGGAAATAGGCTTGAATGATAACTCAGGGGATATGGATATAGTTTTCAAACAAGACGCTGTTAATTCTGTTGTCGACAAGAGCTACATCCGAGATAATTCAGGAACGATAATTGCAAAGTTCACCTATAGTGTTCCTGAGAGTTATATAGAGAAGATTTACAACGATGATGATAACCTGAGCTTGGAATATGGTAGCCTACAGGAATACGTTAAGAGCGTTCAGGGTGATAACCGATTTTATGAAAAATCAAAAAAAGCAAGAAAAATCGTTGATGATGATATTCCTGCGGTCGATGATACGATGTTCTTAACGCTTAAACAGTGCCGTGCAATAGTTTTGGAGGAAGATAGTGAGCTTTTGACATTGCAAGGAGTTAAATCAAACGGAGAGCATATTAAGGTAGGAACATTTGACTATGATTATCAGACATATCAAACTTTAAGTTCTGTCGGAAAGCTCTATTCTGAAAAGCTTGGTATTCCATTTGGCGATGAAGATATTGCTGCTTCACGCAATAGAGGAATTTAAGATATAAGCCCTTGATTGTCAGGGGCTTTTTTCTTTCGGAGGTGAAAATTATTGTATAAAATGCAGATAGGCTGTAATAGGCGACTATCAAAGATATTTTATATCGATGAAAATGCGTTTAACAGCTATTTCGGGTGCAGTTCAGCAGACGAGTTTAAAAGAACTGCAAGACAAGAGCCATATGCTTGCAAGATTTTGTCCGTGGACAAAAGTGCAGAAGCATTTTCACTTGCTTTTGCGGATAGAGTATTGAGCAGATTATATATAGCTGAGTATTTAGTGGCGGACTATGGCAGTGAGCATAAAGCGTTAGGAATTATTCGTTCAGAAATAAAAGATTGTACCGCATTTGATGGATATATGGACGTTATTGACTTTAAGAGCGTTGAAAATATTGATTATGCTATCAAGCTCTATACAGACTATATCACTAAAATAATGAATTTAGTGGAAAGTGACGCAGAGAAGTATAGACGGCGTAAATCGCTAAAGTCGATAATTGAGTTGGCAAGGCTTAAAAATTCTGCTTTATATTCTAAAAAGGGGGATAAACTCAATGGCAATACGGCGTGAGTACATAGGTTCGGGCAAGAAATTCATACGCTATTCTCCTGAAGAAATGGCAGACGCACGGCAAACGGATATGCTTGACTTTCTATCCCGAAAAGAGGGTTTTACCTTTATAAAAGCAGGCTCTGTATATCAATGCAAAGAGCATGATAGCCTTATAATTCAGGGTGACAGGCAACGTTGGTATTGGAATTCGCAAAATCTTAAAGGGCTTAATTGCATTGATTGGCTTATGAAAATTGATGGTATGGGCGTTCAAGAAGCATTTGAAACCATTATAGACTTGTCAGGAAATATTAAGACGGAGTTTGTGAAAGCTCCTGAAATAAAGGACGAGCCAAAAGAATTTCATTTGCCACCCAAAAGCGAAACGTATAGAAACGCTGCCGCTTATCTCACGAAAACACGAATGATAGACCCTCATATAGTCAGCTATTGTATTAAAAATAGTTACATATATCAGGATCAATACAAAAATGTTGTGTTTGTGGGTTTTGATGATAAGAATGAAGCAAAGTTTGCCGAGAGCAAGATAACGAATACCTTTTATAAGCGCAAGCCCAAAAATGTAAGTGGAAGTCAAAAAGAGTACAGTTTCAATCTGACTTATTTGACACCTGAGAGTAACAAAGATACTGTTTATGTCTTTGAAGCTCCAGTTGACTTGCTAAGTCATGCAACGATGTATGTCATATCTGAAAAGAAAAGGGCTGAACGATTGGGGCAAAAACCTGATTATGATGTTTGGAAAAAGCAAAACAGGCTGTCTTTGTCGGGAACATCAGACGTTGCTTTGCAATCATATCTGCAAAGATATCCTGAAATAAAAAACATTGTGCTTTGCTTAGATAATGACGAGGCAGGGCGAAATGGAATCGCAAAAATAAATCAGAAGTATGCTGACAGGTATAGCATTACAGTTCACGTTCCTAAATTGGGCAAGGACTACAATGAAACACTTGTCAGATATTTAACTGTAGCGGAGAAAGCTACAGAACAGAGAACAGTTGATAACAGTGAAGAAGTTGCTGTTACAAATACAACTCAGCGGTCACGCTGATACAAAAAATCAAGGAGTGATTTCTATGAAAAACAAGAAGATGAAGAAAATTGGTGCAACGCTCTCATCATCAGTTGCCGCATTGTCAATGATGTTGATGAACGCTGTATCCGCAAGTGCAGACGCTATTGATGTGAATGACAATGGCAAGGCGGCTGTAGTCCTTGCTGACCTGTCTGGTCTGCTCAAGTGGATCAATGACTTGGGTGACACTGCTAAGTATATTGGCTATGCCATATCAGTTCTTGCAGTTATAATCGCAGGTATCATGCTTATTGGCGGTGGCAATGGCGGTATGAGCAAAACAAAAGGTGTATTTATAGGAATACTTGGAGGCTTAGCAATACTCGGCTTTGGTCCTAAACTCATTCAGGATTTTCAGTCAGCAACAACGAGTGGTATGCTTTTTATCAAATAAGCGGAGCGAACGGTACATATTGTATGTACCGCTATGGGTCTTAAGCTTTGAGCCTATAGCGGTGCATACACATACAGTGCATTAGAAACAGAAAGGACGGATAATTATGAGAGAAAGGTTATACAATGGTGATTTTTTTAACTTCGATTTTTATATCGAACGTACAGAGGGTGTTTATGACGGCATAGACTATGAAGAAGCGTTCAAAGCATTTACCTATCACATTCTCCATGAGAGTGGTCCGATAGAGATAGGCGTTGATTATGACAGACTAGGTAATGATGGTTTACCAAAAGAAAATGGAAGTGGAAGAATGCCACTTCGCAAGTTTTCAAAAGGCGTTTTTACAGGCGTAGTTGATGGCATTATTAAAGATAAGCTGATTGATAAAGCAATCGGTAATCTTGACGATTTTCAGTATAACTATATACGAGCGAATAAAGATTTTGAGTCAATAGCTGATATGTTCAAACGAATTAAAGAGGACTGTGATTATGACAGTTGTGACTTTGACTATGATATAACAGTGACAGTTGGATCGCCAGAGTACGGAACGAATGAACCATATGACCGCTATTATAATGATGTTCTGAGCAGAGTAAATGTTATAACAGACGCAAAAGATATAATGAGTCTGTGCTGTGATTGGTCGGAATTTGTTTATCGCTATTATGACAAACTCAAAGATTTTGCCGATAAGAATTGGAGAAAGAACAATTTTGCCGAACCAGAAGATTTTGTGTACGAATGGATAGATGAAACGCAAAAATTACTTGCAGGCTATGGCACAGACAGTATATACAGTGCGTTGAGTGAAGTTATTGAGAGCGAACCTAACAGGGATAATGAACAGTATCAGAATTTTATCAAGAATAGTTTTAAGCCTTTCATGACAGATTGGAAATATACTTCATTCATTAATAATGATATGACAACGTTTAAAGAATTATCAAATGCACTTGATTTGGAGCATAATCGCATACTGTATACAGAATTTGAGCTGTTTACGGAGGAAAATACATACTATGCAGTAACATCAGGACACAATGTAAATGAAAATTCCATTGAGAATAATGCTGATTTAAAAAAGTGCATAGAGGACAACGCTATTGATTGCAATAATGTGTATGTAATCTATAGAAATTTCAGCTTAGGCTCTGAAAATGCGACTTGCATGACGAATGCAAGTGATAATAAAATCGACATTATCCGTAATAATCGTAGCCTTATCGGTTATCATGCTGATTTGGTAAATGTTGATAGTGCAACTATTGATTTGAGAAATGAAAATTTCAGAAATCTTAACGATGAACGAGGAGTCAGAATATAATGAGAGTATCAAAAACGAAAAAATATGCGTTTTCTGTATTCATAACACTGCTTATAAGCACAATGTCATTGAGCATACTTGCATTTGCGGCTGACCCTCGTACACTTCTGCCTGAAGTGCAGGAGATAATCGTCAAGAAAACTTGGCACGGAGAAATGGTACAGAATGTTGAGTATACGTTGCTGAAATGGCTTGCATATGTTGTGGATTACATTTCAGAAGCTGTGGATCAGGTGCTGAATTTTAATCTTTACAACGTTATAAAAGACGTTTTTAACATAGATACTATTATATACCCTATAGCGTGGGCGTTGGCAGGAATGACAGTGGTGCTTATAGGAATACTTATCATCGTCAATGCAGATAAGATACACATAACAGACTATGTACGAAATATCTTGACGTCACTGTTTTTCCTTATCGCATTGCCGATACTCGTTTCATCATTTAGTGACCTTAAAACTGTGGGTGTGCAGTTTGCAAAGGATAATACAACAAAAGATACTGCAACAAATAGGACGATAGGTGAGTATATTCTCGCAAGCAATATTTACAACGTGAATAGCAGCATAAATCAAAATAAATTGGTAAAACAAAGTCAAGTATCGTCATTTGGTGTAAATCCTAACACTGTGTACTCAATGAATATTAATCTAGGTTTAGATCCTTCAAAAACGCAATATAGGACAGTTACAACAGCAGACCATTATGATGTGACTCCTACATACAGATTTGATGATTTGACCTTTGAGCATAAACTTGAACTGTTAGACCTTGTCGATGACTATGCTTTTTGGCAACAGCGTGTCGCATGGGCGCAGGCTAACGCTGGAGTACAAGACAATTCTGATACGGAAGAAGATGATGATAACGCATATAAAATAACAATAACACGAGGAGAGGGAGATAACAGACATTCAACAGATTATTACGTTATAACCTCCCAAGCTCCAAATTATCAAGCTTCATTTGAATGTTATCTAATCCGTGAAGCAGCGGAAAATGCCGCCCACGAACTTCAAAAACGTGGCATAAAAATTCAAGCTAGTCAAGTGGCTTCCATGATAATGTATTGCGAAGATTCCGATACTTTTGAGGAAGCTATAAACAGATTAAGTAAGGGTGCATTTAGAGAGTTGGATTTTTACGGAAACACAATGAGTGCAATGCAAATACTTAACATTTCCAATATTGAAGATTTTGCGGATAATGGATTTGAACATCATAGTGGCGGTAGTTTTGAACAATTAAAAGAAGCGTCCGATTTTAGTGACGGAGATATGTCAGCACAGTTTGATAAAATGTGGCAATATGTTTCTGTCGGTTACTTAACGGAAAAAAATCACTTCTATCGTGTGAATTTTCTATGGGGGCTATTCATGCTTGTAATAACGGCAGTGTGTCTTATCTTTGCAGGACTGAAACTTGCGTCCTTGTTGTATGACATAATGTTTGCACAGATAGTAGCACCAATAGTTGTGGCAACAGATATGGGTGGCGCAGGACGGCTAAAAAAGGTCATACTGAATTTGCTTAACTGTTTTCTATCCGTGATAATAGTTGTACTAGATTTGCGTTTATATATCCTGATACTTACCGAAATTCAGGACTCATCATTGCTATCAAACCCTATAGCTGTTATTTTCATAACAGTTGCAGGCTGTAAATTTGTAATTGACGGACCTGACCTTGTGGTACATCTTCTTGGCATTGACGCAGGCGTTAAGTCGGGCGTATCAACTATTATGGGTCTGCGTTCCGCAGGACAGATAGCTTCAGGTGCAGGACACACTCTAAGTCATATAGCAGGCAAAGGAATTTCAAAAGCGGGTGGCACAGTTGCAGGCGGTATCGGAGGAGCTATCTCAGGTGGTATTAGTGGTGCGAAAGCGTCAATGGCTAATGCTAGAAACAGTGACAATAAAGCTGAAAAAGGAATGCGTGGTGCTGTCGGTGCTGTTGGCGGAGCTGTCGCAGGCGGTGTCAGCGGTATGGTAGGCGGCTTTGGAAGTAATAATGGCGTTATGGGCGCAGCTGCTAATGGCACAGCCGTAGGCGGTAAAGCAGGAGAAGTTGCTAACAAACCTATCGGAGAAGTGGCTAAAAGTGCAGGACAAAATTTATCAGGCAAGGCAATGGGAATGGGTGAAAAACTTGGTGTAGGTACAAGTGGTAAGGACGGAAAAGACGGCACAAACGGAATAGACGGACTTAATGGTAAAGACGGCTTGCAAGGTGAAAATGGCAAACAGGGTGAGCAAGGTGAAAGCGGTGAATTTTCGTCAAACATCGATAATAGTTCATCTGAAAATGCTGTGGCGCAAGGCTCTTTTGGCTCGGACAGCACTAACGCAGGCATGGATGGCTCACAGACAGCTAGTGCAGTTACACCACCTAGCATTAGCACTTCGGGTGGAAGCTTTGGCACGGATACAAGTGCTTCATCAGCACAAGCTGTTAATTCAGGTAGCTATAATGCTCAAACATTTGCAGATAGACAGTATCATGCAGAGAGCAATACAACAAGCTATGCAGATACAGCTATGGCAACAGAAAAAACACAGCCTACATTTGCTGAGAAAGCAATGCGTGATGAAAATAAAAGAAAATAAATCGGGGCAGGCGTAATGCTTGCCCTTTGTAACTTAGAAAGGGGAAGAGTAAATGAATGATGATATAAGGGCAGGCTTAGTGCCGAAAACCACAAAATCAAAGGTCATGTTGACAAAATATCTGACAAAGTATCGCTTTTTGGGCATAATAGCTGTTTTCTTTTCTTCAATGGTCATAGGAATGGCGTTTGGCTCGTTGAGATATGTATTTGTGGTGTTCTGTTTAGTCATATTTATGATATGTACGGCAGGCTCTCCCTCAGACCCTCGCAAGAGCTTTGGAGGAAGCTTGCTCGACTTTCTGAGGTTTTTTGCTCAGAAAAAAACATACTACGGCTCAGGAAATGTGGATTGTGCTGATTATCTGAAAAAGGAGGAGGACAAGCGTGAAGCTAAGAAAAGAAAAAAGGAAAAATAAGCGTGTAAAAATGAATGCAAAGAATTGCCTTTGTACATACTTAAATTTCAATTCATTCCGCTTGACAGAGCAGGATCTAGCAACAGTTGGCGGTGGAAGGACAAATCTTGCGGCTAACTATGTGTTCAGGTTAAAGCATAATAACATCGGAAAGTATATGTCTGTTGTGGCTATTTACGGCATTGATATCATGCACTATTCCAATGACGATAAAATATCAGCGTTTAATGCTTTCGGTAGTGCAACTCAGCTTTTGGACTTGCCTCATAAATACATTTTCAGTCACAAGAAACCTGACCTTTCAAGGCAACGTGAGTTCTTGGAATACAAAAAAACGCAAACACAGCACCCATTTACAAGGGCAATGCTCGATAAGAAGCTCCGACAAATAGATGATCTGGAGAGAACTCACCGCAGTAATCTTGCATATATGTTTGTTTATGCAAACGATATTGATACGCTTTATGCAGCGGTAGAGCAATACTGCAATGCGTTTTCTGATACATCTATGGCTCTGTGCAGTTTTGACACAACAATAAGCTTTATGAGAACGCTTTTAAGCTTTTCGGACTGTGAAAATCGTGATATTGATTATCAAAATATCAATGCTTATGTTCTGCCCGACACAGTAAAATTCGGTCAGAATTATTTTAAGGTGAACAACACATATGTGACATCAGTTGTCATAAAAAGTTTTCCTGCATTGCTTGCTCCACTTGCTTTAACACGGCTTGTATCACAGAAATATAGTGACATAGTATCTATGTGGGACGTGTGTACCGCTGCTCGTGATGATGTTCAGGAACAGTTGAAGCAATCAATGGACGAGCTTAACTCTCGTTGGGCAATTAGGCTCGGCATGGCTGATAACATTGATACTCAGACAGAACTTGCAAAGATACAAGAGATATATAATTCAGTAGTGAATGGTGCTGAAAACATGGTGTATATGACACTGCGTTTTTATATCTTCAATAAAGACCTGTCAGCATTGAAAAAGCGTGTTGCAGTAGTGCAGAAAGAGTTGGCTACAAACAATGGACTACGTTCTTACGTCCCTGAAAATCAGATGTTTACCGAGTTTACAAGACTTATTGTTGAGGGCAATAATATTCAAACGCCAATGCCTATCTATGATACATACGCCAAAGAATTTCCGTTTTATTATCAGGAACACATTGATGATAATGGATTGTTTATGGGCTACACGCAGACAAACGGACTTGTCTTTCTTGACTCGTTTCTGCGTAACAGATACCGCTCGTCATATGATATGATACTTTGTGGAGTAAAGGGCGGTGGTAAGTCTGTAACGCTTAAGTTAATGGTGCAAAATCAGCTTATAATCGGCAACAAGGTTTTCGCTATTGATATTGAGGGTGAGTATAAGGACCTTGCTATGATGTATGACGGTCAGGTCATTACAATGGATAGACGTGCCTTTATAAACCCTCTGCAGATAAGGACAGTTATCGATTGGCAAAGCGAAAACAAGCTTGATGAAGAAAACGATGATGATACACAGCAACAGCTCCTCTCCAAAGAAAGTGCTATCGAAACAAATTTTATATCTGAAATATCACGAATATGCACTTTCATGTATCAATACGTTCCGACAATGACCTATGATGTTATGACAGCTTTTAGAACTGCCCTTGTAGAAACTTATCAAAAAAAGGGTATAACAAAATACACTGATGTAAACTCTCTTTCGCCAGAAAACTTTCCGATATTTTCTGACGTTGTTGATGTTATAACGTCAAAGATCTCTTCGGGAACGCTCTCAGCAGACGAGATAACTTTGTATAAAACATTGCTTATGTACGTGAAAGAATTATCTGTTTCGGGTGCATATGGAACAATGTTTGATTCGCATACAAACATTGAGATAAACAATTCAAATCTTATAGTTTTTAATGTGAAAGCATTGTCTGAAATGGACGAGAATGTGTATAACGCACAGCTTTTCAATATACTCTCGTTGATGTGGTCTGAGGTTTGCAAGAACGTTGCTCATAACAATAACCTTGTAAATCTTCTTGACCGCCGCAGAGTTATCTGCCTTATCGATGAAGCTCATCGTTTCATCAATACCAAAAACACATTGTGTACTGATTTTATCCTTAAACTTGAGCGTCGCTCAAGAAAATATGACGCAGGACTTTGGTATGCAACACAATCAATTCTTGACTTTATGCCGTCCGACACTGGTGAAAGTGTGGATACAGTTAAGAAGATATTTCAGCTCGTGCAGTATAAATTTTTGCTTAAGCAATCTTCTGACAGCATTGAGATTTTACATAACATTTTCGGTCAGTTTACTATGTCTGAGCTATATGCAACGGACAATTTTGAGGCAGGAGAAATGTTGTTGTCACTAGGCTCAGGCAAAAACAAGATACACTGTAAGAACGCTGCTACAGAGTGTGACCTTATGTACATAGGTAACTCTCAGGACAGGGACGAGATAGTAGACAGCATATTCAATCGAATGTATCTTCTTAATTGGAGTCCTCAAAATCTTGCTGATGAAATGTATCGTTCTGAGCAAAAAACGCAAGAATTTATCGAAACGTTCACAAGGGAAGTCATTGAATATTTCGGCTTTAAACTGACAGATAGCGAGTATCTTTATTTGACAGTAAACAGGCTAGTAAAAAACCTCGCAAAGCGTTTTGGTGACAAGTACAACGTGAGAAAGTGGTGACAGTATGGATAAGATTAAGCGAAACAACGCCATTTATATAGCATTTCTGAGCATTTCAATAGCTATTATGGCAGTTATTATAATCATACCTATGGTGCAATCTATGCGCTATGTGCGCCATACTGTAGACTACAACAGCATAGTTGCAATGGGTAGTTATCATATAAAAATATCAAATGCAACGTATCTTAAAGATAAAAAAGAGCTTTACTTTGCATTGTCGGCAAAAGAGGAAAGCAACTATTCAGGGAGCATAAGTTCAAAGCCTGAGATAAGCAACTACACGCTGAGATACTATGATGACAATGGCAAATATCATACAGAAGATATGCTGAAAAAGTATACTGTTTCACAGAAAAATGACTTTACAGAGATAATAACAGTATCCGATATTCCTTCGGGATATGACTACGTCTACATTGAGTTAAAGTGTACGATCGCTGCCTATGACGAGCCTGACACAGTTGACGAATTTGGTGATGTAATAAAGGGGCAACACCATGATGAGATAGTCAAAGAACAGTATTTTATGTTTGACAAAAAGGACGTCAGAGTGATAGACAGCAAGGACGATAATCAGGACGATATGAGCATTGTTATTGAAGAACAGACAGATAGTACATCTGAAAAAATTACAACTACAGAAGCCAAAAAGGATATTAAATCAGATTTGAAAAATGATAAAAAAGAGGATAAGCGCAGTGAAAGTTCATCAACCACAGATAGTATATCAGAGAGCAAGTCTGACAAAAAGAAAACTGAAAAGGTCACAACATCTACAGTGACATCGACTAAAAAAGTTGACGTAAATCCACAAGATAATCACGATTGGCAGGATACACAAGCACAGCCAAGTGGCGGTAACGATAACTATCATAATGACAATACATATACTGAAACACAGCCATACTATCATGATGAGCCTGCACAGACAGAGCCACCATATCAACCGCCTGCAACAACTACAACAGCGGTCATAAAAGCACGTTCTTTAAAGATAGAAACAATCTATGAGTACAATGATGTTAAGATAAACGTAGGTTCAACGGCACAGCTTAAAGCAGTTGTAGGTCCGTCAAATGCTGTGAATAAATCAGTGATTTGGCAAAGTAACAGACCTGATATTGCGGAGGTAGACAGCAACGGAAATGTGCATGGAATAAGCAGTGGAAAGGCTATAATAACTGTCCGTGTTGCAGACAACAGTGCCATAACAGCAAGCTGTATGGTGACAGTAAATTAAAGGAGAAATACAATGAATGACGAATATATTTATCAGTATCCTGCGCCTGAGTACATGGAAAACTTCAAAGAGATGGTAGCGCAAAGAACAACAAATACCAATGGCGCACGAAAGAAAGTTATCGTGTGCTTTGGCATTAGCATGGCTTTTTTAGTCCTTTACTGTCTGCCGTTTCTGAATTTTATCGACACATATTTATTACTTGTTGCAGTGATTTTTTTATGCGCAACAGTGATACTTCTTAAAGGGATAACAAAGAAAATAGGCACTCATAATCTCATGATACAAGCTACAGAGAATGACATGGTGCTGACGTATTATTCTGTCGGGGCAACGCCTAAAAAGGTATTGACCGTGCGTTATGAAGATATAATCGAGTGTCAGTTTTTCGATAAATCTTATACAAAAATACAGATAACTTTTAAGAAAAATAAGCACTCATATCTTAAATCTTATAGTCAGACAGGAGAAGAAGTGAGCAATCTAGTTGACACTATGGTTTCATTTGAACTCAATCCATATTCCTATGAACAAGGCTTTTTTATGTACATAGTACCTGATTATTTCAATATAAAAAAATATGCTCTGACAGATAAAATTCTAAAAAAATATGGCAACATAAATGAATATTTCACTCGCTTGTCTGAGAGTGAAGAAGTTGAATAAGGTGGTGTAAAAAATTATGCCAGATATTCGTTTGTCTAGTGATTTGATGAGTAAAGTCGATAAAATTGCGGCTGAAAAAGAAATGTCACGAAACAAATTGGTCAACAAAATAATTGAAAAATACGTTGAAGCAAGTGACAGCTTTGTATCTGATATTCTTCCTGATGTTGTCCGCAGTATTGTCAAAGATGAGATAAAGAAACTTGACGATACTTCAACAGAAGTAATAAAGGATATGTATGTAACTATCATAAAGCTTAGAAAAATAACTGAAACACTAGAAACTTTCATGCTTCCAGAATACAATGAAGTGGACTATGATACGTTAAAAACTAACGAACTTTTGACTCTTATTGAGCTGTCTGAAAAGCAAAAAAAGCGTTGATTTTTGAGCAAAAATCCTCATGCTTTTTTAGATAACAAATATTGCAAGAAAATTTTAAGGGGAAAACGCTATTTAAGTTATTTAACTTTGCTGATTTTAAGCTGAAATTTCTTATTTAAGTTAAATAGTCTATCCTATAATGTGGAAATTTTTAAGTGAAAAAGTTATTTAAGTTATTTAATTTGTCAGAAAAAGGGGTATTTAAGTTATTTAACATTGCTCCAAAAGAGGTATTTAAGTTATTTAACTTTCTGAATAAGTAGCCCCATTTTAAGTTCACCTAAAGCTCGGTACTACCGAGCTTTCACACAGGGAGTGTACCCACTCCCTTTATGCTCTTTGAGGTTATTCGTTCATGTTCTGAGCAAAATTCATTCATTCAAGTTCCCCTGAAAATCAATAGTTGGAGGTGCAAATTCAATGCCCAAAAAATTAAAAACATTCTCGTTTTCTGATACCGCTGAGAGAAATCTCAGCCTGCTTATGAGTGACCTTGAAATACATTCAGCGAGTGAATGTATAAGATACCTGATAGACGCAGAGTGCGTTCGTCGTGGGCTCATAAAAAAGGACGCAATGTCTGAAAACTTTGGTGCAGGAAAAGGTGACAGGTCAAATGCAAACGCAGTAAAAGACAAAGACGATCTATTGAGAGAAATACAAATGGTCAGCATTCAAATGGCAAAGTACAATAATCGTATTGAGGATATATACAAGATGTGTTATGAGGTCCGTGACGGAGTTAATTCTCAATGCAATTTCATGGACGCTCCTTTCACGTCTGCGGATACTATGGTTGAGGGCGCAGCGGTGAGCAAAGCAGTGCAAGGCTCATGTGAAACTTACGAAGCAAGAATGCGA
>ULZM01049468.1_pt1 | contig 13739 bp, 9 predicted proteins | sample 1963131 | NCBI WGS metagenome assembly ULZM01 (sample SAMEA4835890, study PRJEB28245) | human gut metagenome | biome: gut microbiome; material: fecal sample | place: Denmark | collected 2008 | reverse complement strand
GATTTTACATTTCAATATACAGCGGATTTTAGTTTAATATTATTAACAAATGAATGTCTATAATACTATTTGTCCGTGCTTGATTTTATAAGTCGAAACCAAAGTAACGAACTGCATTGTTGTAAGAGATGCCTTCAACAATCTTCTTAAGAGCCTTCTCATCGTTAGGGTATTCACCGTTCTCAACCCATCCACCGATAAGTTCACACATAATTCTTCTGAAGTATTCATGTCTTGTATAAGATAAGAAGCTTCTTGAATCTGTAAGCATACCGATGAAGTTGCCAAGTAAGCTTAAGTTAGCGAGACTTGTCATCTGGTTAGTCATACCAACCTTATGATCATTGAACCACCATGCTGAACCCTGCTGGATCTTACCAACAGCCTTAGAATCCTGGAAACATCCAATAACAGTACCGATAGCAGCATTAACTGATGGATTAAGTGAGTAGATGATAGTCTTAGGAAGTTCATCTGTGCTGTTAAGAGCGTTAAGGAACTGAGCCATCTCTGCTGAACAGTCATAAGTGTTGATGCAGTCAAAGCCTGTATCAGGACCTAACTGATTGTATCTGAATACGTTGTTATCACGGATAGTGCCATAATGTAACTGCATTACCCAGTTAAGCTTGTTGTATTCCTTACCAACAGATACCATAAATGCTGTCTTGAACTTGTTCATCTCTTCTGTTGTGATAGCTTCACCAGATAATCTCTTAGCAAATAAAGCTTCGATTTCTTCATCTGTGTATGGCTTATACATAACATATTCAAGAGCATGGTCAGATACTGAGCATCCCATTGAATCAAAGAACTGCATTCTGTTTCTTAAAGCATCCATAAGAGAAGCAAAAGAGTTAACTTTAATTCCACTTACATCTGATAATGTGTTAAGGTAGTCAAGATATTCAGGCTTTTCGATGTTCATAGCCTTGTCAGGTCTCCAGGCTGGGAGTACCTGTACATCAAATGTATCATCTTCTGCAAGCTTCTTGTGCCATTCAAGTGAATCAACTGGATCATCTGTTGTACAGATTAACTTAACATTTGACTGCTTTATAAGATTTCTAACTGACATAGAATCTTCCTGTAACTTAGCGTTGCAAAGATTCCATACTTCTTCGGCTGTATCACCATTTAAGATGCCGTTGTAACCGAAATATCTCTGAAGTTCAAGGTGGCTCCAATGGTAAAGTGGATTACCGATAGCCATCTCCAGTGTTTCAGCCCATTTCTGGAACTTTTCACGATCTGTAGCATCACCTGTGATGTACTTCTCATCAACACCATTAGTTCTCATCTGACGCCACTTATAGTGGTCACCGCCGAGCCATACCTGTGTAATGTTCTCGAACTTTCTGTCTTCTGCGATTTCCTTAGGGTTGATATGGCAGTGATAATCAACGATAGGCATCTTGTCAGCATAGTCGTGGAAGAGGTGCTGTGCTGTAGGTGTTGAAAGTAAAAAGTCTTTGTCCATGAATTGTTTCATAGTACATAATCCTCCTGTGAATTAAAAATGTGTTGTATTGCGTTTTATAATATCAGCAGTGATAATGCTGTGTTTATCAGCAGATTCACCGCACAATACCTTCATAAGAACATCTACTGCTTTAGTTGAAAGCTGTTCAACGTGGCTGTCAATAGATGTAAGCTCTGGTTCAGTGCATATGGAAAGAACCGAGTTGTTAAACCCTATAATCTCAAGCTCATCAGGAACACTGATAGAGTGGGCGTGTGCATATTTAACTGCCCCAGCTGCAAGTGAGTCATCAGAGGTTACTACAGCATCAAATTCGATACCTTTATTATAAAGATAATTAAGGTATTCCTTGGCGTGCGAAATGTTCTTGCCACATAGATGTCTGTAATCTTCAGGAAGTGAAATGTCTGCTTCTTTCAAAGCTTTTATATATCCTGCATATTTGTTCATACCACTGTATGACTTGCTTGTGTATAAGTAGACTATATTACGATGTCCATTATTAATCAAGAGGTTAGTTGCATTATATATGGCAATTTCATCATTGCACATAACAGAATATATATTAGGTGCATCAAGGTATCCATTCACTAAGACAATAGGTATATCCTTAGCTGCATTAATTATGTAATCATTATTGTGGATATTGGTATTCTCAACAAACTGTGAACCAGCAAGTATTATGCCGTCAACTCTTTTGCTTAACAGGAGTTCAAGATATTTCTTCTTATTAGTATAATCCTTACCTGTACAGCAGAGTATGGAGTCATAACCATGCTTTCTTAATTCCTGTTCAAGATAATATACAGCATTAGCAAGGTAAATATCAGAGGAGTCAATACACATTATACCTATGGTCTTCATTGTATTAAGTCCTAAGCCTCTTGCAAATACATTTGGTGTATAATCAAGCTCTTTCATAGCATCTAATACTTTGTTTCTTGTAGCTGATGATACTTTGGCATTACCATTAAGAACACGGGAAACAGTGGCAATAGATACTCCTGCTTTATTGGAAACATCATATATATTCATAAATTAACCTCATTCTTGTAAGCTCTGGACAACGCTTGCATTAATGTAATATATAGGTGCAGTTGATCATTAGGCCATTAATTATGATGAATAATTATAATTAACAGAATTGTGTAATTATAAAAGTAGTAAAATATCATAAAAAACACTTAATGTAAGCACTTACATATTGATAAACTGATTATACAATGGTATTATTATAAAAGCAAGTATGTAAAGTGTATTTTTATTGTACTTAATTATTACCATTAAAGAGTTGTGCAATTGTTTAGTAATGAGTGAAGAACAATAACTGATAATTAAATTTAACAGACAATAATGTATACAAAAATAAGTATTGACTAAAAATGTTTTTAAGTATATCATAATCTGTGAAAGATAATGAAAGCGCTTACATACGCTTTGGATACCATTTACTGGTTAAGAATGCGTAGTCCGGCAAAGCTGAGTGATACTGCGCTATAATAATGTTAAATATGGAATATCTTAATGTTTTAATTAACACTGGGATATTTCATAGTCAGTGTCTACGCCCTGCGTGGAGCTGAGATGCCCTTAAAGTGGGCGGAATGGAGGAATAATATGCAGAGATTAAACAAGAGTATTACACATGCAGTTGACAGACCTGTAAAGGTTATGCAGTTTGGTGAAGGTAACTTCCTTAGAGCATTCGTAGATTATATCTTCGATGTTACTAACGAAAAGACAGATTTTAATGGTGGTGTTGTTATCGTTAAGCCAATCGAGTTTGGTACACTTGAAAGATTCCACGATCAGGAATGCCAGTACACACTTCAGTTAAGAGGTTTTGTTGATGGACAGCCTAAGGAAATCACACGTCAGATTACATCTGTTGTTGATGCTGTAGCAGCTATCGAAGATTATGACAAGTACATTGAATATGGTACAAGTGAAACACTTAGATTTATCGTTTCTAATACAACAGAAGCAGGTATCGTATTTGACGAGACAGATAACGATCCTAATGCACGTCCTCCTAAGACATACCCAGGAAAGCTTACACAGCTCCTTTACAAGAGATATCAGAAGTTCAACGGAGCAGCAGATAAGGGACTTATCTTACTTCCTTGCGAACTTATCGCTGATAATGGTATCGAATTAAAGAAGTGCATTATGAAGTTTATAGAACTCTGGGATCTTGAAGATGGATTCAAGGACTGGGTTAACAATTACTGCTCATTCTGCCCAACACTTGTTGATAGAATTGTTCCAGGTTATCCAAGAGAAGATGCTGCTAAGCTTTGCGAAGAGTGGGGCTATGAAGATCAGCTTATCGACAGAGCTGAGGTATTCGGTCTCTGGGTTGTAGAAAGTGATTCTAACCTTCCACTTGAACAGCTTGAGAAGGAACTTCCATTCAAGGAAGCTGGACTTAATGTAGTATTTACTAAGGATCATCATCCATATAAGGAAAGAAAGGTAAGAATCCTTAATGGTTCACATACATCATTCGTATTAGCATCATTCCTTGCTGGTAACGATAACGTAGAGAACTCTATGAAGGATCCAGTTATCAGAAAGTATATGGAAGAAACACTTTACAATGAAGTTATTCCTACACTTTCACTTTCTAAGGAAGATTGTGAAGAATTCGCTAAGGCTGTTATCGACAGATTCCTTAACCCATTCGTAGATCACAGATTATTAAGCATTTCACTTAACTCTGTATCTAAGTGGGAAGCTAGATGTCTTCCTTCATTCTTAGGATACGTTAAGAAGTTTAACAAGCTTCCTAAGTACCTTACATTCTCTATCGCAGCACTCATGAGCTTCTATACATCACAGACAGAAGCTGAGTTCAACGGTGGTATTGTATTAAAGGGTGACAGAAACGGTGAAGAGTACAACATCACAGATGATAAGGCTGTACTTGATTTCTTCAGAGATAACTCTGGTAAGACACCAGCTGAATTCGCACATGCTTACTTAAGCAATACTAAGTTCTTCGGTGGCGAAGACCTTACTAAGGTTCTTGACCTTGAAGAAGTTATCACAGGATATATTACAGATATCAGAGAAAGAGGCATGAGAGCTGTAGTTAACGATTTAGCTCTTGATGATGAAAAGTTAGCATAATTGCGTTGGCAGTTTGCAGCAAAGTATTTATAAGCCTTAGCTGAATATAAGTTTCGGCATTGATTTATATCGTATTTTAAAGCATTAATAAGGGCGGGTGTTCTTTTTCATCCGCCCTTAAGTTATGTAAGAGGTATTGTGTATTTATACCCTTTTATTGTTATAATAAAAATGTTATGATATGAATGTAATCATTGAATTTCATAATTCTATGATGTACGTGGTTAATGATACATAGAGATTATATTAATTACAGGAGGTAGTTATGCAGGATTTTATTAAGATTAATAAAGATGATAATGTTGCAGTAGCTCTTAAGCCAATCGCTAAGGGCACAACACTTAATGTTGCTGGTACAGAAGTTACTACAATAGAAGATATCCCTCAGGGACATAAGTTTGTTATCAAGCCTATCAAGAAGGGTGATGCAGTTATAAAGTATGGTTTCAGAATCGGTTTCGCACAGTCTGATATTGAAGTTGGTGGCTGGGTTCATACACACAACTTAAAGACAGCTCTCGGTGAACTTCTTGAATACACATACAATCCAGAAGGACATAAGGACGTTGAGCCAACAGAGGAAGCGTTCTTTGAAGGATATATGCGTGAAAATGGTACAGTTGGTGTAAGAAATGAAGTATGGATTATCCCAACAGTTGGCTGTGTTAATTCAATAGCAAGAGCAATCGAAGCTACAGCAAGAGCTAACAAGCCAGAAGGTGTTGATGAGGTTGTTGCTTTCCCACATCCATACGGATGTTCACAGGTAACAGAGGATCAGGAGAATACAAGACACGTACTTGCTGACCTTATCAACCATCCTAATGCGGGTGCAGTACTTGTACTTGGTCTTGGCTGCGAGAACAGCCGTATTGAAGTTCTTAAGGATTATATCGGTGAAGTTAACCCAGACAGAGTTAAGTTCTTACAGGTTCAGGATGTAGAAAATGAGCAGGAAGCTGCTGAAGGTATTATGAAGGAACTTATGTCTTACGCTGCTACATTTAAGAGAGAAAAGGTTAGTGCTAAGCATCTTATCGTTGGTATGAAGTGCGGTGGTTCTGATGGTTTATCAGGTATCACAGCTAACCCAACAGTAGGTCTTTTCTCAGATATGCTCGTATCTAAGGGTGGTACAACTATCCTTACAGAAGTTCCAGAAATGTTCGGTGCAGAGACTATCCTTATGAATAGATGTGCTAACAAGGAACTTTTCGAGAAGACAGTTCGCCTTATCAATGACTTTAAGGAATACTTCATCAAGAATGGTCAGGAAATCTATGAGAATCCATCACCAGGAAACAAGGATGGTGGTATCACAACACTTGAAGATAAGTCACTTGGATGTACACAGAAGTCTGGTTCATCACTTGTAAAGGGTGTATTAGCTTATGGTGAAAGAGTATCTGATAAGGGACTTAACCTTCTTAGTGCACCTGGTAATGACCTTGTTGCTTCAACAGCTTGTGCAGCAGCAGGAGCACAGATGGTTCTTTTCACAACAGGACGTGGAACACCATTTGCATCACCAGTACCTACAGTAAAGATTGCTACTAACTCAAGACTTGCTGGCAATAAGAGCAACTGGATAGACTTCAACGCAGGAAGAATTGTAACAGATGACCTTCCACTTGAAGATGCAGCTAAGGAACTCTTCCAGCTTGTATTAGATGTTGCTTCTGGTAAGAAGGTAAAGGCTGAAATCGCTGGCTTCCACGATTTAGCTATCTTTAAGCAGGGTGTAACTCTCTAATTAACAAATTTTAAGGATTGTGTTAATTGTTTTTCAGAGGCAGTTGTGTATCTTTCAGATTTTGCGTGGCTCTGAATAACAGCATATAAATATAGTGACATATAAGATTAAGGCGGGCAGATATTTACATTTCTGTCCGTCTTATAATGTGTCTGTGAATGCTGTTTATACGGAATGTGTCAGTGATATGTTTCATATATGCAGAGATTATAGTAATGTGTGTTCGAAACCTTCCACACATAAAACAAAACTAAAGGAGAATAAAATGGATACATTAAATCAAGGTAAAGAGGATAAGAATAAAGATATTATTGAAAATAATAATAAAAATAACAGCAGTAATAGAAATACTAAAAGTGCACAGTTTAAGGTTGCGTTTATTACACAGGCGGCCGTGATTGCGGCACTTTATGTTGTGCTTGTTATTATGTTTAACTATTGCAGCTTCGGACCTATACAGTTCAGAATAGCAGAGGCACTTACAATTCTGCCATATTTTACACCAGCGGCGATACCGGGATTGTTCGTAGGTTGTCTGTTATCTAACATCTTAGGCGGTGCGGCTATATGGGATATAATATTTGGAAGCATTGCGACACTTATCGGTGCAATAGGAACTTATGCGTTAAGGAAGAATAAGTGGCTTGCACCATTACCACCAATTATTGCGAATACACTTATAGTACCATTTGTATTAAGATATGCTTATGGTTCAGAGGGGATATTTGCTATGTTCTTTGTGACAATCGGAGCAAGCGAATTCATTGTGTGTGGTGTTATTGGAATGTTGCTTTTATTCGCACTTAATCCGGTGAGAAACGTGATATTTAAGGGCGTGGAGTAATTGGTACAAGAATTAAACAAAATGTTTGATATACCTGATTACAATCAGGAAAAGAAAAGTTGATATAAGAAAATAACAGAACAGGCGGCATTATGGGAATGCTGCCTGTTCTGTTATTAATAGAAATGATTTGTTGCGTAATAAGTAAGTTCCCGAGCTTCATAAAACGGGAAGTTTGAATAAGAATTTACACAATTAAAGCCCTTGACAAAAAAATACCGGGGGGGGGTAAAATGTAACAGGAATTTATTAAATGTGAAAATTTTATAATAAGTAAATTCTTAAATTACATTTAAAGGAGAAAAATATGAGGTTGATTAAGAAATTGACAGGCTGCATAGAAGTAATTGCAGCGACAGCAGTAGTTGCAACAACATTATTTGGTGGTGTGACTGGAAAAGTAAGCGTTAATGCGGCAGAGGTGACAGATAAGCCAGTTTATTATTGGGAAGATGATGATACTGTAAATAAAAATGGTGTCAAATATGTAATGGACAAAGAAGATTCGGCGGCATTTAAGGAATATTTTGGATATTTTGATGATGATGACAGCCGACAGATGAATATTTTCTATGAGGACAGTACATTAAGAATTGATGCAGATAAGTCGGCATATGGTATAGATGCTGCTAAAGAAGTAGATGTTTATGCATATGAATTAAGCAGAGACGAGTCTGGAAAGCTTGTATTTGACAGAAAAGCAGTGTGTCTGCAAGGGGAAGGTGTTATTGGCGGTGGCTTTGTTGGCGCTTTTGAAGTTATGCCAATCAGCTTTAAAGGCTTCTCAGGTGAAAAGAAATATCAGAAGGCACAATTTACCAAGTTATATAATAGCAAAAGTGATGATGGAAAATTTCAGGCAGTAGTGAGGAATAGCTATAATATTGATTTTATTTATATAAATCTTAAATATGAAGCTTCAGATGGCGAGGAGCGGAATAATAATGTAATTATGATGCCTGACTATATGATAGATAAGACAGTCCTTCATTTAACCAAAGTTACAGATGATAAGACTGATGATGTAACAGATAACACATATACATATGATGCAACAGACAAGGACACACAGGTTGTTGACAATGAAACCTTTACAAAGCTTTTAAAGGAAAATGAGAATAAGGATATTGTAATTAAATCTAATAACAATGTTACATTTACATTTGCAAAGGGAACAATGAAGAGTGTTGATGGAAAGAACGAATATGACTTTTCGACAACGATTAATCCAGCTTATGCAGACACAATGCCATCATATGTAACAAAGGATAATTTCGTGTCACAGGTGAAGTTTAATTATTCAGGACAGCTTCCAGCAACAGCAAGTATCCGTATACCAGTTGGAACACAGTATGCAGGAAAGACATTATATTACTCATATATGAATAACGATAATACATTTGCAGACACACAGACAGTAGTAGTTGATGAAGAAGGATACATAACAGTAAAGCAGGAACATTGTTCAAGTTATGTTGTGACAAATAAAGCACCTGAGTATATTAGTTCTGGTTCTAAAGATACAGAACAGGATACACAGATAACAGAGAGTAATACAGAAAATGCTTCTACAGATACTTCTGCACCAACAAATGAAAATGTAGATACACCACAAACATCTGACAGTAATAATGTATACATATATGTGGCTTGTATCATATTCGCTTTAACAGGCGTTATTAAATATGGTAAGATGAAGAAAGTATATTAGAATAAATGGAATGAATACACTTAAGGATTTTTTGAATAATAATAAGAAATATGTATATTTAATGATAAGTATATTAGTCATAGCTGTTATTATAATTGTTGCTGTGCTTGTTAATATTATAAATAAAGGAAACAGAGATACTTCAGATACTGCAGGAGCGACCATTGAAAGCAGAGCAGACAGTCAGGTATTGACAGAAAGCACTATAGATAAAAGCAACATTAATAAAAATGGAGATAATGATAAAGCCGTGTCAACAGATAATGAGAGTGCAGAGAATAGTGATAATGATATAGCACAAAAAGATGACACAGAAGCATCGAAAGAGACTTCGGAGTCAGATGAACAATCACAATTAGCAGGAAATGATAATGATGTATCTAATAATAACTCACAAGAGCAATACATTTCTAGTGATAATAGTGGTTCAGATGATGAGGAAGGAGTAGCTGCGGATGATAATAATGTTAATCAGGATGTGTCTTCTGACCATATTGTATACAATGCTGACGGTTCTTTGAATTTGCAGGAGAGCTACTGGGAGTCATACAAAGGCTGGAAAGAGTTCCAGAATGCGATAGGTTCAAACAGCCAGTTTCAGCAGCTTATAAGTAAAGCCCAATCGAAGGGGATACCTGTAAGTGGAAGATGGTCATTGGTTGGGGAAAAAGGTAAGAATGTTTCAAAAAATGGTTCTCCAAAAGATGTACAGTATTATATTTATCCTGATGGATTAGATTATTATTATATGTTTAAATATGATGGCGATAAATTTTATTTTAATAAACAATATTTTATGAGTATAGGATATGTTGGAGATTCTGCTAGTCAGAATAATTTTGATAATAATATTGTATATAAAGCAGACGGAACATTAAATCTTCAGGAAAGCTATTGGCATTATGAAGATAGTGATTCATTATATGAAAGCATTAAAAGCACGCCAGAGTTCAAACAGGCTATAAATGGATTTAGAAGCATACAGATAAGATATCCTAAAACAAGTGGAAAAATTACTGCAAAGACACAGCAATGGATTGTTGTATATCCTGATGGAAGCGAATATCATTTCTTATTTGACGGTTATAACTATTGTAAAATGCCTTTGTGGAATGATTAGTGTACACAAATAAAAATGTATTAATAACAAGCGCATTTTATAATATACCCCTAGATTTTAAAGTGTTTCAAAATCTAGGGGTATATGTTATATGCTATTTAATGACATCGCTCTTTTAAATATATTCAAAATATTCCAACAATTTCCTATATTCATCCTGCGAGGCACGGCAGGTTTCTAGTAAATAACCTTTTTCATCATTGTATTCATTTAAGCCTCGTCTATAATAATCTTTCATAGTATCATCAATAATAAAAGGGCAGATGTTATTTTTCAGACATTCTTTAAACATTATAAGTCTGCCAACACGTCCATTTCCGTCCTGAAATGGGTGTATTTTTTCAAATTTATAATGAAAATCAATTATATCCTCAAAGGTTATATTGCTGTTTTCCCTATAGTCTTTTAATAGACTCTTGATAGCGGCGGGGACTTTGGAAGGGTGTGTTGTTTCAATCATATCACCAATGACATTAGGGCGTTTCTTATAATCGCCAACTGCAAACCATTCTTTTTGACTATCCGTTGTTCCGCTTTTTAATAAGAGATGAATATGTTTTATAATATCTTCGGAAAGTTCTTTATCCGCAATTTTTAAAATATAATCAAAACATCTGAAATGATTAACAGTTTCTATGATGTCATCTACTTTTTCAACGCCATCAGTAATACCTATAGTCTTGGTTTCATAGATACTTCGTGTCTGTTCTTCTGTCAACCGGCTTCCTTCCATATGATTTGAATTATAAGCTATGCGTATCTGGGTCTGATGATATAGACCCCCTTTTAGTTTCATTTCCATTTCTTCACGAAGTATGAAAAGAGTAGTATTTTTATCAATTTCTTTTTCATATGACAGAATAGCACCGGGCTGGCAGTCAAAAAAATCGCAAAGACTTTGAATTGTTGACATTGAAACATCTTCATTTTTGGAGAGTTTTGCCATAGTTGCTGAGGAAATTCCAATTTTATTTTTTAGCTTTTCTTTTGTGATTTCCTGTTCTTCCATTAGTAGAAATAATTTTTTGTATGAAATCATAGAATACCACCTTTCTGTACATACATAGTATATTATATATATTTAGATTTGTAAATATTTAATGTTTAGATATTGAAAGCAATATAATTTCACTAATTTGGTAGTTGCTGTAAAGGCATTTTGTGGATATAATATATATAGATATAATTATTAGTATATGAAGGGATACGATATTAAAACTTTTGATAAGAAATTAAATAAATTATTGAAAACCAATTAATATAATGAAAAAGGACTGTCACCATAAATGACAGTCCTTTTTATGGTGGTGTATATTTATATACACGCCTGAAAATGAAACAACCCATCCTCAGTAAAGAAATCATATACCCCGTTATATTTTTCAATCACAGATATTATGCTTCTAATACCGATACCGTGGCCGGCTTTATCCGATACAGGAGTATTATTTACAAATATAGGTTCAACAGCATAAGTATTAGTGATGTTAATACATAATTTATTGTTTTTATCAAACACCTTTACTGTGATAATACGGTTTGAATTAACCTCGCCGTAGTCAGAAGTGCAGCCGGAAGTTGTGCCGGATATGCTGCTATATGAATTATTAATAGATGTCCTGGCTGTCTGTACAAGCTTGCAGGCATTTATGGCATTTTCAAGTGCATTTGCAAATAGACTGCAAAGGTCAGTTGGCTTGTAGTCAGCAAGGTTGGCGGCAGTAACTGACACTTGTGTGGTGATATTATATTTGTCAGCTTTGGCAATATAGGAAGATAATATAAGGTTGACAGCTTCATTAGCGCAGTATCTCGTTATTTGGCTGTTGTTAAGACTGGTACATATCTCCCTGATATAATCCTGTGCCTGTGCGTAGCTGTTATCATTAAGACAGCTTTGTATAAAGTTCATATGGTGTCGAAGGTCGTGGCGGTATATAGCTGCCTGTTTTTGATAGTCTGATAACTGGGTAATCTCTTTTTCTGCCTGTGCAGCTGCGGCCAAGAGAATGATATTTTCACGCTCGGCGGTATTTTTCTTATTTAACAGAGCCAGTATAACTGTTGATAATATAAAATAGAGTATGACAATAAAGCTGTCCATAAATTCTATAACAACAGCTTCTCCGCGGTATAACAGGTCTGTGTATACAGTGAATGCGTACTCTAAAATATAATAAGTAAGAGGCAGGAGAAAGAACATTGATATAATGGTCTTTGATTCGTTCTTAAGCCTTATTATGTAAGGAGAAATGTATTTAATTACAATAAATATAAGTGGGATTGTAATAATAATAGTTACAATATCTGATATCATAGGAATATCTTTGAAAATGTAAGCGGCAGCAGTGCCGAACCATTTTCTTGGGGTACACATAAGATAAGCCGACAGAACTGCAATTGATGAAATGTATATATTCTTATGGCAGACAAATCTTATGACAAGAATTAAAGGTATATGTATAAGGAAAGGATAGCTTTTATAAAGCATATTCTGACCAAGTAGTAGATAGCATACAGCCTGAAATAACGCAAATGTGAGAGTTGTATATATAAACAGCTTATGGTTATCTTCCAAGCGTATATCAGCAAAATAAAATGATACAATAATGCCAAAGATAAGAACAAAGATATAATTAATAAGATTTAATAAAGTAGAAATATCCATATAGCCCCCTGTTATTCTTCCATCTGGAAAGTTAAATACTGCTTCTTGATTTCAACGACACGGCGTTGTGCCAATGGAACTGTTTTGTTATTGCTCAGATGAATTTCATTACTAATAATAGTACTTATGTAGTTCATATTTACAATATATGAACGGTGTGGAAGCGTAAATTCTTTGTGAATACTAAGTGTATCACATATTGAGGAGAATACATCGGTTGATGTTATGCGTTCTCCATTTTTAAGATGAATAGTTACCTTGCGGTTTAATGCTTCCGCATAGACAATATCAGCTGTACGGATTTTGTGTATACCTGAATTGTTCTTAATAATTATGTTGTTTGTCTGTTCGATGTTAAAGAAGTCTATTAAATCATCAAGCGTAGTATACAGGCGTTCTTTGTTCACGGGCTTTAACAGATAATTAAATGCCTTGACTTCATAGCTGTCTACTGCAAATTCGGAAGATGAAGTTAAGAATATTATAGGTGCGGCTTTATCAAAGGTACGGATTTCCTTAGCGAGTGCAAGTCCGTTCATTACTGGCATAATAATGTCAAGAAAATATATGTCAAACTTCTCAAATCCGGCAGTAGAAGCAAGCTCGACACTGCTGTTATAATATTTCACTGTGAAGCTGATATTAGATGAGGCTTCATAATTATCTAAAAGTTCTCTTATTATACCTAATTCGTATTGGTCATCATCACATACGGCAATCTTCATAGTAATCTCCACTTCTAACAATTAATACTTACGTTATTATATATTTCTTTTTGATAAAATTCCATAGAAATTTACATTGTTCGCGTTGAAAAATGTAGGTTGATATGATAAATAGTGTTAATTAGCTGATTTATTTCAATTATTGTGTTATATAACTGAAAAAGGAGGTATACGGAATTCTGTATACCTCCTTTTTATGCTTAAAAGCATAAGTTTAAATGGATTAACTAAAACAATGTTTAATTATCTCTGAACTCTGGCACCAGCTCCACCAACGATACCTTCAACTTCCTTAAGAGAAGC
>ULZM01019068.1_pt1 | contig 13992 bp, 16 predicted proteins | sample 1963131 | NCBI WGS metagenome assembly ULZM01 (sample SAMEA4835890, study PRJEB28245) | human gut metagenome | biome: gut microbiome; material: fecal sample | place: Denmark | collected 2008 | reverse complement strand
AGTGCGACAATCCGGATTGCGGTCTGCTTGTATTTCGCAAGGTACTGAACAAGGTGCTTAACGAGCAACATCTGGAACAGTTGCTCTCATCAGGAGCGACCAAGCTGATCAAGGGATTCAAAGGCAAGAAAGGCAACTCCTTCGATGCCGCCGTAGCCTTTGACGATGAGTTCAATGTAACGCTGGCATTTCCCGACAAGAAGAGAGGTAAGAAAAGATGATGTCAGTTATCCCGATTCGTAGGCAAAGGTAGTGAACCGCCCTCATTCCACCCCGCAAGGTCGTGCCGCAGGCGGTTTCGGCAAAAATCATCCTCGCACGGCTGCGGTATTTTTACCGAAAACCTTGCAGGTGGAGGCGTTTCACATCCAAGCCCACGAAATCGGGAACGACTGTTCCCACTAAATAATATAGGATATGAAAACAAATGACCCGACCGTAAGAAAGAGAATGAAGTGGATAGGTATGATACTATTAGCCGTAGTAGCGGCATTAGGTTTCAGTTATCTCTATACACGAGGTGTATCACCCGTATGGGCTGCGGTAGCCATCGTATGCTTCCCGGGCTTCTTCCGATTCATATACAAGATTGCCTGTATCGTAATGGCGGCATTGATACTCTTTGCCATACTAAGTTTCTTGGTCTTCTAACTCTTAAAGCAATGAAAAGGTCTTGTCATCGACATACATCATATAAGCAGTCATATTGCAATATGGGTTGTGGGAGCTGTCCTTCTCGGACGGCTCTTTTTGTAGGCGGACGATTCAAGTATGAGGATAAGAATGAAGAAAGGGATAGAGAAAATACCAGCCATTGGCAAGCCGATGAACTACAGGGCAAAGTTGGCCAATGCTTCTTGTCGGACAGCAAGGTCGGGCCACAGGTGGTTTCGGAGAAAATCATCCTCGCCGTGCTGCGGTATTTTCCCCGAAAACCTTGCCTTACCGGAAGCATTAGCCTTAACGCCCTCGTAGTTCAACGGACTGCCAAAGTCCGAGTATTAACCATATAATAAAAGATAAAGCTATGAATCAAGCAATCATCGCAAGTGTACCGATGGCACCGATGCAGATGCCTGTGGTACGTAGAAGAAGAGTAAAGGTCGCAGAACCTGAAATCAAGTTACCGCCAAGAGGCTCACGAGGTCCGGTACATATATCGGAGCTGCTCAATCCCATTCTGGAGATAAGCAAGCATCCTGACCGTAACAGACTGCTTGCAGAGTTCTTCAACCAGTGAACATCCCAAGAAAATAATTCAGTATTAACATTAAATCATAAAGTTATGTTTTTCACATCAATTTCACAGATGATGACCGAGAGCGTAGATCTGACTCTGGTCATCCGCAAAGCGAACGGACAACTTACTGTATCAACACTGCCCAAGGCCAACGGTCTGAAAGATGAGGCTGCAAACCACATCATTCCGCTGACACTAATGGGCACTCCCGAAGAGATGGATGCAGAGTTCCTGCAACACATCATGCAGCCTATACGCAAGGCTACGGGACTTATCTCCAATTTGATGGAGTTTGAACAGCAAGCAGACAAGGCTGCTGCAAACAGCAAGGCGGCAAAGGATGCCAAGGCTAAGGAGACCAAGGAGGAGAAGGAGAAGCGTGAGAAGTACGAGAAGCATATGAAGAAGGCAGAGGAGCTTATCACAGCCAAGAATCATAAGGATGCCATCACCGCACTCCAGCAGGCTCGTATGTATGCCACTGCCGACAAGCAGAAGGAGGTAGATGAGAAGATTGCCGCACAGAAGAAGGCGATGAACCAAGGCTCGCTCTTCGAGATGATGGAAGAGACTCCTGCACCGGCTCCACAAGTGGCACAACCGCAGAATGTGGCACCGCAACCTGCACAGCAGACTATCCAGCCGCAGGCAGCACCCCGACAGATGCCGCCACAGCCACAACAGACGGTAATGCGTCCCGTGCAACAGCCTATGCAACGCCCTGTTCAGCAACCCCCACAGCCTCAGTATGGTGGGCAGCCTATGTTCACCGCACCACAAGGCGGTTATCCACCTCAAAATGTAGGACAGCAGCATCCTCACTATCCGCAGGGTGAGATTCCGATGTTCCCACATCATGAAGAGCCTCCTATGCCTGAAGAGTTACAGCAGGCTTATATGCACGAAGGCCCTGCATACCGCCCCGAGGATTATGAGGAATATCCCGACTTCCCTCAGTCAATGTTAGAAAATCATTATTCACAGGCATACGCCCAAACAGTTTAAGACTATGGCACTTTTAAGAAACGAAATGCAGCGATCATTCACCTTCAAGAAAGGTACAGAGATGATTACACTTCCTGATCCCAATCCGAATGACTCTCCGGAAAGTGTGATGAGTTACTATTCGAACATCTATCCGGAACTCACAACAGCAACCGTACACGGCCCGACCATCAAGGATGACAAGGCTGTATATGAGTTCAAGACAACCATCGGAACAAAAGGATGATAACTATGAGTAAGGACACTAAAAAGAAGAAGTCATGCAGACCATTGGACGAACATCAGTCGGAACAGCTCGCAAGGATAATAATCGCATCGACCAAGCGGGAGGTACGATACGGTGTGACAAGAGTAGAGAGAGTTACGGCGCCAACGGGTGCCGTAATTCTTTTCTAAAGACACCTATTCTCCCCATAGCACCGCAGACTATTATGAGGGAGAGCTATTGCGGAAATAGTTATAACCTAATCACGCAGGAGAATTACGAATACCTGCGTGATTCTTATTTCCGCTATGCCGAACTGATGAATGTAAAGGCGGAGCATACGCCAGGCAGAACTATCGGTGAAGGTATCGTCAATCTCTACAATGAGATGAACGACCTCGTAAATAAAAGCGGCATGTATCTCAACCTTGAAGATGACAATGGCTGTCTATACTTCAATGTGTGGAACACACATACTTGGGGAGAATACACACTGTACTACTTCCCTGTAAAGTTTGTGGAGGAACTGAATCCCACACTCAGACGCATTGTCATCACATTCTATCATAATTTTATGAAGGAGAATGGTATAACCACCATCAACGATGAGGCGGATATGGACTGGGCTATTGATATGCTGACTGAAGGCTGCTATGAGGATGAAGATGCCAAAGAGAGGCGAGCAAGGGAAAAGCTCGTGAAATCATACAAGGATGGCAGAGCATATAAACTCCTTGACAGGGTGTGGCGAAAGTCCTACTACAAGAACCTGCCCAAAGCCATAGAAGAATATGAGTGTAAAAATGGCTTTGAACAAGGCCTTATCGAACTGCTGAGAAGAGGACTTGAGTTCATAAAGACGGATAAAGCCATCATGTACTATGGCTATGACCCGTTCTATGATGAAGAGCCTGATTATTTGCCGATGACACTTGAGCAGCAGATAAGGATTGTCTATGACAGCGATGATATAATGACGGAACACCTTATCGACTTCTATAATTCCTCCCGTCAGGAGTCATACGATATTATTCCTGCATCAACCTTTGCCGTCTCTCCAACGACCGACAAGGTTTTTACTCTTGAAGATACCTATCCCGAAAGGTTTTTCAAGTGGGCAGATGATTTTATTCACTACATACGATAAACACTATGGATACAAACAAACTTACCAAGCAGATAAATACAATGCTGCACCCCCGTGCGGCATTGATAGCATACTCCACAGATGGAGGAGATACATACTTCCTTGAAGTAAGGAGCATAGACAATGAGGGAGCCATGAGCGAAGGCCGTCCCGTAACGGTGGACTTCATCAACGAACTCATCAAGGGATATTCCGAAAGACACAGCAGCACGCCGCATGGTCGCATACCAACAAATATGCTATGGAGTGATACCCGCAAGGGATACGAGAAATATATCTGGTACAACCCGCCACAAAAGCGTATGATGTTCTTCAAGGAATCGCTACATATTGAAAATGCCGAGTACAACCTGCCAGGTGTCATCTATGAGGTGCGGGATGAGCGTATGAATATCTACGCATACATAGACAAGGAACTGAAGCCTGAAACGGAACTCTACGCTGCTCCGTTCTTCAATGTCACGGGGTCAAGCGTCTGTCTTGGCTCGGCAAAGATTGATAAGCCGACAGAGATTACCTACGACAAATTACTTGAGTACTGGGAGAAGAAGTTCTGGCTTACAGAGTTCTCACATCTCGGAGGTAACGGAAATCCCACAAAGAGCAACCTTGTGCTCGTAACAAAGGCAGCAAAGGATGCTCCCTTCAACCTCGAAGAGTTAAAGCCTCTAAAGAATTTGAAACTTAAAGATATACTACGATGAAAAGAGTACATTATACCGACAGCTATCTGCTCAATCCACAACACCCCGTAACGGTAAACCTTATAGGTGGTGGAGGTACAGGCTCACAAGTATTGACAAACCTTGCACGATTGGATGTAACACTTCGTGCCCTCGGACATCCGGGACTATTCGTAACGCTATACGATCCCGATATTGTAACTGAAGCCAACATAGGACGACAACTCTTCGGATATTCCGACTTGGGACTGAATAAGGCAAATTGTCTGATAACACGCATCAACAACTTCTTCGGGAATGACTGGAAGGCTGTGCCGGCATTCTATCCCTCCAATATGAAAGATGTACGACAGGAACATCTAGCCAATATCACTATCACCTGTACGGACAATATAAAGTCGAGAATAGACCTCTGGAATGTACTCAAAGCATTGCCACAGTACAATTATACAAACTATCAGACACCTCTGTATTGGCTTGACTTCGGCAACACGCAAACATCAGGACAGGTCGTATTGGGCAGTATCCCAAAGAAGATAAAGCAACCCACCTCACAAATTTATCAGACCGTACCGTCATTGAAGGTCATAACAAAGTTGGTGAAATATGCACGCATCAAGGAGGAGGCCTCCGGTCCAAGTTGCTCGCTTGCCGAGGCTTTGGAGAAGCAGGACCTGTTCATCAACTCCACATTGGCACAACTCGGCTGCAATATCCTCTGGAAGATGTTCCGACACGGTATGATAGAGCATCACGGACTCTATCTAAACCTTGCGACAATGAAGGTCAATCCGATAATGGTATAACCGTAATAGACAGCTGTCATATTCTTAACGAGTATGATGGCTTTTTTTATGCTATCGCCCCATTTTGTTACAATATCGTCACAAATTTTAGCGTTCTATCTATTAAAATGCCCTTAAAATGTTATTAAAAAATAATAAAGCTATATAGATTTTTAGCATTATTAGTAATTTTGTGACCAAGGCATATATGATAAACAGATCGGACTAATCCGACTTAAATATAGGACGCAATGAAAATAGAAAGGAAGATAGCCATTGGCTATACTATTATTGTCGCCCTAATTGGTGGTATCGTATATACGCCTGCACGAATGGCGGCAAATGAACAGATTGGAGCGTGAAGTGAAAGAGATTCACAGTCTCCGGCAAAGTGTGCATGAGGCATATGTACATATGCTCGACCTTACTATGTTCGGTGAAACCATTCTCGAATGGGAAAGAGCCGACACAACTCTCTATCGTGCCAAACGCCTCAAGGTAGATAGCATCCTTTGTGAATTCAAGGATTACTATTCCGGTGAACGGATAGATAGCCTACGGGTGTTGATGGCAGAGAAAGAGATTCAACTCTTCAATATCTCCAAGCTGTTTGAACAGCAGGTGGAACTCGGCGAAGAACTTGCCGAGCGTGTTCCCGTCATAGCATATGAGAGTACGCAGGAACCTGAGAAGAAGAGCGGTTTCCTGGGCCTCTTCAAGAAGAAGGAGAAACCGCAATCCACGACAACCACAAAACTTTATACCCTTAATCGGGATGTTATCAAGAAGCAGTCCGAACAGAGCCGTCAACTCTCTGAAACGGCAGACAGCCTTGCTCATCGCAATTATGTAATCAACCAGCAATTGAAGGGCCTTATTGCTGCAATGGACGGGCGTGTAACGGAAGATCTTCAAGCAAGAGAACAACAGATCATTAAGACTCGCGAGAGGACAAAGGTATATTTAGGAGGTATTACAGCTTTTATTTTCATTGCTCTCATAGCCTCGTATTTTGTCATTATGCGTGACTATGGCAAGAAAGAGCGTGGCCGACGCAAGTTAGAGGAGAGTAACCGCAAGAACGCTGAACTGCTTGAAATGCGTAATAAGATTATCCTTACCATCTCACATGATATACGAGGTCCGCTCAACAACATTATCGGTTATACAGATCTGGCCATGGATACACGTGAGAAGAAGAAACGCAACCTCCAGTTGAAAAAGGTTCTTGGCCGTAGCAAGCATATACTGCACCTTGTAAACAACCTCTTGGATGTATATAGGCTTAATCAAGCAAAAGAGACGATGCATCCTGTGCCATTCCGTATATCTGATTTGTTAAGCCGTGTGGTGGACGGTGCCACACAGCCTATCAATGATAAAGGGCTTCTCTTTGAGCATGAGTTCATAGGTGTCGATACAGTAGTCAAAGGCGATGTCGATAGAATAGAGCAAATCATCAACAACCTTATTGCCAATGCCGTCAAGTTCACTTCCGCAGGACATGTCAGATTTGATGTATCCTATATGGACGGCACATTCACAATGAAAGTCAGCGATACGGGTGTGGGTATGACCGAAGATATGATGAAGCGTATCTATATGCCATTCGAGCGTGCCGCAAGTGCAGAGAACTCCGATGGGTATGGTCTTGGTTTGCCAATCGCCCACGGAATAGTAACAATGCTTGGTGGAACAATAGATGTGGAGAGTACATTGAATCAAGGTACAACATTCACCGTCACTTTGCCTCTACCTGTTACCAATGAGCCTATAGAAGAGGAAAGCGTTTCGTTTGATGCATCTCTGCACCTACCGAAGAATGTCATCGCCATCGATGATGATATGCTGCAACTTGAACTTGTAAAGGAGATGTTGGAGCGTAATGGAGTATCGTGTACAATATGCAGCAAGGTAGATAAACTGACCGAGGAACTGCGTAAGAAGAACTACGACCTGCTTTTGAGCGATATCCAGATGCCGAATACCGATGGCTTCAAATTGCTTGAACTGCTACGCAAGTCACGCATCGGCAACTCTAAGGATATTCCGATAGTGGCAATGACAGCACGAAGCGAAAGTGAGCGTGAAGCACTTCTTGAGGCAGGATTTGACGGTTGCATCTTCAAACCGTTCTCCATGAATGAACTGTTGAAGGTCATTGCCTCAGTAGTCAAGGGACGCGAACCTGGCAGCGAAACCGATTTCTCCGTGATGCTTGCCAATGTCTCCGACAAGAAGAATATTCTGAGAACTATGATAGAGTCCTGCGAGAAGGATATTGTCGATTTGAAGATTGCAATGACAGCCGAGAACAGGGAGTCGATGCGAAGCATAGCACATCGTATGTTCCCGATGTGGGAGATGGTCTCGATGGATGAAATTCTGCTTGCTTACCGCAATGTCCTGAAGGATACGGACTGTGATACTCAAACCGTGTTGAACCACACGAATCATATAATAACCCACATAGAGCACCTGATTGAGGATGCCGGAAATGAGATAGAAAGAATAGTCGATGAAGAAAAGAATATTGATAGTAGAGGATAATATAACCCTTTCGCAGATAGTGAAAGACTGGCTGGAGCGTGAAGGATACGCTGTAGCGACTGCAATAGACGAACCTTTTGCCCGTAAGTTATTACGTAAGGAATCGTTCGATCTGATACTCTCAGATGTGCGTCTGCCACAAGGTGACGGTATACACCTCCTTGAATGGATTAACAAGGAGAAGATGGATATCCCATTTGTGATAATGACCGAGTATGCATCGGTCACGGATGCAGTCAAGGCAATCAAGATGGGTGCAAAGGACTATCTTGCCAAGCCGGTATTCCACGAGCAGTTGGTGGAAATGGTCAAGGAACTATTGAAACCCGTATCAACAGTACGCAGCAAGGAGAAGGAACTCTTCAAGCGTACAAGCCCCAAGGCTATGGAAGCTATGAATATGGCGGAGTTGGTTGCTCCATCGGATATTTCAGTATTGATTCTTGGAGCAAACGGAACAGGCAAAGAGTCCGTTGCCCGAACCATTCACTTCCATAGCAACCGCAAGGATATGCCTTTCGTGGCGGTAAACTGTGGAGCGATACCTCGCGAACTTGCCGCCTCGATGTTCTTCGGACATACGAAAGGAGCTTTTACGGGTGCAGACACTGATAAGGGTGGTTACTTCGATGCCGCCAAAGGTGGTACGCTATTTCTTGATGAGATAGGCACTTTGCCATTTGATATGCAATCCTCGTTGCTTCGTGTATTGCAGGAGGGAACATTCATGCCTGTAGGCTCAAGCAAGGAGCGTGTGGCAGATGTGCGTATCGTTGCTGCCACCAACGAGAATATGGAAAAGGCTATTGCTGACGGTCGTTTCCGTGAGGACTTGTATCATCGTCTGGGCGAATTTGAGATACGACAGCCCTCACTTGCTGAGTGTCCCGAAGATATACTCCCGCTTGCCGACTTCTTCCGCAAGAAGTTCTCGTCAGAGCTTCGCAAGGCTACTGAAGGCTTTACTGCTGAAGCGGAACGGTTGTTGCTCTCACATTCCTGGTCAGGTAACATCAGGGAGTTGCAGAACAAGATTAGACGGGCGGTATTGATGGCTAAGGATACGCTAATTGACTATGCGGATTTGAACATCACTCCTGCAATACAAACAGATGCTTCGGAGGCTCCACTGCTTCCGTTAAAGGATGAGGAACTGGAGAAACAGAGCATCATCAGAGCCTTGCAGTCGTGTAGCGGCATCAAGACAAAAGCGGCCGAAATGCTCAAGGTTGATTCATCCACATTGTACCGCAAGATGAAAAAGTATGGTATAAAATGATGATTATGGAGGTAATATAAACCTCATATTGGCAAAAAGTTGTATCTTTGAGCCGTAAAATTGAAATATCGTGGCAGAACACAAGTTGATTCTGTCCGTTTATATAGACATAAGTTCGCAAGAATCCTAAACAGAAATCTGGCAGTGGAAGTTAAAGTGATGAATTGCGTATGCTTATGCTATACCCTGCGGTATAGCGTGGCATCACGTATATCACTTTGGGCTTGCCAGAGCCTCTGTTTAGATGCGTGGTGACCACGCTTCTTTTTTGAACGGAGGTAACGATATGGCAAAGATTCAGATCATAACAGCAGTGACAATGGACGGCTTTCTTCCGACAGCTGACGAGAACTTAATGCAGTGGGTAATGAATGATGCCAAGGGCTTTCCATATTGGCACGAGCATAGCATATACCGCCTTATGCCTCACTATCCGTTGCTCGACCTGCTTGCCGAGAAACACTCCGACAACAACCAATCCGATACATACATCGCTGAAATATCCGACAAGGATAGCATAGAACTTCTGCGTGGACTCTCACGCTACAACCTCATTGACGAGATGGTTGTCTATATCTTGCCTGTCATTGCAGGTAAGGGAACTCTCGTATTTGATGACCTTACTCCAAGCCGTTGGAATATGTATAAGACTACATCCTTCTCCAACGGAATAACTCGCATCATCTATCGCAACTCTTGCATTTTGCAATAGCAGGTTGCGAAAAAGTCTTGCATTTTGCAATACTTTAAAAAGCCCCGATTTTTACGCTGAAAATTTTTATTTCACTGATACACAATGCTGTACCGGTGTCTTTTTGTGTCTTTTTATGTCATTGGCACGCAGGATGCCATTTAATAAGTATAACCTGTTGCGCAACACGGTGTAGTAACCCGATTATTTACACTTAAACAGATTATACGATGTTACAGATAAATAATGAAACCGCCCATGCGATGTTCTACAAACTGATGGAACGCTTCGACAAGATTGAGAAGATGCTGGAGCGACAGAACAAGATGAAGGAGTGTCTCGAAGGCGACACATTGCTGGATAACTACGACCTGAGCAAACTGCTTGGAGTAACTCACCGTACCCTTGCACGCTACCGCCAGAAGAAGCTTATCCGCTACTATATGATTGACGGACGCACATACTACAAGGCTTCCGAGGTCAAGGACTTCTTTGAGCAAAAAGGCTTGCCACTTCCGGCAAGCATGAGAAATAACAACAGTTTCTAACCTCAAAACAACTATGGAATATGGAAATCGTATGTATAGATAAGAAGGCATTTGATGAGATGTGCAACCATTTCAGTGAGTTTGAGGATAGAGTGAACAGATTGTGTGCTACCCGTAAGGATCTTGCACTCAAGAACTGGATGGATAATCAGAATGTATGCCAGGTACTCCGAATATCAAAACGCACACTACAAGTATATCGCGAGAAGGGACTGATACCGTTTGCTCGTATCAAACACAAGATATTCTACAAGCCCGAGGATATTCAGAGATTTATAGAAAGTAATTATCATCCCATTAAAAAGAAGAGACAATGAGCAGCTTTTTTATAGATAAGACAGACCCGCAGATTGCTGAAATATTAGACCGTCTGAAACGGGTGAACAAGATTCTTCAAAAGACGGAGACTCTGGTACAACCGACATTGAACAACGAGAGGTTCCTGACTGATGAGGAGTTATCCAAGATACTTAGAGTGAGCCGACGCACATTGCAGGAGTACCGTTCGGCTGGTGCAATACCTTACTACCTTGTTCAGGGCAAGGCTCTTTACAAGGAGTCCGAGATTGAAAAGATTCTCAATGATTCCCATAAACGCTGCGTAGAGGAACAGCGATGGGTATAACCTAAACGATAGCAACGACCCCGAACAGAGGTCGTTGCTATCGTTTTATACGGTTGCCTTCTTCCATTTACGGCAACGCTCGAACTTCAATCCTTCATCGGCCAGTTCAATCTTCTTGTCGGCAGTCACTTCCCGCAATCGTCTCATATCCTCATCAACCTTCTTGTCCGTAACATGGGCATAAATCTGGGTGGTTGTAATGGAGGTATGTCCCATCATCTTGCTTACTGTTTCTATCGGTACACCTAACGATAAAGTCATGTGAGTTCCGAAATTATGACGAGCTTTATGGAATGTCAGATAGAACCCATATTCTTTACCTAATTCTCCTGTCAATTTAATGAGATACTCACGACAATAGAGGTTGAATACCTTATCGCCCTGACGCTCATGCTTGTACTTTTCGATAATGCGTAGTGGTACATCCAACAAGCGGATAGATGACAGCGTATCCGTTTTCTGACGCTTGATATGTATCCACCAGCTGCCATCTTCGGCCTGTGTTATATCATTTACGGACAACCGCTTTAAATCGGCATATGCCAACCCTGTAAAGGTCGAGAAGATGAACCAGTCGCGAACTCGTTGCAGGTTTGGTTTGTCAATCTGCGTTGACATCAAAGTTTTTAGATCCTCCAACTTCATGTGTCGGCTCTTGCGTTTGGGCAACGGTGGGTGCAGTCTGCTGTAAGGATCCCTACGCAAAGTGCCCTGGCTGACAGCTCGCATTGTCATCTTCTTCAACCTATACAAGTGTTCGTGTACACTCTTGGGACTTAGACGGCAGTCGCTTTGCAGGAATATCTCAAAGTCATCGTAAAACACCTTGTCAAGGCTTCGCAATGTGACATCTTCCACACCTCGTTTCTCCTGAATAAATGCTGCAAGGTGCTTGTATGAGCGTTGATAGCAGTCATAGGTCTCCTTGATTCTATCCACGCCAACACGCTTCTTGAACTCCTCGTTATGTTCACGGAAGAGAGCAAGCAGTGTTACAGGCTTTTGGCCGATACCCTTGACTGCGTTCTTTACCAATTCTGCTGTAACAAATCCCAAACTCTTCTTCAGGTGACTATAGTGCTCTGTAATCTCCTTGCTAAGTTCGTCAATGGCTCTGTTTACCGTTACTGCATTTTCGCTACGACCATCGGCACGCCCTTTGTCGGGATTCCAGATGGCTGGATTTACCGAAACTTTCGTGCCGATTTGTTCCCATTCGGCATCAATGCTGACTTTACACAATAGTTGGCACATACCATCCTTGCGGACTTTCGTGCGGTTGATATAGAACAATATGGCGAAGGTACTGCGACGCTTCGTGTTCTGGTTTTCTGTATTCTTGTCTGCTTTCATATTCAGTAGTTTTAATGGTTGTCAAATGGCTATTGTAAAGCGTTCACTAATCTTGTTATCTAGCCTTTTGGTATCAGCATTTATCTTGTCATCGGTTACTTTCGCATAAATCTGAGTGGTGTCAACTCGTGTATGCCCCAGCATTTTACTGACCGTTTCCAATGGTACACCGTGCGAGAGTGTAATCTCCGTAGCGTATGTATGCCTGGCCGCATGAAAGACGATTCTACGGTTGATACCACATTTGGTAGCAATTGTCTTCAGATATTTATTCACATCGGAATTGCAGTACATAGGCAACAGCTTTCCGTTTGGCTCTACATCACGATACTTACTAAGTATATGTAAGGGAACTTCAAGGAGTGGTACCTCATACTCGACCTTTGTCTTTTTACGGGAGGTGCGTATCCACAATGTGCCGTTCTCATCCGTAACCAAGTCATCTTTGGTCAGCAGACACATATCTCCATAAGATATTCCGGTGTAGCAAGAGAAGAGGAACAGGTCACGAATGATATAGAGTCTTGCATTATGCAATGGTGTTGTCATAATCAACTCCAATTCCTCAGCCGTGAGATATTTCTGTTTCCACTGCGGACGCTCAGGCTCATAACCCCAAAACGGATTGAAGGTAAGAATGCCGTCTGCCACAGCTTCATTGACAATGGTTCTGAAGGATGTTGTTAGATTGACAATAGAACTGAGAGCCAAATGGCAGTCGGTCCGTAAGTGAAGGTCATACTTCTCGATAAACGAACGATCCAATGCCGTAAAAGGGAGGTCGGTCAGTTTGTACTTCTCATTGAGGAATTTCTCGACATGCATATAGGCGTACTTATAAGCACGGAGAGAACCTGCGACACGGTTCACACCTACACGCTTCTCGAAGTTCTTGATGAAGGTGCGGAAATAACTCATAACTGTCTGTTGTCCCGAAGCCATACCCAAAATCAGGCACTTGACATCATCGGCAGTTACACCTTCTCGTATTGCCGACTGCTCTTGATAGATATGCAGAGCTGATGCTCTTATCTCGTCCAACTGACGGTTGATTTCACGGGCTGCGACACTCTTGCCCGTAGCACGACCGGAGTACCACATCGTATGTGGTACCGACATTTTCACACTGAATGCCGCCTCGGAGTACTTGCCGACATTCAACCTTGCCATAACGGGACAATTCCCCTTGGCATCTGCTTCGCTCTTTTTGAGGTAGAACGACACCTTTACATCTGCCTGATTCATAACTCTTTCCTTTGGTTGCAAAAATAAATTTTACAGAGTTAATGAAAGGCATGTAGAATGTAGCGGAACAAGGCAACAAGTACTTGACTATTAATCTCATTCTCGTATTTTTCTTCCAACGAGAAAAAATGATTACCTTTGTCAGTGCAATGATAGATAAAACAAGCGTTCTTTGTGGCTGTTGTAGGGTATGTGCAAGAGATTAAAGATGCTGTTTCTACCAACTTTCCCTTCTATAAAAAGGCAACGGATAGGTAGCAATTCTTTCTCTGATACCCACCATATACGGCTATTTCTGCCGAAATTAGAAATATGGCGGGGTAACACAAAAATGGTATAAGTACCAACCACTTATCATATTTTGCCCTCATTCTGCCATTATTACGCAAGTTCTTCGTATCTTTGTTAAATATTTCGTCCCCTCCGGCCTGTGCGCGGCGGAGGCTCTAAAAACGACCGAAAATGAAAGAACGGATTCAGCGCTTCGGTAAATCATTGAGCAGCATGGTAATGCCCAATATCGGCGCATTCATCGCCTGGGGATTCATCACGGCTCTTTTCATTCCGACGGGTTGGTGGCCCAATGCGAGTCTGGGGCAGCTCGTCGAACCGATGCTGCGTTATCTGCTGCCGCTG
>ULZM01013245.1_pt1 | contig 14108 bp, 19 predicted proteins | sample 1963131 | NCBI WGS metagenome assembly ULZM01 (sample SAMEA4835890, study PRJEB28245) | human gut metagenome | biome: gut microbiome; material: fecal sample | place: Denmark | collected 2008 | reverse complement strand
TTTTTTCTGATTTTTGGGGACGGGTGGTAAATCATGGCTTTATGAGAAAAGGCTTCCTATAAGAAAATAAATATATCTCATCTTATAGGCTGATTTTCCCTCTTACGCTGTCTAAAATGTGGTTTTGAAGTTGAATTTCCTATAAGGTTCATGATTATAGTTACTTTATAGGTGTAATTTGCGACTGATATAGTAGTTGATGTGATTTTTGACCTATAAAGGCTTTAGATTTGCGACTACTGATAGGTATCATATGTTTTTCAATCAACAGTCTTAATATATCTTCTTTTTGTTGTTCCAACACAAGCTAATAACTCCTTATTCACTAATTCATTTAATAGTTGTCTTGTTCTAGGACCTTTTAATCCAATCTTCTCTGCTATCTGTTCCGTACTATATTCAACGCCTATATCCATATTTGTTAAAATCTGTTTGTGTCTTGCTGATAAATCTGACCTATTCATGTTTTTTGAATCTGCTGATTTTTCTGCTAATTCTTCATCAGATTCCTTTTCCATCTTCATCACAAGCATTATGAATTTAATAATGTATAGGGAAGTAAAAACTTCCTCGTGTATCAACCACGAAAAAGGGTGGTACCCAAAAGTACCACCCTACAGACCATAAATCTATCCTACATACTCTAAAACCGACTATTTTCTGCCAAGAATCTTAGACATTCCTGTTGCCACAAAAAGATATACAACCATATTAACTACTGATTTAAGAAGAAGTCCTGGTGCCGAAGCTAATCCTGCTGCAAAGCTGCCTGCTATTATTGCACCAAATACAACATATCCTAATGTCATGAAAAGTAATGTAACAACTGCACCAACAATTCCTTTTACTGAAATAACCTTACATCTGTCAAACTTACTTTTCATATTGCCAAATATTGCACATGCTATTATTGGCATGATTGTCTTTATTATAAGTGTTGGAACTGCCCATACTGCAAATCCAGTTAATATATCTGCCATCGCAGAACCAATTCCTCCTGCGAGTGCGCCAACAACTGGTCCGAAGAAAAATGCACATATAAGTATTACGCTGTCTCCCAAATGTGCATATCCCAAAGGAATAGGAATCTGTACCACCATTGTTGCAACACATGTAAGTGCCATAAATACTGCTGTTATACACATCTGTGTTACAGTAATATGAAATCCTTCTTTCTTAATCCCCTGCTGTACTAACTGTGTCTGTTGTGCTTCCATTTTATCTGCCTCCTATATCAACATACTTTAATTGCACATAAGAATAACAGATAAAGTGACATGTGTACATTGTCATTTTGAGTTAAATTTATATGGTCAGATTTAAAATCTATTCTCCCTCTTCTTTCTTAATCAATTCATCCATAAGCTCTTTATAAGCTGAGGCTTCAAGCGGAAGTTCTACTTTTATGCCTTTGCATGCTGAATAATAAGCACTGGCACACAACATGAGTGAATTAATCCCCTCACTACCCTTAACTGTCAGATAAGACTCATCACCTTTAAGCACCGCATTTGCAAAATTTTCAAATAACTGTGCATATGGCTCAGATGCCTTCTCGAACTGTATAGTTTCCTCTGCAAATGTCATATTCTGCCTTGAGTTGACTTCTTCGTTCTTGATATACTCACATACATCTCTGTGTTTTGTAATAGTGAGCGTGTCGTCTTCCAGAAGAATTCTTGCCTTCGTTCCTATAATCTCAAGTCGCTCTTCGTGGCAGGCTTCGCCTGTGGATAGTATAAATGTGCCTGTCTTTCCATTGTCGTATTCCATAACAATAGTAGCCTCATCATCTACTATAAAGTCGTTGTATTTTCCAAATGGAATCGCTGCAAAAAGCTTCTGTGGCATTCCAAACAGGTACTGATACATATCAAGAATATGCTGTCCCTGATTGATAAGTGCTCCACCGCCTTCACCTGCAAAGCTGCTTCTCCATGAGCCAGATTTATGATAGTATGAGGTTCTTAAATATCGTGAATTAATAAGACATACCCGCTTTATATCTCCTAATTCACCATTGTCTATCATCTGCTTAATCCTGATGTATTTAGGGTAAAGCCTCTGGTGAAATATCATTCCATATATTCTGCCACTTTCACTGGCAGCCTTCTGCATTGCAAGTGCCTCGCCAATATCTGCCGCAGCCGGCTTGTCACATAACACTGCTTTTCCCTTTGCAAATGCTTTCAAAGCCAGTTCTTTATGAGTTTTATGAGGAGTTGCTATAATAACTGCATCATAACATGATTCTCCTGTCTCAAATAATTCTTCTGCACTCCTGAATATCCTTGCATTATCACCATCAGTATTAACAAGTGATTCGCCCCATTCAATAAGTTCATCTCTTCTTATAACCACAGCTGATAATTTCATATGCGGAACTTCTCCCGCTGTTATCATTCTGGCATATTTCTTTCCAACACTTCCTACACCTATAAGTGCCACCTTTAACAATTCTTTCTGCATACCATGTACCCCGTTTCATTATATTAACTATGCACCACTTCTCCTGTTTCCACAGCCTTCTTCAGTAAGATGGAGGCATACGCATCTGCAAGGGCATCCTCCATACTATATGGTGCAGACGCATTTCCTCTGCTATACTCTGCCGTATTCTTCATCATCACTGCGATTGCTGTTTCATCTTCTGACAGACCACACAATCCAAATTCCGGCTCATATATAATCTTATTATTAAATGAAATTTTCTTAATTTCACGAATCTTCTCAAAATTAGGATTAGAATTTCCTGTATTAATCACATGGGAATCCGTTATGATTCTGCCAGTATGACCTTCATTATTCTCATCAAGATAATATACACAGTCATCAATAAGTTCGCCTCTTACACCCTGAACTTTAAGCGTATTCTTTCTGATTGGTGACCTGTACTGCTCCGAATCAAAATCATACCATGCCACTTTCCCGCTTTCAAATTCAAATGTGGCGACGCATCTTTTCTTTCCTGCAATCCTGCCATCAGTGAACTTATCATATCTTGTAAGAGTCTGTGTTGTAGGAAACTCATATGTCTTAGCTGAAACTGTATACTTCTCTCCCGGATTAACTCCAAGAAATACTCTTATAAGACTTATTCCATGATATTCATGCGCCAGTGACACATTTACACAGCTGACATCACCAATAATTCCTTCATTAATAAGCTTTAATGATGCTTTAATATTAGGATACTCCCTGTACTGTTCAGCAACCACCTGTTTTTTACCACATTTGTAATAAGAATACAGTTTATTAAGCGAATCCGTATCAAGTGCCGCCGGAGTCTCTGATAAAACAGTTATTCCACGGTCAAGCCATTCCATTGAAACATCACATATGGCGTCCTTCTTAACAGCCACAACTGCAAAATCAGGTTTATATGCCGCGCATTCTTCTATAGATGTAGTTGTATGTATCTGATACTGACCGGCAATTAAGTCCGCTTTCTCCTGCGTCCTGCAATACATCGCATCAATACAGAATATTTCAGGCAGAGCCTTTGCTACACGTACATAATATAAGGCCCGCCAGCCTGAGCCGATTATAATAAAATGATATTTTGCCATGTGTGCCTCCCATTTGTTATATCTATTCCCCATATTCCGTCAGAGGCCAGCAGCCTCCATCAGTAATACGATAATAGCTATCTGTATCAGTGTCAACCATTAACACTGGAATAAAATTCTTCACCTGTGTCCAGACATATTGCCGCAAGCCTTCCACCCGGCAGATATGCGCCACAGTCAATATCAATGTGATTATTCTTTCTGTACACATAGCCTGGTTTGGGATTGTCCTCAATATATCTTGTTGGTGTATGCCCTGTGACAGTTATTACATCATCAAAATATCTGACATCATAATCCACCCTTGACCATACAAGCTCATCAAGTGAATAATCATCAATATCCCTCTTAATATCGAAATTGCCAAGCCCTCCATGCACAAGAAGATACCTCTGCCCATTAACCGCTACCTTCTCGTACCATGAAAAATCTGCCACATAATCAAGCACATCTTTTCTTGTCTCATTATCCAGCTTACTCAGCTCATCAGTGGTTGCAATCCCGCCATTTCTCTGCCATGCATAAAGCTTCTGGAACATATCGTCACTAAACTTTTCTGCAAATTCTTTGATAGAATTCTCATCTTTTACTTCATTAATAAGAACCGACATACATTCCAGCATCATCTGTTCATGGTTGCCTGCTATAGGTATAACATTTGGCATCTCCATCATCTTAAGGAGCGTCTTTACCGGGTTCTTTCCTCTGTCAACAACATCTCCCAGCACATACAATATATCTTCATCTGAAAAATGTATTATATCCAACAGTTCCATAAACTTCCCGTATTCACCATGAATATCCGATATCACATATGTCGCCATATATTCCCTCCGTATGCTATTTATTAAGTATTTCCTTCAGTGTGCGTGGCTCATAATTCATATAAGGCATCATACAACCTACATTGTAAGCCCTTGCTATATCATAACACTTCTCTGACCGCATAAGCATTTCCATATTCAGCTTGCGTAAACATTCCTGATAGAATTCATTTTCATAAGTATTATGAGTATGTCCATACAAATGTATTGTCCCCCTGTGCTGTCCATTCCACATAAGTATAGGATAATGGCTTAACACAAGCTTGTATGCATCTTGGTCTGCATAGTCAGTAATTTCCTTATAATCATATATCTCTTCAAAAACATTCTTATACCTCATATCAGAAACATCATCATGATTTCCTTTAATAAGAACTTTCCTGCCCTTTAACTGTGCAACTAAGGCTATCAGCTCCTCGTTTGTACCCCGCATGGCAATATCTCCAAGAATATAAACTGTATCACCATTTGTAATCTTACTGTTCCATTTTTCTTTCATATACTGGTGCATTTCAGCTAATGAATTAAATGGTCGCTTATCAAAATTATTGCCTTCCTTTGTCACATTTTTATGGAAGAAATGCATATCACTAATATAGTAGTTCATTCGTGTTCCTCCTTTTTTATCAATCCTGTACCTGTCTTAATATAGACTCTGCTGCCTTCTTTAATTCTTTGTTCAGTTCCTTATCCTTATTATCAACAATTGAAGCTATATCATAATGATGACACAGCCAGTATGCCATTCCCTTGCATGACGCATTTACACGGATATCAACTGTTGTATCCGTTTCTTTCAAAACATTTATCTCATACGAAAAATCATCTATCAGTCTTGAAAAATACTCCCTGTCTATCCTGACAATATAAGGTCTTAATTCACCGCCCATCATGTAAGGGTGATTCAGAATATATACTGCTCTCTCCAATGGTATATCAAGGTTATCAAAGCCTATTCCATCACTTTTTCTCTGTTCCTTTACTCTTAATCTGGTCATAAGGTCAACACTGTATGTATACACTTTCCTGCTGTCCCTGTATCTTACCAGACAGAAATATCTTCCATTATTGAGCATAAGTCTTATAGGAATCACTGTTCTTCTTCCCTGAAAATGAAGATAAACATTTTTATTCTTAACATCATACACATTCCAGTCAAATTCTATGTAATTGTCATTTTTAATGGCGTCAATTATAAGCTGGCAGTTTGCCAGAACATCTGTATTCTGTGCATATCTGGTCTGTCCGAAAGAAGCATTTGCATAAGGTGTTATATCCTTCAGATTCTTCCCTGATAAAGTCTGAATACGCCCGGCTAAGTCCATTGCTCTTTCATTATTAAAAATGTTACTGTACAACACAGAATCTATAAGAAATTTAAACTCTACATCGGTTATAATGTTATTATAATAATAATCTGTCTTGCGGCGCTCATTGTCATATATCCTGTATCTGATTATCTTCTGTTCATCAGGCAGATTAAGCTCTGAGTCCGTCAAATCCTTTAACGCCTTCCTGACCTGCTTATCTGTAATACTTTTATCATATTCCCTATGCATATAAGTAACGATATCAGTAACCTTCAGCGTTATTGCTGCCTCTTTGGAACTGTGTTCCTTTAATATATTAAGCACATTATACTCAATACTCATACTTCACCTTTAATTATTCTTTCTTCTTTTGACATCTTCTTTGTATAATTCCTGTGCGTCTTTATAAAAAAGTGCCGCTGATTCCTGAAAATGTTTTAACTCCTCTTGTGATTTCATTTCTTTATCATATCTGTTTATCGTATCTGATTGTTTTAATTCCATCTGACGCCCTCCATTTTCTTATAATTACATTTTCATTAATAATTCCTGTATTTCCTTTTTTGTTCTATCTTTTTCTAATGCTGTATACACACTCATTCTCATATCCGAAATAGCACATGCCTGTTCTCTGTCAAAATAATAATGTTCCATCAGCATCTCCTGAAAACAAGCTTTATCCTTTGAACTATCCACCAGATACATAATCTGGTTATGATGTTCCTGCGCCCACATAACGGCAGACAAAATGTGGATTCGTTGTTTTATTTTTTCTTTGTGTGTAGCTGTATTATAATCTGATAAATACTGTTTATCGTATGTTTCCACAAGATAGTCGATGTAATGTTTCCTTGCATCACTTTCTGGAAGCTGGATTCTCTCAATATATATTGGATTAACATGCGAGTGTGAAAATTCTCCAAGATAATCATATCCTCTGAATATGACATCAACACATATCTGTATATCACTGTAATCACCCTTTTTGACTTTAAATTTATCATACTCTTCATCTGTAAGCCCAAGTATTACTCCGATATTCCCTTCATGTTTCCCATCAACAACTCTTACTATATCCCCATGTCTGAAATTATGTGGAATATCAATTTTTCTATAAAAGCATTTCATACCCGATTCGTACCAGCAATTCTCCGAATCCGGTATTTCATCAATTGCCTTATTTAAATCCGCTATCAATTCTTTATCTGATATGGTTTCTTTCAACTCTTGCACTGCCTGTTTTTTCTCTGAATTTTTTAAGCACTCATGATTAATTATTATTTCTGCCTGTTCCACATCCGAAAATGTAACACTCTTGTCTTTAAGAAACTCTCTTTCATCTTTAGATGGAACAAATCTGTCTATAAAATTTTCTATCATCAGGCACCTCCAAATATTATCCTGCTCAAATCTTGGCATATTCCTTCATACACCGTTTGGCTGTTTCATCAGTATTGCGCTCTCCTTTGTAAAAACAATAATCACTAAGCGCTTCCATGGCTCTCCTATAAGCTGCATCTTCCTCTTTGTTCTCCATATGTGGCGGCAGTTCCATCTGAAGATGCAATGGATTACAATGCATATGATCCCAGTACTCCGACTTTATTGGATATAAAACCACAGCCTGAATATCTGAATAATCAACTTCCCATTTTCTGTCTTTAATCTCTTGAAGATAATTATTCCAGTCATCTTCTCCAGATGAAAGTATTCCATATGTTCCATCTACTATATCCTTCACTGGAGTACCTGCTGACTTATAACAAAATGGGATTTCAAAAAATGCATCTTCAAATCTTTCCGGTCTGAACGGATTTACTATGTCTGCTTCCTCTTTTGACAGTTTATTTTCATATTCAATTCTTTCGGTAAGCTGCTTCTTAAGTACAATATCTTTAGTAGTGTCTCTTAATAAAGCCAATGCCGTGAGCTTCTGCTGTCTGTTTTTCATTGGGTCATTCCAGACAAGAGTTGCTGTCTGGGAATCTGTGAATTTATAATTAAGTTCTTCTAAAAAAGCCCTGTAGTCATCTGACATAGTTATATCAATCATTTACATTCCTCCATTGATTAATGAAAAGATACTTTTGACATAAACTCCACTTCCCGCCTATTAATCTAACTTCTTTTCACAATGAATACTTTTCATTCAACGCCTTTATCTTATTTTTTATATCTTCCCGCAGACTTTCCGGCTCAAGAACTTCCACAAGTTCACTGTATTGCAATGCCCAGTGTGCCATGCCATAAGGTGAACACTCCACCCTGACGATATCGTCATATGGTGGCTCTTTTTCTGTTCTTATGTATGTGAATGAATCTCCGAACCAGTCATGTAAAAATGTATAACCGGGGCGGACTCTCTTTTTCGGATTGCCTTCACATTTTTCACTCTTAATTCTTAGTGTTACCGGAACCGGCTTATCAAACGACATATTAAGATGTTTCAACTGAAAATCTTCTGACCATTTTTCTGGAAGATTTGAAACATTTTTCTTTGGGATACGCGGTATCCCCTTAATATGAAGCCTGTCATTTCTTCCTGGAATCTCTATATCCGTCATAAGGTCAATCCGCCATATAGACATATTGGGCTTGTAACCCTCATACTCTTTAGCCGCCAGCAGATAGTATTTTCCACCACTCGCAACAATATAGTATGGGCTAAGCTCGTCCATCTCCGCCCTGACCGGCTCCAGCTTTTTCTCATAAGAATAGCCATTGAATCTGAATTGTATTCTCACATTATCATCAATTGCTTTCTGTATAATGGCAAGATTGTCCTTCAGCAGCTCCCTGTCTGCAAGCTCCGGCTCCTGAACCTTACATATATGTCTCGGCGTTCTCTTATAAAATGCCGTAGTCATATTGTCCTCAACCTTCCTGACAAGCTCCTGCGCCGACTTGGAATCCAGTGTCCTTGTTGCCATAATACCCTCAATAATTGAATCAACCTCCTTCTCAGAAAATGTTCTGTTATAGTAAAGGTTCTTTATGCGCATTACATTTGCAATATAAGAATCATCTTCATCAGAATCATCCCGTTCATATCGTTCCTTATCACCATAAAACTTCTTGAAATCATCAAAATACAGCCTCCACTCAGCCTCTGGCTTATAATCACTTCCTCCATCTTCCAGATTCATAATATTTGCCATATCTTTTAAAAGCCTGTTAATAGTCTCCTTATCACCAATATACGCATTTATATTTTCATCTTTCCTCATCTTAGCAATACTGGTAGGGTGTCTTCTGTCTGTATTCTTTCTCAGATAATCCCAGACCTTATACATACGCTCAAAACGGGTTGGTTTCTGAATCTTTCTCTTTGCCATATGTCACCTCGTGTTAATCATAATATATTGTATTCTCTATTATAATAACATTTAGGTCGGTTTTTTCCACCATTTATCAAAATTTATTAATCTATATAAAATTCTCTCATGTCATTTAACCTTATTGCTCCCAGTGTTCCCTCTTTACCATAACATTTATAACCAGCGCCACAATCTATGCGTATAGTCCGTCCTGAAGGAGACACCCATATTCTCCTGTTATCAGTTACAGTATGCCCCACAACAGATATAAACTGCTCATGTTCCTCCATACCCCTGATAAAATACTCATAATGCCCGTCTCCCATATATATCTTTCTTTTATCCAACATACGCTCAGGCGTCAGAAATGTCTGTGCATGTGCTATCTGATATTTCCTGCCATTAATGGTGAGATTAATATAATATGGCTTTTCCTGTATCCATTCAGCAAGTCTTAACATATCAACAGCTGTCAGCCGCTTCTCCATAATAGCCACTGTATTATAAGAAATATATTCTCCAGTTTTTCTATGTCCGAATTGTTCAATAATCTGCCTTGCAACCCAGACATCATGATTGCCCTGTATCACCTGTATATTGGGATATTTTAATATTTCAAAATACAGCTCAACTGGCTTATCTCCACGGTCAAATATATCTCCATCAATAATCAGCAAATCATTCTCATTAAACTGTATCTTCTTTAACAGCCTTTTAAATCCATCTGCATAATTATGAATATCCGAAACCACATATACATTTCTATTATCATTTATTGTAATATCCATAAATATGTGCCTCTCATTACATTTTTAATAAATCCTGCAGTGTATCAAACCTGCTGAACTTTCCTTCAATTTCAATAATTTTCTGTTTATCTTCTTTGATATGTGCAGCTTTTATATCATACATATTCATCTTTTCTATGTCTGATAAAGTTATGTCTGCCTCTTTTTCACATTTATCTGCTATCTTCAAATGTATTACTCCTGCTTAAAAAAACTATCATAAAACCGTTCAAATTCGTCGATTAATTCATTTATTTTTTTACGGTCATAAAATCCCTGTACTTTCCAAAACATAAGAATACGATTCAATTCTTCTTTTCTCTTATCTATAAATCCCCTGCACAACTGTCCGTTAAATATTGCACTGTCATCTTCAGAGCAGCTAAAACACGCCATATCTTCATGCAATCTGGAACAATCACTACAAGTAAGTTCCCTCTTTTCTGGAATAAAATGGCAGTTATCTTCGATATTTACAGGCAACCATGAGCTTGGATATGAGCATATTGCCGAACCTGTTTCACTCGTATTTGCTATATTGGTTTTGTATTTACAATTTTTACACTTCAATTTATCAGCCTCTTTTTGCATTTAGTTCTGTCTTGGGTTGTCCGAAAGCACCAACACCATTCTTTTCTTATGGTCAGAGATTCTCTCCATTCCAATGCCATACACATACATGTTGTCATATTTTTCTGGAATGTTTTCTCTGCACTTATATGATTCATCTGACCAGTCCAGCTTATTAACAATATTGAACTCACCTATAACTTGTAAATACGGCTTTAGATCTTTAAATGTCAGATTATCACAAATGTTTCTCTCAATATTCCGTGGCTTATCAGATAATACTATCTCTAACGCTGGCTGTATTGTAAGATTACTCATAGATATACTTACCTCACCATTTGGTTCTTCTGGTTCTGAATAGATATCCTTCGAAAACTCCACATCAGTCATTCCTATGCCATAAACATATAATTCATCATATTCTGAAGCCGAAATATCGGATACCAACAGATAATTATGATACTGCCCATCTAAAAAGCAGATTGATAATCTTATGTTTCTTGCCAGAAATCTTCTTATATCTTTAAATTTAATTGCCATTGTGATTCTCCTTATCTATAGACATTATTTCCTACAACCAGCAATATTGCATTATCTCAATAAATAATCTGCCTGACTTAATAAAATTATCCGTTATTTGACCTTCATTATCTTCAAGCCATTCATACTCCTGTAAATACGTTCTGACAGCCGGATTAAATTTACTCATCATTTTCCCAATAAGAGGATATCTTGTTATGTAATCAAAATGTGTATCCAAATAATAACCATACCTGATAAATTCCCCGGTATTTTCAATAATCCAATCCACCGCCTCTTGTATGGTGTATTCTTTGCCATCAAATGTTACAGTAGTCATAGTATCATCATGAACACTATTATCCTTATACATTCGCATATGTGAGTATAACCATTCTGCAAATGACATATCCATATTAAAAATGTCGCGATAATCAAATCCATATCGATATCTTTGACGAATTCTGTACAGCTTTTTCTCTGTGACAAAATTACCGCCATAAATTCTTCTCAATACTCCAAGCTGGCTTATATATTGATTTCTTCTTTTCATTAATAAGCTCCTTTCGTCTGGCTGTTATCCTCTCTTTTATATGGTGTTTTGTGTTCAGACAAGATGACCTCTCGTCTATTATTTATTATAATGTCGGAGAGGTCGGGTTTTTTCACCTTGGGAATTTTTTATTTTGTTTTACTTAAATATATTTGATGTACATACTATACTATTTTGTATCATATTCCTCACATTTTTTTACAAATTCAACAAATTTTTCTACAATTGCTTTTTCAGCTTCTTTAGCTTCATATGCTACAGGTGGATTATAACAAAAGTTCTTTCCTTTATTATCCTGAATAAGCTTATCAAGTTTATTTACATGATTTTGATATGTTCTCGGATAACAAATGCCATCTTCATTGATATTTTCTTTATTTGTTCTATCAAATTGTATTTGTTTAAAAATGCAATTAACCTTATTATCTTTATCTATATAAAATCTCATAAAATTGATATTATATATTTTCCCATTGTAATAAAATGGTAAATATTTATATAAGCCTCTCATTGCTTTATTCTTTCCATTTATTTTACCGCATCCTTCTCCTGTTTCTTTACCTCTTATTTTATCTATTATCATCTTATTTTTATAATTCTCTTTTTTAGACATTTGTAATTTAGTCCATTTATCAGGATTATCGGGGTCGGGGTCATATTTTATAACATCAAAAGTCTCTTTATTATTATTGCAGTATTCAATAAAATACTTATAAACTTTTAGTCTTAAATCTTCCTCACTCTTTTTAATTTCATCAGTAATTTCCATAGAATTTGGAAAAATATGAAAATTTTTAGAATCCGTAGCATAAACTACTGGTTCTCCTGGAGTATCCACTCCATAGGTTTCAACACACTCTCTACGCACTCTACCCTCTTCATTAAAACCATAAATAAATGCTTTCCCCGGCTCATATCCAGTAATTTCTCTAATCTTATCAATGTCATTCGTCATACCCATTGTAAATCCCTCCATTATTTCTTCAACATCAAAATCAGCCACGAGAACACAAACAACACAACTCCTATACACGAAACTCCAAGAGCTGCTACTATGTCTGTCGAACCGCTATTTACCAGATCAACTATCGATAATACAGACGCAACAATCGAAATCAAGCCAAATACTGCTATGACAGTTGCCACATAATTCTGCATGTCAGAAGATTTCCTCTCCTGTTCGTCTCTTATGAGTTCAACCTTCTGCTCGATTTCTTCAAGTGCTTCATCAATTCCATTAACGGCTAACAGACATCTGTATGTTTCGCAGACATTATTCCAGCGTGATACCTGCGATGGTGCAAGCGTACCTGAAGCACGAAATTCCAACGCTTCTTTTTTAAGCATTTTCACTTTTCTGAAATACTTAAGACTCTGACGTTTATTGTCAATCAGAGTATTCTGAATTCCTTCATTAACCAGCATGCATGTACTTTTCTGGTGTAAAACCAGCATTGTAAGAAATACATCATCTCTTGACTGCTCTGCAACATTTGCCGCTGTCATATCATCTGTTGCATACACATATGATATTGACTGCGATGTAATGCATGCACCCCATCTGTATGAACACTTATTAGTATCCTTCGCGCCGTATGTATATGCTATATCCTTTTCTGAAGGATCCGAAAAATCACGCGAAATGTCTATTAATTTATGTTCGTTAAATGTAATTCTTTCAATAGTTTCCAACTCATTAAAACGCCTGCTTACAAGTGCCACATTAAAAAGATATGTCTCCTTCACCGCCAGTTTCATATCATCAACATACAATCTGAATATATTACTGACCCCGCCTATTGAAATATTACTTACAGCTTTAATTACATTTTCTTCAAAACTGTGGTTGTAATTCTGTACATAGCCCGGATTAATCAGCTTATCAATGTAACCCGCGTCAGCATTGTCATATGTAACAAGCACCGTGAAAAATGCTATTCTGTTATTAAATACATATAACTGGCTCTCATTAACTGCCAATATTTTACCATCTGAAAAATGTACATCATCAATGCATGAATTTAAAATGTATCTTCTGACAAAACCATTTTCTTTCCTACATCTTCTGGCAAGAATATCTGACATATCATATGATGAAAAATCCGCATTTTCTGCTCCATCAATAGTAAGCTCTGTAAGATTAAGACTACTTTCATACTTTAAAGGAAATATTACATATGTTCCCCTTATCGAATCAGAATACACCTGTCTGTTGGCATTAAATTCGTTCATAATCCCCCTTCCCTCAAGTCTTTTTCTTTAGTTTTCACGACCTGATAATATAGGTTGATTATATCACAAATTGTCTTTAAGGAGTATCTCTAAATGACTCTAATATTGCAATTATTTCCTCCCTGTCTTTATCTGTTAATTTTTTACTTGGTATTGAATAGAACATTGTTTCTTTAGGTGTTTCAAAATAACAGCCTCTATAAATTCCCGTGCTACACCCTGCAAAATATGTAGAAGCTGGCATCAATGCATATCTTTCTGGGCCATCATCATATTCCCTTACATCAGGTGAAGTTCTTGAATATTCTTTATAATCCTTTGTCTTAACTATTACCAATTCTTCACCAGAATTATACCTTGGCTTTGATACAACATCATTTTTAGCTTCTAATACAGTACTACCACCATAATCTATTCCTGATTTAT
>ULZM01013847.1_pt1 | contig 14123 bp, 8 predicted proteins | sample 1963131 | NCBI WGS metagenome assembly ULZM01 (sample SAMEA4835890, study PRJEB28245) | human gut metagenome | biome: gut microbiome; material: fecal sample | place: Denmark | collected 2008 | reverse complement strand
GCCCTGGTCATGCGAGTGAGATCCCGGCCGCGGAGACGGACGCTGCCGCTGCCTCCATGCGTGTTGGGGCTTCGCCGGGGCACCATGGCGACGAGATTGTCCCCGTTCACATGGAAGCCTTCCGGCACCGGGTCTCCTGGTTTCATTCCCAGTTCGCTCATGGGAACGCTTTCAGGCTTGTATGCGGGTTTCACGGTGACGTCGCCATTCTTGTCCGCATACACGTAGACCGGCATTTCCCGGGCTTGGGATTCGCTGAGCCCGAATTCCTTCTCGTAGTAATGACGTGCCTGGACCGCAGCTTCGGCGAAGTCGCCGGGGTCAGCGGAATAGACGCGGTTGTCAAGGTCTGCGAACGCCGCGAGGTTGGCTTGTTCTGCCTTCTGGGCGTTCAACGTGTCATAGGTTTTCCTGTCCGGACGGCCGCTGATCTGTGCGGCATGTCCTCCGAAGGCGGTCTCGCCGTCGGGGAGATTGGAACTGACCGGCTCGAAATCGTGTCCACGGTTGAGGCTGAACACATCCGGTGGGGCGGCTTTGCTGTGGTTGATCACGCCGAATGTGGTTTCCCCGGATGCCGCGACGGCCATCTGTTCCATATCGCTGTTGCCGATGATGTGGATGCGTTCGATGGGGTTCTGGGTCTTGAAACTGCTGAACACCTTGCCTTGGGCGCTCATGTGCAGGATGGTGGACCCGTCTGCCAGCTGGTTCATATCGTTGACATAGTATTTCTTGACGATGCCGCTGCGCGTGGTGTACGTGTATTCGCCGGGGACGAGATTGGTTTTACGGAATCTACCAAGGGGGTCACGCGGCTGTGTCGCTGGTGTCCATACCATTATCGGCTCTTTCTCTGAGATTGATGGATGTGCTTCCTGTTCAATCGTATGGTCGGACTTGGTTCCTTCCGCAGGATTTTCGGATTTTGCCTAGGCTCTGTTTCCCCGGCGGATTCAGCTTCACGGATGGTTCGAACGTCAAGCTGGTGAAAGATGAGATGGCGGATATAACGGGCCCAGACCGTGAAGATGTATCCGGTCGCGCAGATTATGACCGATATGGTGATGACTGATTCCCTGGAGTCGATGAACCAGTCCTGCGGGACGATGAACATCGCATATAGGACGGCTATGAGGATAGCGATGAGTCCTATCGCGGTCTGGACTAGCACTTGTCTCAGGTTCAACGCATTCTCCGATCATGTTCGCCCCAAGCGTCGATGGAGCTTTCGGCTATGCTCTGCGCCATCTGAAAATTCTCGGGCACCGGGAAAACAAAAAGTCTGACCATGTGGTTTCCCGTCATGAGATTCGGCAGACGTACGAAAGCCACTCCCCTGCAATGCTGGCTGTTCACATCCGGCCAGGCTCCGATGCGGGTTCCCGAATGCAGTATGGTGTTCACCGTTTCCGCCGCATTGTCAGGGTCGGCGGTTTTCACCCCGTACGGGTATGCGATTCCGGCGATGATGGCGAATCTTTCATACGGACGGTAGGCTTGTCTTTTCCACTGTTGGAAGGCCAGTTCGATGAGTTGTGCGCGTACTCGTTCCCGAATGCCGAAGCTGCCTCCCCTCCCCCATGTGGCTGATTTCCGTTCGCCGTTCTGTCTGGCGATGAGGTCACTATCCGTATAGTTGCTGGTTATCCACTGTTTGTCGGGAATCGTGAATGACACCGAGTATCCGTCGTGCCATGCCGGCGGATTGGGATTATTTCGCCAATGCTGGTCGATGTTCGATGCGAGACGTGAGGTGATCTGGTATTTCGGCATTGATTCCGGCACCGGGATGATGAGCACGCTCAGCCTGTAATGGTTGACTGGTGCCGGTGTTGGCAGTTGGATGTATACGGTGCTGTGCCGGTGCTGGCTGTCATCGTCGTCCCAGAGTCGGGCATCACTGCCACCGTCGATGATGGGTTTGATGGTTTCGGCCGCTCTCGCCGGGAAAATGTTTTTCTGGCTTGGACAGGCTACGCCTATAAGGGCGATGAACCGTTCCACTTTCCAGGCTTCTCCTGTTTTCTTGAGGTTGCGCCATTCGTTTTTCGCGTAGTCCCTCACCCATGCCCTTCGTCTGGCTCGCATGCGTTCCGTCTGTATGGTGTCGGTCGTACTCCACCATTCGATTGGGATGGTGAACTCGTGGGCGTAGCCTCCGCGTTTGTAGTTGGCTGGTTTTCTTGGATTGCTGGATGTTGTCCGGCGTGTTCGAGGTGCTGATGGCATTGGCGTTGGTTCTGTCGTCTTTACTGTATGTGGACATATTCAGTATAACGAGCAAACTATAAAAAAGAAGAGAGGATCATCGTGCTGGATGGTCCTCTCCGTCAACCCTCAGGCAATCAGCTGGCGAGATCGCAGAGCATGTTTTCCGCAGTCAGCAGCTGCCAGTTCTGGAACGAAACCTCCTTGACCTTCTTGTTGAAACCATGTCGGAGCGCATACTTCGCGGCGGCGTCCACGGGGTCTGGAGTGTTCTCTGCGTAGCCTTCCTCCTTGGCTTTCTTGACCATCAAGGCGATGCCCAAGAGTGCTTGGCGGATGCTGGTCGCGGCAAGATTCGTGATCGGATTGTCATCGCTGATGCTGAAAGGCTGCCAGTCGCAGGCATCGGATTTCTCGAACACCCAGAATTGCATGGTGCTGGGAGCCTTGGACCCACGGTCGAAGGCGTCCGGCTTGCATGCGGCTACCGCGGCACGGTAGAAAACGGTCTGAATGTGATAACCGTAGTTGATGACTTCCTTGGCGAATGATTCCGCGTCGGCCTTCTGGGCGGTTTTCAAATCGACCAGGTAATCGGTGCCGGCAGGAATCAGATCAGGCTTCGCCTTGAGCATCAGACCGGTTTGACGATCCTTCCATTCGATGCACTGTTCCTTGGTTCCCTGTTCGATGATTTCCATGTAATCGGGGTATTCGGGCATGAGACTGGTCTGTTCGATGCCTTCTTTCATGCGTTTGAGCAGTTGCATGTCATTGTAGGAGACGATGATGTTTCCTGCTTCCAGCTGGTCTGCTCGCCACTTCTGGTTGTCTTTGCTCCTGAAGCTCTCTCCCTCAGGCAGGCTGACAACGTCGCTGGTGCCGAGCAGGTAAGCGTGGAACGCCGTACCGAACTTCATGGCGTCGGTGGGCTTGTGGTCGTCGTTGAGACGATGATATGCCCAGTCGGCCGGGTTTTTCAGGAATTGTTTCAATTGGCTTTGGTCGATTGATTTCAACCGGAAGTAGCCGGGGTCGTCGATGTCGATGATTTTCGCGTAGGCCATTGGTGTCTTTCCTTCTTGGATTCAAGTTCCGGGCATGCCTATGGACGGAGCATGCCGGAACGGATGTGGGGAGGCTACTTGTTGTTCACTGGATCGGATTCGGCGATTTCCTGGGCTGACATGTCAGCCTCGTCGACGTACACGCTGGTGTTGCCGCTTTCCGGATCCACGACGACGTGAGGCTCGTCGTAGGTGATGGGTTCTCCGGTCGTCTCGTCGAACTCCTGGCTGACGGGCACCGGGTCGGAGAGGTGGAGATATCCGCCATCGGCTTTCTGCTGGGCGCGGTTGACCTCTTCCCAAGCGTTCTCCCAGTTGAAGAATTCCTCCGAATAACCCGGGTATGGTTCCTTGTTCTTGGTTTCCCAGTCGAGGAGCTGCTTCGGTGTGACGGGTTGCGAGGGGTGGAATTCCTCGGTCAGTCCTTCGGGGATCGGCACTGTGTAGTCGCTGAGACGGTCCTCGTCGTCTTCGTCGGGTGCGACGAATCGGACTTTCGCTTTGATGGGGGTGTTCATAGGTTGCTCCTTTTCCAGTTTTTTCCTGATTTGGATTGCTGTTTCGAGATATTCGATGAGCTGATGGTATGCGGCGTAGGACAGGCTCATGGGGTTGTCCTCGTACTTGCTGTACGTGTTGACGCTCATGCCCAGCAGGTCGGCTATCTCGTTTTTGGTTTTTCCTGCTAGCTGGCGCAGGCGTCTGATTGATAGCTGGTTCATTCGCCTCTCCTGGATGCAGTGGTCGGACTGGTGTCGTCCAGTCTTCTGGTTGTGTTCACGCTCCCATTGTACAACATGCAGAAAACTGCGTTTTTCAGCATTCTCTAACAAGGAGAAACGCCTTGGAAATAAAGGCAACACGCCGAATAATATACATGTTCAGATAACTGCGTATATTTGAATATGTCCACATAGAAAAAAGAAGAGAAGACGAAAACTCCCATCCTCAATGCACTGTGGAGCGATCGTCAAATCGTCAAGGAGGAACCATCATGGCAACAGAACTGCTAACTCACGCGAAAACCGGAGTCATCCAGATGGGATGGCCCAAGCTCTACGAGGCGGTCGCATTCAAGGGAAACAAGGACGATGACAAGTCCGCCAAGAAGGACGATAAGAAGAAAAACGAAAGCACGCCTGCATACGGGTTCCCTGTGCTTCTCGACAAGGATGACCCCGATCACATGCGAACCGTCCGAATCCTTCAGAAGCTGAGCAAGAATGCGGAAGCCAACGCCATCGCCTTGAAGAAATGGGGCAAGAAGGATCGTATCGTTTCCAATGACGGTCTCAAGGATGCCGACGAGGATGAAATCCTTGACGGTGATAAAACCGTCCTCATGACCGATAAATATCCGAATCGAGCCAACCATTTTTATGTGAACTTCAGTCGTAGCTCCAAGGCTGGTCGTCCCGGAATCCGCTACATCGACGATGAAGGAATCCTGCGTGAGCTCCCCGAACCGATTCTCGGGACAAAGGAGGACATTCAGGCCGCTCAAGCCAATCTTAATGATGCCCGAGCCGCTTACGCTACGGCTGATGAAGACGCTCGGGAGGAGGCGAAGACGCTCGTTCTGGAGGCGACGCGCAATCTTGAGGAGGCTCAGGAGCGTGATGCCAAGGCCAAGGAAGTCAAGGTCTTATGGGATAAGCTGGTGTATCCCGGTCAGAACGTGCAGGCTTCGGTTACGGCACGTGCGTGGAAGACTCAGACCGGTAGCGGTGTCAGCTATCGTTTGGATAATCTCACGATTGTTGGCGGAGGCGTGCGAGATGGAAGCTTCGAATACGATGAGGACTTCACCGATGAGGATATCGAGGCTCTTATCGCTTGGCGAGACAAGCATGTGAACGCAAAGCCTTCCAAGGCCGAAGATGAGGCGGCCCTTCTTGCGGATACTGATTTCGATGAGGCTGATTCCGATGATGAGGTGGACGAGGATACCGGTGAAATCGCGGTCAAGCCGCGTCGCAAGGCTGCCGTTTCCCGTCGTCGTCTGAAGCCTGTCGAGGTTGAAGATGATGACGTGGACGAGGACGAGGACGAGGAGGAAGCTCCGCGCCATCGTCCGAAGAAGACCTCTTCGCGGGGCCGTCGTAAGCCGGCTCCTGTCGAGGTTGAAGATGATGACGTGGACGATGAGGATTATCCCGACATGTTCTGATGTATGGGATTAACGGGAAAGCCGAGGTCAATTGCCTCGGCTTTCCCGTTTTTTTTCAGCCGACGTTGCCGCCACTGTTGCCCTTGGGTGGCGTCTCCTGCTGCGGTTGCGGGGATACCCCTCCCCCACTGTTGCCGGTTGATCCGCCGGTTGATCCACCAGTCGAACCATATCCCCCGCCCCAGTAGTACATGTTCCCGTATGGATTCTGCTGAGGCTGCTGCGCCTGCTGCTGCTCCTGTTGGGCTTGGGCCTGTCGTTCCGCTTCCGCTTTTGCCTTGGCCTCTTCCTCGGCTTTCTTCTTCGCGTCCGCATCCTTCTTGGCTTTATCCACTTTGGAGATGAGGTTCTTCAGCTCGGTCGAAGCCGAAATAGCGTCGGACAGGTTGTCAGACGTTATTTCCGTGCTTTTCCACTGGGATGCGAGGCTTTGCATCTGCTTCTTGTCGTTGCCGTCAGGAGCGTCAGCAAGACCATTTGCCTGCTGTACCAGACCGTCGAGTGTCGTTCTGGTTTCCTTGGCTTTTGCCTGCATTGCATCCGTGTAGGTTCTGTTGGTTTTCTCATATTCGCCGTCCAGTTTTTCCAGGGCCGATGTGATGTCTTTTTCAGTCATCGGATTCCCTGTGGTTGTTTTCTGGAGGGCTTCCATGGCTTTTTGCACGTCGCTGTTTTCCGCGACGGGACTGGCTTTGATCGTGGAGACCAGGTCATCGGCCTTCCGTTTCCTCCCGTCCCATTTGTTCTGTGCCTTCACCAGGGATTGTTGGCGCTGTTTGCGGTCGGCTTCGGCCTGCTGTTCCGCGACGTGAGTGGTGTATGCGTGATAGGTGTACGCTCCCCCGCCTATCAGTGCTCCGAGGCCTATGAGTATGGCGGCCGCGACTGCGATAATCTTTATCAGCGTTCCACCATTTTCCCTATTTTCTGTATCAGTGTTTTCCTGTGGGAATGGGGAATCATACTGGTGTTCAACTGGGAAGACATTTTCCTGTGGGAATGGCGGATTGTCGAATTGCTGCGGGGGCATGCCATTCGTTTGCTGGCCTGTATTCCACTGGCCGTTCGATTCGTCGTCCGTCTGGCTCCAGAAGTCATCTCCCGTCTGGAATGTTTGCGTTGGGTAATCATCCGCGCTAGGGCTTCCGGCGGATGGGGACGATGTTTGTGGTTCCCCCTCCGGAGGTTCGGATGGGTCATCCCAAAGGTCGAATGGATCCGCAGAGTCCGTGTCCTTCGGGTATTTTTCGCCAGTGTCCTGTTTTACTGGGGAACTGTCTTCCTGTTGGAAGGACGAACTGTCATACTGTTCTTCTGTCTCGCTGTCCCTTTGATTTTGCATAGGAACATTGGAGGGGAAAACAGTTTCAATGTCTCCCTGCTCCTGCATATCAACGTTTTTCTTTGAATCTGCGGAACTGTCTTGAATGATGTTGTCGTCTCGACGTTCGTTCTGTTCCGTTGGCGGTTCGCTGGAATCGTCCGATTGCAGGTCGAATTGCTCGAACGGGTCGTATTCCTCCGGGCCTTTTCCTTGTTCCCGTGTTTCCTCATTGTTCTGCGGAAATGCGGAAACAGCAGACTGTTCTTCTGATTTCTTGTCGTTGCAGTCTTCTGCTGAGTCGATGAATTCCTTGAACGGGTCGTAGCCGTTGGCGAGTAGGTCTATCTGATCGGGGTTTTCCGCATTCTCCTGTGGAGTCGTATCCGCAGTGTCCTGTTGAACTGGGCCGACAGTGTTCTGGGGGGCTGTCGTCCTGATGGGACGTGAAGCTGTGCCTTTGTTGTCCTGCGAATCTGTCGTTTTGTTGGACTGTGGAACTGTGTGTTCAGTGGAATGAGGAATCGTTTCCGCGTCTTCCTGTGAAAGTGTTGCGCTGTTGGAACGTGAAACAGTGGAATCATTGGAACGTGAAAACGATTCCTCTTTCTCCTGTGTAGGCAATTGCCTGTCATCCTGTTGGAACGGGTCTACGTCTTCCTGTTGGAACGGGTCTACGTCTTCCTGTTGAAATGGGTCGCTGTCGGATTGATGGGTTGTGCTTTCGTCAGACTGTGGAAATGAGTCATCAAAATACTGTGGAAACGTGTTCGCATTTTCACCGGGAATGGACTCCCTGTTGGATTGCGGAACTGTGGGCACATTGGAACTACTCCCTGTACCCCCGGCTTTCTGTGGAAGCGTTTCCGCATTGTCCTGTGGAAATGCGGAACCAGTGGAATGTGACGCTGCGCCTTTGTCATTCTGTGGATCTGCGTCATCATCCCACAAATCATCCATCAACAGGGAATCATCCAACTGATTCCCCGCCGTCAGCCAATCATCATCCTTCGCCAACATCATCACATCCTATATCAAAGACCTTTTTCGGCAGATAGGCGCCCGATATTCATGGCGGCATCGATGGCGCTCATGTGAGGCACGTCGACACCTGCCGCATACAGTTTGCTCGCATGCGCCGCAGCGGCGGCACCCTTCAACGGCTTGTCACGGTCTGCGACATCACGCCCGTCCTCGCCGAAACCGTCTGTGGGGAACCCGTCGTCTTCGTCCCCGCCGGAGTCGATCATGCCGTCATCGGGTTTTTCTGCGGCGGTCGGCAGGGCGTTTACGATTTCATCCCATGACCAGTGGCCCGAGTTCATGTCGCCTTCCGGCGGTCGGATTGCGGTCAGACGTTCGCGCAGCAGGTCGCTGTATGATTTTCTTTGCTTCTGGTTCTCCTCGTAGAAACCCTTGTAGATGACGGGTTTCATGCCGGGAAGCCTGATAAGGCCGGCTCCTCTGGAGATTCCCGGTTGCATGATGTTTTCCGGTATCTCAGGGAAGTCCTTCGCCCCTCCCAGCAGCTCTTCGACAGCGGTGGAGGGTTGCAGGGTGGGGGAGATGACCGTGGTCAGATTGACTCGCATACCGGGGTCGAAACCGTCCTGCAGGCGGGTCGATTGCCCGCAGAACAGGAAGCAGACACCGGAGAACCGGGCTTTTTGCGTGATCTTCATCGCATAGGTGATGTTCGCCGCATGGATGCTTGCCTCATACTCGGCCCGGATGCGCATCGGATTGTCCTTGCTGACCTTCGGTATGGTGACGCTCCCAGCCCATTGGGCGACCTCATCGCACACAAGCAAAAGCAGGGGGTTCTTTTCCTGTTCGTCCTTAGGCAGACCCCACCAGTTCTCGACCCCATACTGTTTGATGAGTTTCGACCGGTAGGAGCAGATCTCAAGCACATGGATCAATGTCGCGGCTGCTGATTCAGGACTATCGCAACCCCAGCCGTGGGGGATGATCCACGGCCGGCACCATTGGAAATCGACGCTTTTGTCCTCGTCGTCGCAGATGGCAAGCTGGAATCCGGCTTCCAGCGCGGCGGCGATGAGCGTGTTGATGACAACGCTTTTCCCGCTGTTGGCGGCGGCGGCAACCATGATTCCCGGGCCGGACTTCCAGTCGAGTGACAGCCAGTCGCCGGTCTCGCGGCCTCGTTCGGGCAGCTTCATGCCCAGATAGGCGTGACGTAGGTCGTTTTTACCGATCAGCTGTTTCGGGCAGGCTATCATCGCAGGAAAAGTCGGGGGAGTGCCGGGGTACACCATGATGACGCCCTTTTCGGGGTCGGCCTTGAAGAACCAGCCTTTTTTGCCGACCACTTCGACGGCTTCCTGCATTCGCTTGTCGTATACGGAAGCCTGATAGGTGACGGTGTTCTCCTTGATGCGGATTTTCCAACCGTTCTCAGGAGTACGTGAGATACGAATTTCCCAAGGCTTGACCTTGAGAACGTTCGCGAATATACGCCGGGTGGCTGCGGCCTTCTCGTCCAACTGTTGGAGCAGCACAAGGAATTCGCTGGAACTGATTCGAACGAAATCGACGACGGAATAGCCTTCGTACTGGGGTTGGCTTTCCAGGTTCTGCACCGTCTTCTTCTGGGAAGCCGTGTCCGCGCATTCGCTGTTGCTGAGTCTGACGGCTTTGATTCCGTTGTTGATATCATCGGAATCCATATCCATCGGCGCGATGATCGCGTACCGGTTGTCGGAATCGACGCTGAATACGCTGTAGCCTTCGAACTCAGGGTTCTTTGCGGCTTTCTCTTGGATGAGGACGGTGAGTTTGATCATGTCGTCCGGATTGGTTTTATCAAAACCATTGGGGAAGAATTTTTCGAGAGGGATTTTCTTTCGACGGTCGGCCATCAGTTTTCCTTTCTCTTGTAGATGGGGGTGTGGAAGGCCTGGAGTGGCCTGTCTGATGTTTCGTACAGGCAATTGCGGGCCTGTTTGAAGTCCAAATGCCGGTTGAGATAGGTGAGGGTTTCGGCTTCACGGGTGTTTTCGGCGTGGAAAAGAGGTTGCGTGTGCGGGTCGAGCTGTCCGGCCGGATGGAATAGCACATGGTTGCCGGCGATAAGCCGGTCGTAGAGCTTTTGACCCACTGTGGATGGGTGAATGCTGCTGCGAACCATGACCACGTTGACGTTCGTTCCGGGTGCCATTTCGATGATTCGGCTGAGTTCGTCGGAGATTTGACTGTTGACGTTCAGCAGATTCATGTCCGGGTAGCCGTTGTGTACGTCATAGTCATCGAAGGCGAGCAGTATCGGCTTGATCGGCTCGGGTTCGCCCTTGATGCGCCGTCGCTGTTCCATGCTGACCCGTTGCACTATTTCCAGCAGCTCATAGGGTTGCTGGTAGCGTCCGCACATGACGGTGGGGGAGGGTGGGATGCTGTCCCACTGGTCGGTGAAGGTTACGAGCGTGCCGTCCGAATCTGCCTGTCGGATGATGCTGTCAAGCAGCATGGTTTTCCCGCTTCCGTCGGGCCCGGTGATGGTGAGTGGCGTTCCCGTGGACGTGTCCCATCCAAGGTTTTTCCCGTGAACGTCTGTTCCCAGGTTGATGAGCATGTTGTTTCCCCTTTTGTGTTTGGCTACCAGTCGACTTCTTCGATGTCGTCCCCGTCTTCGGAATCGGCATCGTTGTTGTCTGGGTGGTGGAGCATGTCGTGGAGTTCGTCCATGTCGTTGATTTCCTCGCCGGCTGTCTGTGGATCCGTTCCTTGGCTGAGCAGCTTGGAAAGTTCGTCTTCGGACACTTCGCCGTAGGTTTCCGCTTCGGATGGCATGAACCGCGAATAGTCGATGGGTTGCGGGGGAGTGCGGTCGGCGAACAGTTCCGCCAACTTTTCTTGGCCTCCCGACCACCATGTTTGGACGGCCAGCAGTTCGCCTTGCGCGGTTTCGAAGATTCCACGGCCTTGCGGGATTTTCCCGCCTTCGCCTTTCAGCGACTGTTGGAGCCGGTTCGCCTCTCTGAGGTTCTGCGCGCTGATGATGCCCGCCGTGGAGTCCATGCCCAGGAGGATTCGGCCGAGCGAACGGAAGAAGGCGTTCGCGTTGTACGGCTTCATGTCGTCCATGGTCAGACGCTGGGCGCCGAGGATGACGCTGATGCCTGCGGTTCGTCCCTGCACGACGATTTTGCCGAGAGCGCTCATGGTGCGTCGTATCGAATTGTTCGTCGCGCTGACGGCCGCATTGTCGTTGGCCAGCTGGATGTCCCTGTTCGGGTTCTGCGTGGTCTTGCCGGCCTCTTGCAGGTAGCTGTTGAATTCGTCGAACACGATGTCGATGGGTTTCGTGTGGGCAAGCTCTTCCTCATTGAGCTGGCTTTTGTCGAGATCGTAGATGCTGCCGACACCATACCGGCTGAACAGTTTCACCCGTTGTGCCATCTCGTCGCGCAGCCAGGCGATGACGGCTTCGGTCTCACGCATCTGCCCCAAGCCGACGAACGCCAACGCCAACGGTTTCGCCCATTGAGTGAAGTCGATGCAACCTTTGGATGGGTCGATGAGGATGATGTCATGACCTTTGAGCAGCGCTTCGGCGACCACGATCTGCGCGATGGATGATTTACCGGTTCCGGATTTTCCGCTGATGAGCAGATGGAACGTGTCCTTCATGCTCCAGTAGACCGGTTTGCCCATATCGTCCACGCCCAACGGGAACATGCGTGGTTTCGACTGGCGGGCGAAATCCCAGTCCGCGTTGACCATGGTGGGGAACGGGCTGCGTTTCGCCAGCACCATGTCGTACAGGTTCGAACCGTGTTCCTCGCCGCGCGGGAGGATACGCCCGTAGGCGTAGTCTGCGCTGGTCAGGAATTTGCCGATGTTCCGTGAGGGCTTGTCCACGTCCAACCCGGCCGGAATCTGGAATCGTGCCAACAACACGTCATGGTTGCTGGGCAACGCGCCGAGGCTGACCACATCGGGGGTGCGCCCGCTGGGATCGCTGACTCCGGCCACGCCCCACGAGTCGCTTAAGGCGAGTTCGATGAGATGCTTTTGCTTTGATCTGCGATTCCAGTGGCTGATGTCCCTGACATCCAGGCACGGGTCGTCGCACAGCCATACGGTCGCGCTGTCGGCTGACCGCCATTCCCAGTAAATATGTTTCGCCCCGACCGACGATTGGATTCTGGCGGACTGTTTGCGGGCGTCTTCCACGGTCGCGCCGTTGCCTAATTGGAATTGGATGCTCCAAATCGGCTTGTCTTTGCTTTGCGGAGTGCAGGCCGTGATGTTCACGGACGCTTTTGCGGGAAGCACGTCGATGAGGGTTTTGAATATCAGCGCTTCCGCATATTTGCGGTGCAGGGGGGTGTTGCCGGTCAGCTGGTCGATGCGTACGGGCGCGCTTCCGGTGGACCAGATCAGTCCGGCCATGTCGGAGCCTTCGTCCACGAGTCCGATGAACCGTGCCTCCGGCTGCAATGGGCCAAGGTCACAACGCTCGTAGTCGGCCGGCGTGGCTGGTGCGGTGAGTACCAATGGCAGGTAATGCAGTTGCCAGCCGTCGCAGTCCTGGGTTTTCTCATAGTCGTAGATGGGCACCGGTGGATTGAGTTTCGACGGGAGGCATTTGACCCAAGCGGACTGGTCGCTTTTGAACCGTTTGGAAATGGTGATGTAATCGTCAAAGGCTTTCTTGTGGGTCATGCCGTCCGGCCGCCACTTGTTGCCCTTGTCGGATAGTTTCACATCGTCGAATGCGACCAGGTGGAACTTGTCCTGCAGGTCGGCGAACACCGGCATCCGCAGAGTCTCGGCAGGAGATCCTTCTCCCTCCAGCCAGTCGAAGCTGATGCGGTCGATGGAATCCCCGCCCTGCGGTGGGGTGATGATCTCCAACAGCCAGGCGGCTTTACTGTCGTCGGCGCTCACATCATGAGCCAACGTCAACGGGGCGCGTTTATGCCAGATGAAAGCGGTTTGCGCATAGGCGATGTCGGCGACGAGAGAGGCAAGACCTTCGCCGGCCTTTCTCTCCGCGATGGAGGGGATGCAGGATTCGTCCATGCCAAGCGCCAGACGGACACTGGACGGGTCGAACTGTTCCGCCCCTTTCTTCTTCTGCTTGGCGGACAGTAGACACACGAAACGGTATCCGTCCGCCAATGCCGGTGCCCGCAACGCTTCCACGCCGAGCTTGAAAACTCCTTCGTTCGAGCGAGGCTTGCCGTCCGATCCCTGCAGACGAATCCGGTAGACGATCAGAGGATTATCCGAAGAACCGATTTTGTTGACCTGCGTCAGGTAGGCTCCCGACCATGCCTTCTGCAAATCGTCCCCGGCAAGCCAACCATCAAGCAGCTGTTGCCCTTCGACCAGCTCACGCCAGTATCGGGACTGCGGTTTGCGCCCCAACAGCCAGACGAGTAACAGGAACACGAACCCCGGAAGCGTCACAGCGCTCAGCCAGCTCATGTATCCCGTCAACACGAAAACCAGGACCCCGGCGAAAACCAGCAACGCCATGGAGACAGACAAAAGCCGCGCCCAGACGGGCGATTTGGTCAGGAACGCCGGAATACTGACGCCCTTGTAGACATGCCTACGGTCAACGCGCCGATTCCTGTAATGCGACCAGCCTTGGGCGAGCATGAAACCGAACAGGCCATCCACCAGGGCAATCCAGACGGCACCGTTCAATCCCAATAGCATGCCGGCCATCCAGCCCATCCACCAGGAAACACGTCGAATCTCCAGCCAATCCGCATTCGGCATGAGGCCGGCAAGCATGTCCTTCCAACGGTGGTAGACCATCATCTGTTTGTCGGATGGGGGATCCTTGCGACTGCCGGAAGCGTTGACCGGATACTGTTGTGTGATTCCTCCGGCGAGCATGCCAAGCCAAAGGAACGGGACCAAGGGCAGGCGCCAAAAGAACCAGAGGATAATTCCAAAGACAAGAAACAGCGAAAACCAGACGCCACTCGATATAGGACGGGTCTGTGTTCTGCTCCTGCTGTTTCTGCTTGCCATGATTTTCAATCTATCTTCGAGTTTTGTTATTAACCGAAGATTTATTGAAATTAACCGATACTGGAAAAAACGAGTACGGCAATCTTGTTCGTCCGAGATTCAGTCTTTTTGTTTGCTCTGAGGTTCGCTGGCAAGCGAACCGACTGGATTCTTCTGTTCCGAGGTCGAAACAGGTGCAGGAGAGCGTGTGGCATCTGCCGCGTCAGCGGCATCCCGGTAGATTGCGGGTCGAAGTGGAGAGAGATAAGAGAGAGTTTGTAATATCACTTGTAATATCACTTGTAATATCACTTGGGGGTGCCGCTTAGCCCTACTGCCATAAGGGCTGAGAGGCCCTGTC
>ULZM01046734.1_pt1 | contig 14590 bp, 9 predicted proteins | sample 1963131 | NCBI WGS metagenome assembly ULZM01 (sample SAMEA4835890, study PRJEB28245) | human gut metagenome | biome: gut microbiome; material: fecal sample | place: Denmark | collected 2008 | reverse complement strand
GGGATGGCGGTCGGGATGTTGACCTTGGCGATCTCTTCCTCAGACAGGTTGTCCAGCATCTTGACGATGGCGCGGAGGGAGTTGCCGTGGGCAGCAATCAGCACGGTCTTGCCGGCCTTGAGCTCCGGCTCGATAGCGGACTCGAAGTACGGCTTCACACGCTCAACAACGTTGGCCAGGCACTCGGCTTCCGGAACCGGATCGCCGGCGTAGCGCGGGTCGTTGTTCTGGGCGTACTGGTCGTTCGGGTCGATCTCGGGCGGCGGGGTGGCGTAAGAACGGCGCCACAGCATGAACTTCTCGTCGCCGTACTCTTCGCGGATCTCGGTCTTGTTCTTGCCCTGCAGAGCGCCGTAGTGACGCTCGTTGAGACGCCAGTCACGCTGAACCGGAATCCACAGACGATCTGCGGCATCCAGAGCGATGTTGGCGGTGTTGATGGCGCGACGCAGCAGGGAGGTGAACACGATGTCCGGAAGGACGTTCTTCTCCTTGAGCAGCTCGCCGCCACGCTTGGCTTCGGCTTCACCCTGCTCGGTCAGCGGTACGTCGACCCAGCCGGTGAACTGGTTAGTTTTATTCCATGCGCTCTGTCCATGACGGAGCAGTACTAGTTTATAAGTCATACGGTTCAGTCTACAGCCGCGTGCGCCCAAACACGAGTATTCGTCTTATTATTTCGCTCTCAGAGCGTCACGGAAACCGCCAGCACCACCGCAAACAGCAAGGTCTGGAAGCTGGCGGCGGGCAGAGCCGGGCGGAATTGACGTTTATTCACGCTGGAGACCATGCGCACAGGTATTCCGACGCCCGAAATCAACAGCACTGCGCCCCACGGCCACCATAGGGTCGCGCACATGAGCAGGGCTATGGCCCACGCGGCCACGCAGCACACAATCAGCAGCGTACGCGCGCCGGATTCACCCAGCCGTACGGCCAGCGTGCACTTACCATGCTCACGATCCTCGTCGATGTCACGGATATTGTTCACCATCATGATCAGGCAGGAGAACAGGCCAGCCGCCACAGCACCCAATAGTCCGCCGACGTCCACCGTGCCGCACAGCGCGTATTCGGTGCCCAATACCGCAGCCAAGCCGAAGAACAGGAACACGCCGACTTCTCCCAGCCCGACGTATCCATACGGATGCTTGCCACCGGTGTAGAACCAGCCGGCCAGCAAGGAGGCCACACCCACGGCAAACAGCCACCAAGCTTGGGAAATCACGATAGCGGCAATGCCGCATATGCAGGCGATGGCGGCGCAAATCATCGCCGCGAACAGTACATGCTTGGCCGGTACCAGTCCGGATGCGGTCAGTCGCTGGGGTTTGCCTGATTTCGATTCGTCCGTGTCACGCCCGGCGTCAGTGCCGCGGATGCCATCGGAATAGTCGTTCGCATAGTTGACGGCGATTTGCAGGAACAGCGCGACTAGCAGGCACAGGATGGTCACCGGCCAGAATCGGTCCATCAGCAGGGTCTGCTGTTCACGGGCCGTGGCGCAGGAGGCCGGTTCGGGATATATTGCGATGCAGGTGCCCGACTGCTCGATATGCACGTATGCCATCGCCGCCCCAACCATCACCGACGCGATGGAAGTGGCCAAGGTCTTGGGACGCGCGCCCCGAACCCACAAGCCGATGGACATAAGCAATCCCTTTCATATATAACTCGGCTCCCCTCAGGGAGGGGAGCCAGAGTATGCCTAATCAGCCAACGAGCGGCTTGACCAGCGGGAAGGTGATGGTCTCGCGAATCGTGGCACCGGTCAGGGCGATAAGCAGTCGATCAATACCCATACCCATACCGCCGGCCGGAGGCATGCCCACGCCGAGAGCCTCGAGGAAGTCCTCATCGATGTCGCAAGCCTCTTCGTCGCCAGCGAGCGCGTCTTTGGCCTGAGCCACGAAACGTTCACGCTGCACGATCGGGTCGTTGAGCTCGGAGTAGCCGGTAGCCAGCTCGAAGCCGCGCACGTAGAGATCCCACTTCTCCACCACGCCGGGCTTGGTGCGGTGGCCCTTGACCAGCGGGGAGGTTTCGACCGGGAAGTCACGCACGAAGGTGGGCTCGTAAAGCTTGTCCTCGTAGAAGTGCTCCCACAGGTGTTCGACGAGCTTGCCGTGGTTCTCCACGTCGTCGCGCTCTACACCGAGCTTGTCGGCGATGGCGCCCAGGTGCTCAACGGAGGTGCCGGGGGCGTCCGGGCCGCCATTCGGCACGATCTCCTCGCCCAACGATTCGGACAGGGAGTCGTACATGCTGATGGTCTTCCATTCGCCGCCGAAGTCGTATTCGGTGCCGTCGAGCAGGGTGACCTTGTGCGAGCCGTAGACGTCCATGGCGGTCTTCTGCACGAGCTCCTTGACCAGCTGGCCGATGGAATCATAGGTGCCATAGGCCTGGTAGGCCTCGACCATGGTGAATTCGGGGGCGTGCGTGGCGTCGACGCCCTCATTGCGGAAGTCACGGTTGATTTCGAACACGCGATCGATGCCGCCGACCAGGCAGCGCTTGAGGAACAGTTCCGGGGCGATGCGAAGGTACAGGTCAAGGTCGAAGGCGTTCATGTGCGTGGTGAACGGGCGGGCGGCCGCGCCACCGTGCAGGGTCTGCAGCATCGGGGTTTCGACCTCGAGGAAGTCGTGGTCGTCAAAGGTGCGGCGCAGGGAGGCCACGGCCTTGGAGCGGTTGCGCACCATGTTGCGGATGTTCTCGTCCGCGATCATGCCGATGTACGGCTTGCGGGTGCGGGTGTCTTCGTTCAGGTCCTTGTGCAGGGCCGGCAGCGGCTGCAGGGCCTTAGAGGCGATAGCCCACTCAGTGGCGAATACGGACAGCTCGCCGGTCTTGGAGGCGATGACGCGGCCCTTGAGGTACAGGTGATCGCCAAGGTCGACGAGCTGCTTGAACTGCTTGAGCGAGTCGGCGCCAATCTCCTTCTTGGAGATCATGCCCTGGATCTTGGTGCCATCGCCGGCGGACAGCTGCACGAAGCACAGGCCGCCCGCGTTGCGCAGGAACAGCACGCGGCCAGCAATGCCGACCATGTCTTCGGTCTCTTCGCCAGCCTCGAGCTTGCCGTCATACTTGGCGCGAACCGCCTCGATGGTGTCGGTGACGTCCAAGTGCACCGGGTAGGGGGCAATGCCGGCCTCAAGCATCATCGCGCGCTTGGCCACGCGCATCTGCACCTGCTCGGGGTGGGCCAGCGGGCCGAACTCCTTGTTGGAGGGGTCCACGGCTTCGTCCAGCGTGGCACCGGACTTGATCTTCTCGCGGATGGTGGCGTCCTGCTTGAGCAGCATTTCCGCACGTTCGACGGTGCTCATCTGCGGGACGGCCGGGGTTTCATTCTCAGTGTTTTCGGTATTTTCGACAACTTCAGCCATGATTCATCAGTGTACGCAAGGCCGGCGATTATGAGCCCGGCAGACCGCACGGCCATCTGAACACCCGCTCACATGACGCAAAACCGGCCCTGCACAAGGCTTGAGAGACCTGTACACATGGCGAATCCACCATCACGCAACACTCGCGACATGCCGATTTGCATTGTCCACCACCACAATGTAATATCTACATCTGTTGCCAAACGGGCTGTAGCGCAGCTTGGTAGCGCGCTTCGTTCGGGACGAAGAGGCCGCGGGTTCAAATCCCGCCAGCCCGACAACTGGACCGGATTGTTGAGAAATCAGCAATCCGGTTTTTCGTTTCCTGTCCCAACAATCAAACCAAGCGATCGAACAGCGGTAAACAACCCGCCGCACACAGCGACAAACCACATCACGGCAAGCCCCCGTATTTGTTGGCGGACCACCGTAATATATCGCTCGAATCAATCGATTGCCGCACTGTTTTTGTAAGTAATACTGAAGTAATTAGAGGAACCATGAAGAAGAGTCTGCTTGCACTGGCTTCGGGCGCGTTCATTCTCGGTGCCGCCGAGTTCGTGATGATGGGCATTCTGCCGCAGGCCGCGGCCGCCACCGGCGTGGACATCCCCACCGCAGGCCATTACATTTCCGCGTATGCGATCGGCGTGTGCTTCGGCACACTGATTCTGGTATTCGGCCGCAAGGTGCCGCCGAAGGACCTCATCATATTGTTTATGGTGATTGCCTTGGTGGGCAATCTGGCTTCCGCATTCTCCGTCAATGCCGCCATGCTGGTCGTCGCACGATTCGTCGCCGGCCTGCCGCACGGCGCATTCTTCGGCACAGCCACACTCATCGCCAAGACTCTGGCGGAGGAAGGCAAGGAGGCGCAGGCCGTATCCGTGATGGTCACCGGACAGACCGTGGCCAATATGCTCGGCGTACCGGCGGGCACCTTGATGGCCGAGTTCCTTTCCTGGCGTCTTGCCTTCGGCATTTTGGCCGCTTGGGCGGCAATGACGATTGTGCTGGCGTCGGCGTGGATTCCGTACGTTGCACCGATCAAGGACGCAGGCATCGCCGGTCAGTTCAAGTTCCTCACCCGCCGTGGCCCGTGGGTGATTTTGGCCGCCGTGTTCACCGGCAATGCCGGTGTGTTCTGCTGGTGGAGCTACGTCTCCCCTTGGCTGCAGAAAACCGGCGGATGGTCGTCTTCCCTGGTGCCGATGCTGATGATGCTTGCCGGCTTTGGTATGGTCATCGGCGGTCTGCTTGGAGGTCGTCTGACCGACCATTGGAGGCATGCCGGCGCGGCCGCAATAGGTCAGTCCATCTCCTGCCTCGGCTTGTTGCTGGTGCTTATCACTCCGGGTAATCAGCCGATGACCGCTGTACTGACGTTCTGGATCGCCATCGGATTGTTCTTTACTTCCGCTCCACAGCAATTGCTGATGACCGAAGCCGGCCAGGGCGGCGGCGAGCTGATCGCCGGCGCGGCTGTACAGGTGGCGTTTAACTTCGGCAATGCCATCGGCTCGATTGTCGGCGGCGCGATGCTCACCACCTTCTCGATGAACTATCGCTATACCGGCCTGGGCGGTATGCCGCTGGCTCTGCTTGCCGTAGGGCTGCTGGCCTTCTACTCGTGGCGCTGCGAAACCGATACCGACGCCATTCACCGCTTGCGCGAAACCAAGGTGGACTGAGACCAAGCTCACAGCAAACTCCCTGACGTGTTTGTTCACAGTATTAATAGACTGAAATCAGACACGATTCAGGGAGGTCTGGCGGTATGGATGAGGAAGCACTGCTCAAACAATTCGCCGCGCAATTCGCGCATGGTCCAGACGATGCCGACGACACCGATGCGGCGGCCGCAGCACAAGGTGCCGATTCCACGGCGAACCAGGTTGCGGACGATGCCGATCAATCGCCCGCAACCTTTGATACCCAACAATTCCTGAACGGACTGGACGCGATTTTCGATCGCCACACGGCCGCCACCGAAGCCGGCCCGTACTTGGAACAGGCGATGGTGGACGCGGAAAACGCCGGCGACGAGGCCGGACTGCTCACCGTGCTCAACGAAACGATGGGCTTCTATCGCTCGCAAGGTCGGCACAAGGAGAATCAGTGGATTGTGCAGCGAGCGCTGGAACTGGCCGCTCGTATGGGCTTGACCACCGGCACATCCGAGGCGTGGGCCACCACGCTAATCAATTGCGCCACCTCGATGCGCGCGGCCAAACAATACGATCAGGCCGAGGATTTGTATCATCAGGCGCAGAGTGTCTGCCGGCATTCGCTGGCGCCCACCGACCGTAGGCTCGCAGCACTGCACAACAATCTGTCGATGCTCTACAGCGAGACGAATCGGCCCGACAAGGCGGAACTGGAGTTGCGTGAAGCGCTGCGCATTATCGAAGCCTCGAGCGTGAACCCGGACGCGGATATCGACGTGTCCAGCTCGCACACGAATCTGGCGTTGACCCTGCTGACCGAACACAAGTTGGAGGACGCGCATTGGCATGCAGCCAAGGCGCTGGAAATCTATCGCACCGGCCATCTGGAACATTCCGCGCATTATGCCTCCGCACTGGCGGGCTTCGCGCAGGTGTGCTTTGCCGAGAGACGGTATGCGGATGCGGTTACTGGATACCGGCATGCGCTGGCCGTGATCGAGGAATGTTACGGCAAGGACACCGATTACTGGCGTATCACCGCCGACAATCTGCGGCAGGCCGAGGAAGCGGCGGCGCAGGCCGGGGTGACGGTTGACAATGCAGGTGTTGCCGGCGATGCAGGCGCGCTGCCCCAGTCCGGCTCGCGGCTGCCGAACAGCCCGGCACAGGGCAAGACCGGTGCGAACGCGGCATCTTCCCCATCCACCGTTTCGGTGTCGACCGGTTCTGCGGGCGCGGCCGAGGCCGTTTCCGCATGCCCGGTGTCCGGACTGAAGCTGGCCCGCGCGTTCTGGACGCAGATGGGCAAGCCGATGATTGCGGCGAAGTATCCGCAGTATGCCGGGCGTATCGCCGCCGGTCTGGTGGGTCATGGCTCGGAATGCTACGGATTCGATGATGCGTATTCGCAGGACCACGATTTCGGCCCGCGCTTCTGCCTGTGGCTTACGGATGAGGATTACGCGGCGATCGGCGAGCAACTTGAGGTCGATTACGAGGCACTGCCGCGCAAGTTCAGCGTGGATGCGCAAGGCCGCGTGACGTTCGAGGCGCATGCCAGGTCCGATGCTTCCGGAGCATTCCCCTCCGCAGGTGCAGGCTCCACCGTCATACCCGATGCGGCAAACGCACCCACCCCCGGCACCGCTACGCACGATACCGCCACTGCCGAGTCAGGCGCGGCGTCCTCTGATGTGGCGGAAGCGATGACGACTCCGATTGATGCACCGCTCTCCCCCGTCACGCCGCGCGCACAGGGCGCGAATCGCCGTGACGGCGTGTTCCGCATCGGTGACTTCTTTGAGTCGATCACCGGGTATCACACTGCGCCGGCGCAGACCGCGCCGCATGAGTGGCTAATGCTTCAGGAATCGACCTTGGCCGCCGCCACCAATGGCGAGGTGTTCGCCGATCCCACCGGTCTGTTTTCCAAGACGCGCCAAGGGTTCAAGAACATGCCCGACGATGTGCGGCTCGCGCTGATCTCCAAGCGACTCGGCATGATCGCCCAGGCCGGTCAATATAATCTGCCGCGTTCGTTGAAGCGCGGCGACGGCGCGGCCGCATGGCTGTCCATCCACGAGTTCGTGCAGGCCACCGCCTCGTTGGTGTTCCTGGTTAACGTGCCGATGGTGGTGGGCTATATGCCGTATTACAAGTGGCAGTTCGCAGCATTGCGCAAGCTGTCTGGCTCGATGTTCGCGCTGTTGCCGAACGTGGGCGAACAGTTGGAAACCGTGATGCGATTGAGTTCGGCAGCCTGCTATGGCGGGGCCGGATTTGGCGAAGGCGGCAAGGGCGCGGCTCCAGCAATCGAGAAAATCAACGATATTGTGGAGCAGATTGCGGTGGATATCGTCAAGGAACTCAAACGCGAACACCTGACCACGTCCGGCGAGACCTTCCTCGAATGGCAGCGCCCGTATGTCGAGGACCACATCGCCTCTGATGATCCGGTGCTTAAAAGTTTGTAGATTCAAGCTCCCTCTGCCACGGCTTCGCCGTGCCACCTCCCTCATCAGAGGGAGGTATCAGTGAAAGGAACGTCGATGACCAACGAACTGACTGATGATGAACTGCGCGAGGCTATTGTGCGTCATGAATGGGATCAGTTCCAGCGCACCAACAATGAGGGTGGACGCGCGGCATGCCAAGGCAACTGGCCGGTGTTCCACCAGATGCGGTTGGCCCAGTTCCTCACATGGGAGCGGCCATTACTCACCAGCTATGCCGCTGATCTTGACGCGGCCGACCACGTGGGCCGCAACCTCGTGACCGAAAAATACGGCCGCATGATGGCCTCCACCGCACCGGAAAATTTCACGAAGAACATAGAGCCGTATATTCCGCGTCTCTCTGAAGAGCGCGCGGCCCGTCAGGAACAGGTCATCGCCCAGCAGGTCGCCTGGGCCAAGGATTTCCGCGAGCGCTACCCCAAGCTCGGCGAGGCGATGCGCGCACTCACCACCACCGAAGACACACCATCTGCCACCTCATTCGAAACCTATCTGCGCGGCGAGCTTGGTACGTATTCCGACCAGACCTTCGAACGTTACGAAGCGATGATTGGCGAGCGCGCCGCAGCCAGCCCGCAACGCAATATCACTGAGGAAACCTTGTTGCACACAGTCCAGCTCGGCGGTTTCGACACCTTAGAGGAGGCCGAAGCCTCCCAAGCGTAATACTCAGCCATTCACTGTGTATCGGACACCCCGACTGATGTACGTCGGCCGGCCATACCCAGGCCAACGCAATCTGCCGATCGCCCCACACCCAGACCACCAACGCAGCCTGCCCGCCAGGCCCCATTTACCAGCGCACATCGGCAGAATTACAGCGAGAATAGGCCCCAAAATGCCAGTGTCATCAGTGTGGCGAGAGTGCCGAGCGCTACCATCACGCATATGACGCGCCGCACACCGACGATATCGGCGCGGCAATACCAGACACGTTCCATTTCCCAAGCAAACAGCACCACCAACAGCATGGTCGCTATTCGCAGCACCACCCATCCGACGGCAAACAGCCGCGGTTGAGGCATAACCAATACAGCCGATACGCCTACGGCGCTCATATAGCCGTACAACAGCCCAGTAATCACCATCACCGCTGTGCCGATACCGGCAGATAAGCCGGCAATGCCGTGCAACATGCGCCGCTGGGCGGCCCCCAGCTCACTCGGCGTCGCATGCACGGCCCGCACAGTCGCCACACTACGTCGCCCGGCCAGCAACGTCTGTAGCCAAGAAAACACAGTCAAGCCAATACCTAATATCGCCGCCATCACGATCAGCACGGGCCCTGCCACCATCAGACCGGCCAGCACGCCAAGCGAGCCGACGATACCGGATCTGGTACGTTGCGACGCGGCGAAGCGCTGGTGAGGTGTCGCACCGGCGACTTGAGGCGTTGCCCATCCATCGGCTTTGGTTCCGGCAGTCACACCGTTCACCCAATTTTCCAGCGCTTGCGTATAGCCTTCGGCCAATGGCAGGTTCGGGGTGAATAAGCCCTCACCAGCCCGCATCTGATGGTTGCCGGCAAAATAGCGTACGGTGACGTTCTCGTTGCCGGACTTGTTGGCCGTGGCGATGATCCGCTGCGCCCCCTGTTCGATGGGCATGGCCGTATCGTAGGTGCCGTAGTTCACCAGCACCGGCATGGTGAGGGATTTCAGATACCGGTCGGCATCAAAGTCGGCATAGGCTAGATCAAATGGCGCGTAGTCCAGCGACATCAATTTGGCCATGTCTTTGACCACGGGCTTGGGCGCGCCGGCCTCATGCGTATAGGCGCTGACAGCCATGGCCATTTGCTCACGTCCATTGAACACCGGTGCGGATGTAAGTACGGCAAAGGCAATGTCTTGCCGTTTCGAGGTTAGAATCGTGGCGATCCAGGTGCCTTCGGATTCGGCGTAGATGCCGGTTTTGGCGGGGTCCACGCCGCTTATGCCACGCAACACGTCGAGCGAACGCCCGTATTCGCGAGCAAAACGCGGGTAGTCGCGATGCAGCACGGTGTAGTTGTCGTTGCGCTTGGCCGGCACCAAGGTCACGATACCGGCAGAGGCCATGGCGTTGGCGATATCGCCGAAATCCTCGGCACCGCTGGTACCGGACCCGTGAATGAACAGACAAGCCGGGCGTGGCCCGGGAGCGTCGACCGGTTCACGTAGTACGGCGGGTAGCGTGATGCCGTCGCCGGTCTTGATGGATAGTCGGGTTTCACGCGTACGATATCGCCCCTCGTGGGGAATGTTCGCATGGGCAGGGGTGATGGTGGTGTCGGCAGAAGCGATAACGATGTGCTTGGTGTAGGGCCGTGTGTTCCATTGCGGCATCATCGCCCAGCCAAGTGTGGCGAATACCAGCGTCATCGCCATCGCGGTGGCGATGACGCTCGCTACCCGCCGCACCGAAATCCGCTTCATAGTTACTATGCCTCCCCCCATCAGCATAGAACAGTCGGCTCTTATCGGTCGGCTCCCGTCATAATGTGCTTCTACTGGGACCGTAATGCAATGGTTGTAACACTATTTTCTCTTCTTGACGGCACCGACTATGGCCCATACAACGGCCACTATTACCAGAATCAGTCCCACTACGGCGCAAATAATAGCCGTCAGCAATTGCGGATTCGGCGAGAACAGCGAAATCATCCGATCCGGAGATATGTACCCGAAAACCAGCGCGATCACGCCGATAATCACGCCTAATAGTCCGAATACCACAGTAGGCGCGCTGGTGCTCTGTTTCTGGATGTTCTTGGCATTCTGGACATCCTTAGCATTCTGGACGTTCTTGGCGCTCCCCCCAGGCTGGCATGGTTTGCCGGCGGTCTGAGACTGCTCATAGGGAGGTCGTGCTGAAGATGCTGCGTACATCGGCACATCATCGGCAGATGGAACCGGCCCACCATCTCCCTCCACGGCATCGGCAACTGTTTCCTGGGCAATCCGATCTGTGGTTGGTTCGATGGGCGATGGAGAGGCAGCTGTTGCCTGCGTATCCACATCCGAGACCGACGCATCCGCATGATTGTCGGGGACGGGCAGCACAGCCGTTTCGTCATCATCCGCTGCGGATGGCAGCACCGTGGTATCGGTTCGGTCATCGACGGTCACCATGGTTGTTGTCGCGGTGGTCGCGTCGGTTTCGGAAGGTATGGCCGTGGTCGGTGTCGCATCCTCGATGGAGGCGAATTCCTTGGTTTCATCAGTCATGATTCCATCTCCTAGTTGCAACGGCTTGATCATTCCGATTGTTCGGTTGTGTTCTTGCTTGTACTGTTGCCGTCGTATATATCGGCAAGCGGCTGGAACGTAGAGCCTTCCCAATCGGAGGCGTACACCACGTTGACACGTGCTTCCACCACATAGGGAATATTGATTTTTAATTCTGGGCCGTTGTCCGGCATGGCGGATTCCTTATACAACCATTCGTGATCAGGCCCATTGGTGGCACTTTCAGCTTCGAAGAAAACAAAGCTTGGACCCATGTAGTTGTTGTATACCATCTCGTATTTGCCGCCAACGTCACTCGAAGTGGAGTAGTAGGAGTCGGCGGTGCCGAAGGCGTAAGTGCAGGAATCCGGCAGAACGATATGCACTTGCGCCTGTGTTGCGGCTATGGTGATGGTACCGACCGGGCAATTACTGATGGAAGTTTTGCCATCCAGCATCTTCACCGTGTGCGGTCCATGTGTCTTGCCCCAATCGGACCAATCAATGATTGCCTGATCGGTGTTGTAGTTTTCACCGCTGAACGCCACACCTTGCTGCAATGTTTCAAACGTGGCATCGCTGGCATCGGCAACGAAGATGCCATCCTTTTGCACATCGTTCATGCCGTCGCTGTTTCTCGCACTGACAGATTGGCTCAGTGAAACAACAGTATTGATGCCGCTGGCACCAAGATCACGGTAGTACACGCCATACGTGCCTGAAACGATGGTCATGCAGAGCGCGCATCCACCGGCAACCAGTCCGAGAGGAATCAGACCACCGGTACGCCGTCCTCTGAATCCGAGAATGATGACCACCAGCCCCATCACTATGCATACTGCGGCAATCCAGATGGTGCCCAGACGCATAATGCCGATAATGCCCATGTCGTTTACCCAAATCAGTCCCATCAGACCGGCAAAGGAGAGGAAGGTAAGGCCCAGTATGCTCAAGACCACGATTGGGCCCGCCGGCTTGCGGCGCTTGGACTCGGTGGGGGCATAGGCCGTCGCATTCATACGGTCGGGGGCAAACGGCCCGTTGGGTACTGTGCCGGGCATCGCGCCGGGCACAGTACCCGGCATCACGCTGGGCATCGACTGATAGACAGGCTGTGAAACAGGCTGTGAAACACTAGGCGCGGTTTGTGAAACAGGTTGTGAAACAGGTTGTGGAAAAGGTTGCGGAGCTGAATACAAAGGAGATTGAGGTACTGGTTGCGCGGCTGGATATGAGACAGGCTGTGGAGCTGGATATGACACAGGCTGTGAAACCGGTCGCGGCGCAGATGCCCCGAATCCGTACCCTTCCTGCTGGCGAATGCCGCTTTTGGCCAACAGCCATAGCGCTAAGGCGGCGAGCGCAATACAACCCCACCCCGCACCTGGAATCACGATTGCCACGGCGAGGAACAGGAAGCATCCCAGACAATTCCAGTCCCATTGGCCGGCAATGAGGTCCTCGGCCAAGATGTGCCCATCGCGTACATCCGGCATCAGAAACCAGCCGAATGCGTACAGAGCTGCACCAAAACCGAAGAACAATGCACATACAATCACCAACGCACGTACTAATGTGGGGCTCCAGCCAAGCCGTAAAGCGATGCCGCTGCATACGCCGCCGATCCACCGGTCGTCGCCGCGAACCAGTCCACTGGATCGCACCCAAGTGAAGAAGCGTCGCGATGTCTTGTTTTTTTGCGGACCAGGCTGCGGCTGTGGCTGATATGGATTCGCGTTTGGATTGCTCATGATTCCATTACACCGCCCGATCACTGCCACAACGCTCGGGGAACACCCTGATTGTTCCCTGAACACCGGGTAAAACCCCGGCCGCAACGCCCTGAGCGCGGCACAATAGGAGTATGACGTCATCTCCCGAACCATTGCTGCCCGCGCGCATGCCGTTGATGCGCCCCCGGCAGGGCCGTTGGCTCACCGGCGTGTGCAAGGGCATCGCCCTGCACTTGGGCATCGGCGTGGCATGGGTTCGGATTGCGTTCATCGCACTGACCGTCCTCTACGGCGCAGGCATCATCGCTTATGTATTCCTGTGGGTGTTCATGCCTGCCGGAGACCCGGTGGCGGCTGCGGCTCGCACAGTGCCCGTTGATCAGGCGCCGCTTGCGCGAGGCAATCAGCCACTTGCCGCTCATGACGACGAATCGGCTGCCGCACCGGAATCATTGTCCGAGGCCATCCAACGTGCTCCGAAACCGGCCGTCGTGGCATTGGCCGGTTTCGCGTTGATGGCCACTGGACTGTTGCTCACCAGCACCGGTGCGGATGTCCAGATTGTGTTTCCGCTGCTGGTAGGGTTGGGCGGCATCGCACTGGCATGGATGAATCTTAGTCCGCGAGGCACGCAGCTGTTGTCTATGTTGGGCGGCATCGCACTGATTTTCATGGGATGGGCATTGTATGTGCATAATGTCAGCATTCCTGGGTGGGGCACCTCTCCTCGACGCATTGTTGCCAGCGGATTCGTGATGATCGTCGGTATCGTGGTGGCGGTGATGCCGTGGGCGAACGCGATGCTGCAACGACTCACCCACGAGCAGGCATTGAAGGAGCGCGAAGAGGAGCGCGCGGACATGACCGCCCATCTGCATGATGGCGTGCTGCAAACGTTGGCGCTGATTCAGCTGCACTCCGAGGAACCGACCACCGTATTCGCCCTGGCGCGTAGCCAAGAGCGCGAGCTGCGCGAATGGCTGTATCAGGAACGTTCCACATCGGATCGTTCGGTGGGAGCCGGATTGAAGCAGATCGCCGCCGAGGTGGAGGACGAGCACGGCAAGCCGATTGAGGTGGTCACCGTGGGCGACGCGCGGCCGAGTGCCCAGACCGATGCGCTGCTGGACGCCACCCGTCAGGCGTTGGTCAATGCGGTCACGCATGGCGGCGAGCCGGTGTCTTTGTATTGCGAGGCCAACGACACGATGGTTGAAGTGTTCGTGCGCGACCATGGCGAAGGCTTCGATATGGACGCCATTCCGCCCGACCGGCTGGGCATCCGCGAATCGATTATCGGCCGCATCAAACGGCGCGGCGGTACAGTGGAGATAGTGTCCAGGGCCGGATGGGGCACCGAGGTCAGAATGCATATGCCGATCGCGCTGAAAGCGGCGCAGGGAGAACATCGATGAGCGAGAACGAGACAGCCAAGATTCGTGTGGCCGTGGTCGATGACCATGAGATGTTCCGTGCGGGCGTAATCGCCACGTTGCGCGATTCCTTCGATATCGTCGGCCAAGCGGCGGACGTGCCCGGTTCGGTGGCGATGATCGCACAGACCAAGCCGCAGGTGGTGTTGCTGGATGTGCATGTGCCCGGCGGCGAGGGTGGCGGCGGTGCCGAGATCCTCGCCAAATCGCGCCCCTACTCCCCTACCACTGTGTTTCTGGCGTTGTCGGTTTCGGATGCGCCGCAGGATGTGGGGGCGGTGATTCGCGCCGGCGCCCAGGGCTATGTGACCAAGACGATTACCGGCGCTGATTTGATTTCATCCATCAAGCAGGTGCATGAGGGCTATGCCGTGTTCTCGCCAAAACTGGCCGGTTTTGTGCTTTCGGCCTTTCAGGGTGTGCCGGCGGCGGGGTCTGATGGCGGCGCTGATGGTGCGGCACGGGCTCATGATGAGGAGCTGGACCGGCTGTCCGCCCGCGAGCAGGAGGTCATGCGGCTGATCGCGCGTGGTTACACGTATAAAGAGGTGGCGGCCGAACTGTTCATTTCGATCAAGACGGTCGAAACGCACGTGAGCTCGGTGCTGCGAAAGCTTCAGCTTTCGAATCGCACCGA
>ULZM01014032.1_pt1 | contig 15847 bp, 12 predicted proteins | sample 1963131 | NCBI WGS metagenome assembly ULZM01 (sample SAMEA4835890, study PRJEB28245) | human gut metagenome | biome: gut microbiome; material: fecal sample | place: Denmark | collected 2008 | reverse complement strand
TTTCAAGATCCGTAACGCGGCTGCCGAACACGAACTGGCCGCCCGAGCCAAGGATCGTCTGCCGGATATTCTGCATGATGCGCGGCAACTTGTCGGTTCCGATATGCGGATGGGCTTCATAGAGGATTTCGGGCGTGGCGCCATGGAACACCAGCGTCTGCAACGCCTTGTTATAATCACCGCGCTTCTTGCTGCGTGTGAAGAGTTTGCCGTCCGAGAAAGTCCCCGCACCGCCCTCGCCGAAAGCGTAGTTCGAATCGGGATCGACCGCCCCGTTGCGGTTGATCCGCGCAATGTCGACCTTGCGCGCTGAAACGTCGCGCCCCCGCTCCAGGATAACGGGCTTCAGCCCCAGCTCGATCAGCCGCAGCGCCGCGAAAAGCCCTGCCGGGCCCGACCCCACGACTACGACCTCGGTATGTCCCGACACATCAGGATAATCGAAATGCACGGGTGCGGGCTGCGGCTCCCGGTCGACATAGACCTCCAGCGTCAGGTTGACCTTCGGTTGCCGCTGCCGAGCGTCGATCGAGCGTTTGACGACCCTCACCAAGGCAATATCGTGCTCCGGCACACCCAGACGCCGCGCGGCAAGCGAAGTGTAATACTTCGCGTCGGCAGCCTGGCGGGGCGTTAAAACGAGTGCGACATTCTGCGGCATAAGCGGATAAATTGCCTACAAAAGTAAATAAAAAAGGCTTATAATCACCCGCTCCGGATTGTGAATTGTGAATTTTTATATACCTTTGCACATAGCGAGCGGATATGGTGTAATTGGTAGCCACGTCAGACTTAGGATCTGATGCCTTACCGGCGTGGGGGTTCGAGTCCCTTTATCCGCACAAAGGAGCCTTTTTCCGAGGTTCCTTTTTTGTTACCCATTCGGCGCAAAAGATGGAAAATCCGCTGTATATCATCATTTTGCAAATGTTTCAGCCGATTTCCCGAACCGGAAGCGGAAAGCAGTTCGCGGCAAACTCGCGGGAGCACGAAAGGGAACGGCCCCGAAAAACGGGCCGTTCGGCGAAGTTTGCTCCCGAATACAGATGCAATGCGTTGTTTTTCTGCATTTTACACCGTAATAATTCTCTCTTGCAGGCGTTTTGTTAACCCCTAAATTTCAACTTGGCAGAACAACATGAATTTTTTTGACGGCCTCCTTTACGAATCCCACAACCGAGCAAAGCTGATAGATCATAACTGACAACACTCTAACGTTATTCGCTCTACGCTTGCTGTACTCTGGAATTTTCTTCGTATCTTTAAGAAACCGTAAAAACTATTTGAGCCATGAAATTCTTTATCGACACGGCCAATCTGGAACAGATCCGCAAGGCGCACGAACTGGGCGTCCTGGACGGCGTAACGACCAACCCATCGCTGATGGCCAAAGAGAACATCCGGGGTACAGAAAACTGCAACCGTCATTACGTTGAAATCTGCAACATCGTCGAAGGGGACGTGAGCGCCGAGGTCATAGCCACAGACTTCGAAGGGATGGTGCGAGAGGGTGAGGCGCTGGCGGCGCTGCATCCCCGCATCGTCGTGAAACTGCCCTGCACAGCCGCAGGAATCCGGGCCGTAAAATATTTTGCCGCCAAGGATATCCGGACGAACTGCACACTGGTATTCTCCGTGGGGCAGGCGTTGTTGGCGGCAAAGGCCGGAGCGACCTACGTGTCTCCGTTCGTGGGACGTCTCGACGACATCTCCGAAGACGGCGTGGCATTGGTAGCCCACATCGTGAAGGTCTACCGCACCTATGGTTACAAAACGCAGGTGCTGGCCGCTTCGATCCGTCATACGCAGCATATTATCCAGTGCCTCGATGCGGGAGCCGATGTGGCGACATGCCCCCTTGCGGCAATCGAAGGGTTGCTCAGACATCCGCTGACGGACAGCGGGCTGGAGAAGTTCCTCGCAGACCATGCACGGCTGAATACCTGAACGGAAACCGAATTGCGACATTTCCGGATGACATCTATACGCTTGAATGTACAAAATGACAAAAGTCCTATATACGAACATAGGACTTTTGTTATAAATATTATAGTCGGCCGCCAAGACGAACAACGCATTAACATGATCTAATTCAACACAATACACAATTCTAAGCAAAAGTCAACGAGGTAACGCTTTGGATACCGAAACCTCGTTTACAAATACGTTTTTTACTCTATAAGCGATATACTTCTTATCTAAAAAGCGACATAATGTCCTATGAATCAAACATCTTTCCACTCGCAAAAGATCCTTCGTACAGTAAGTATCGGTCTTCATATCAAAAAAGATGTCACCTCCTCTTTCGAAATCGTTGTATCTGCCGTTGCTGTTCTCCATAGGCCCGCGCATCGGCCAGATCCAACAGCGTATCGACAATTCCGGAGAGAGAACTTGATGGGAAAATCCGTTCAAAAAGACAAAAACACATTCAAACATTCCTCCAGCAAACGGGTTGAAGTGGACGAAGACGCGTTCCGAGAGATGCTCCTTGGACAGGAGTTACCGGCTAGGGATGTCGCACAAAATGATCCGAAACAGGATGATGCTGAACCGACAATACGCAATAAAACCGTTGACTCAAAAGCCGAACCGCCGGTTCCGGCAGCCGGGACAATACCGGCCGATTCCAGAACAACTCCGGACAGATCAGGATTCCAGCGAAAAAAGATTTTGCTGCCCGATTTCGAGCAGACGTTTTTCCGTCCCGTAAAGTGTTCCGATGGACAGGCTGCCATATATGTCAGCCTCGAAACCAAGCACACAATTTCGAAAATTCTCCACCTGCTAGGAGATGACACGACAAGGCTTACGGCGTTGGTCGACAATATGCTGCAGTTCGTGATCGGCATTTATAGCGATGAGTTGAATTATCTCCATGAAAAGAAAAATAACAGACGCCCATTTTGAAAAAGCAATGCGGAATAGAGCGGACAGCAGAACCAAAACGTTGAGAGTGTTGTATATTGCGTCATTAAGGTATGGATATGCGTATTGTAAAGTCAATAACCCTGCTCTTCAGTATAGGAAAATGCATTAAGCCTATGTTGGCCATCAATTATTAGTGATGAAATTCCAGTCGGAATTTCTATTTTCAAAGCAATCCGGAACAGATATTGGATAAATATTCCATCTTTTTAATGGATCTTCTATAATATTTCCTTCATAGTCAACATTTGCAGCAACTAAAATAGAAGTGGGGAAGCTCATCTCGGCAGATTTGATAAAATTCGCAATCGCTTTTAGCCTAGGTAGTTTTAGAGGTCTTTGATTCCCGACTAACCTCCCTTCTTTATTATAACGTGCAACAGAAGACGTTGAAATTTCGAGCAAATCTCTAGCTTTGATTTTTGCGATGAAAAAGTCTCCAAGAGGTTGACTAACTTTTATTCCATGTATTTTTTTCATACGCTAATATTTTTACTGGATTTTTCCTCCAAGTGCACTTGTTGGCTCTTCAAAAATCTCTTTTTCTCGATTTTGATACCACCATAATATACAATATGATATGTAAACTATAACAGATAAACCAAAGGCAAGTAATTCTGATTTTTTGAGTATACCTACAACAATAATAATAGCGGAATTACAACAGCTGCTAAACCAATGATGTCTTCATTGTCTATTCGTCTTTGTGTACGCACGGTTTCCAATACTCTTTCAGCAGATGCACATACAGACGCAATCGCAATAGTTATTAATCCAATTGCAACATCTTTAAGACCTACTTCAAGAAATAGAAATGACATCCATATGCTACTAGATCCACATATTAGAAAAAGACAATGAAGAAAATCAATTTCTTTTATGTAAACTAAAGCAATTCATGTTTCCTATTTATCTTTTTCTTTCCAATATTGAACGACTTCAAACAAATCGCCTTTTTGCAACTCTTTAATGTTTGATACACACTGTCCGTTATCCAATTTTTCAAGATTTCGCATAGTACGAGTTCCATCTTTTTCACTCAAACCAAGGAACTTGTTTATTGCTTTTGTGTTATTGAGGTCGTTTATCGGTAAAAGAAATGCAGTTTCACACTCTTGCGAAAAATCGAAATTACCTTGATTATATTCCGATATGCCTTGAGAGAGAAGAACGATAGAAACTCCATATGAGCGAATCTTCCTAAGCAAGACTTCTAAAATCTCCAAAGACTTCTTTTCACGGAATAGATCGTGAGCCTCATCAATCATTAACACGTAACGCATACTTCGGTTGCCATCAACGACTTCTGTACCACCCATATTTGTGAAAACATTGAAGATGTAGTTAATGATGAGAAAGATTGATGTGAAACGAACTGTACTATCAAGTTCTCCTGATAGTGAAAAATAATAATTGTTGTTTAGGAAAATGCTTGGATCGTTTACTTTTGAAGTAAAAAGCTCGTACTCGCTGAGACGTTCCATAATTTCTGTAAGAGTATCACGGTTATCTCCTACAGTCTCAATTACTAAGTCATAAATTTCTTTCAATGAGGGATGTTTGCCATCCTTATGTTGAACAAATGCTTCCTTAGTGGCATCTTTTAGTGTTTGCTGTTGTTTCTTGCCAATATTGGAGTATTTGGCAATTATATCAACAAACTTGTTTATACCCACTAATTTATTCTTCTCATTAACATTATCAATGAAAGAAACAGGATTTAGTGGGAACGGAGTATGAGGAGCACTGACACATTCGGTATGAGTTTCTGTAAAGAAATCACTCATTTTGGCCTTGTCATCTTCACTCAACCCTTTAAAATCAAGGAAAAGAAAATTGACTTGACCTTGTGTCTGCTTATATAGTTGACGAAGAAACTCAAGTGCAAATTGAGTTTTTCCAGAGCCAGACTTTCCTGCTACAGCAATATGTTGATTATTGTAACGAGTGGAATCATTGAAGCAACAATATATATCCTCTTTTGTCGAGATATTATAGCCTACCTTGATTTGAATAGGTCCCGAAAAAACACTTTTTGTAATGTGTTGATTTCTGTTCTCAACGCAATCGAATCTTTCGGGAGTATCCTCAATCATATCAATTCCTTTTCTGAAATATTCAGTTAAGAAATCAAAGAAAGTATATTGCGGATTATTTTCAAATAGATAATTTATCTTTTCTAATCCATGGTCAATGTGCAGTTTTATATATTTGGGAATGAGTTCGTCATTTTTAGTCATTCCATATGCCTGACAAATTAAGGCAATGTAGAAATCTCTATACTGCCCATCAAACAGAATATGGTCTTTGTATTCCTTTCCTTGTGAATCGTAAGCTGAGAACTCCTGCTGGGTAAAGCGTTTACCCGTAGATAAAGAATAGCCTAATGCAATACGAGCTATCACATTTTCTTTTGTACCCCCAGTAAGTTTTTTTGTTAATTGGGTTACAATGGCTTGATTTTCGCCTGATGTCTTGATATTAATTTGCATGTTCGCTATTGTTATATTCTTCGAAAAGATTTTCGGGTATCACTTCAACGAAGTGCGAGCCATTCTTTTCATTGTTTATCAAATAGGATTTACTTACAATCGGTTGAATGTATTGGTATTCTTCTTCCGTCAATTCTTTTTTAAGAAGAGGGAAAAGTATCACTTGTTTAGAAACATTCGGATAGAACTTCGTTAGCACATTCTTTGTATGTTGCGGGTCAAATTTCTGCATTGGGCTATCTATGAAAACAGGGAACTCAATTTCTGTTTCATCAACCAAAGCACTTAATAGTGCAGATGCAAACATCTGGCGTTCACCCATGGAAAGAATACTATTGTCGATTTTTTTATCATCATATCCAAATAAACAAATGTCAACATCATCACCGTTACCGTTGATGTCAACAATCACTTTCTTAACTAGATTAGTCTTATGCAAATACGATTGAAGTTTTGCCTCCAGTTTCTTCGCAAGAGCCTTTTTCTTTTCTTCCTTAAAGCGAATAAGGAATTTTTGTATTGTGTGGATAAGGCGTGTAGCCTCGTTATCAACCGCACGATTCTGCTCCGAAACATTTATTTTTTTTGACAGAGTTTCCTTTTGCTTTTTGTGAGCAATCACTTGGTCTTTAAGTGTCGCTATTTCGCTTTGTTTTTTCCCGATATCCTCTCCTATAGAGTCTATCTGACGGTCGATATTTTCCTTTCGTGTTCTCAAATTTTGAACATAATCACTCTCTGCCTTTTTCTCCGCCTCGCGAATGTTCTTCTCAATTGTGTATAATTCAGCTTTAGCTTTGGTATATTTATTGATTAGATTTTCAAAAGAAGATTTATTATCTTTGATTTTCACAATGATACGCATAAACTCTTCAACCTGTCCTTGGCTAAAGTCATGTAATGTACCGAAATGCTCAAACTTACTTTCATCTGAAACATTGTAAAAATGCTTTTTGATGAGCTCTCTGATTTGGGATTCGTAGAAATTCCGAGCTTTTATATCAATTGGAAAAGGCAGTTTCCTCTTAGCATTTTCAATATCACCGAGTATGACATCAGTTTTATCATTGACTCCTTCCAGTTGGAGTTTATTCTGTTTATACGCTTTTTCCGTCTCTAATTGAGCTGCAAGTTCAGCCATAAGACCTCCGGCCAAACCAAATGGAATAAGACTGTATAAATCTTTAAGACTGTCATCTGCTTCCCCTAACACTGTTTCAAGTTCCGTCTTTCTATCGTTTAATCTCACCAATTCGTCTGCTGACATCATGTCACCTTCACGAATCAATTTTGATTGAAGTTCGGCCGAGTTATGACGTTTGATCACTCTGTCATCTTCCAAATTGGCGATTTCTTCAGTCAATCTACCAATTTCACCTTCTTTGAAATCAATATCTGCGATTAGCCCATTAAACTCACGTTTCTCTTGTGGTTTAGCAGATGCTTTTCTATAGTCGTCCTGAATTCTGACCAATTCATTTTTCAAGTCTTCATATTTTTGTATTCCAAGAACTTGGGAATACGCAAGACTTAAATCTTTTCGTTGTTCTGGTGTGTTGATTTGAGCAAATGAAACAATCTTCTCTGCATCAAAGAAAAAGAATTTTGCAATTTCAATGGGAAGTATATAATCACGGATGAATATTTCCTCTTCTTTTGCAATTTCCTCTTTTGATCCCGTGAACAAATCGTTCTTCCGACCATCAATCAAAATTTCTAACTCGTCATCATAATTCGTTGCACTATCATATGATCGAACAATTGTTATTTCGGTACAAGGCGTGTCTGGAATCTCTACATCTGTAAATGTTACAGATACAGAGAAACGAGTTTCACCTTCTTTCTGTGCAGCAAAATTGAGACTGTTACCGATGTATTTACTATAGCCTCCTTTTTCGTCAATTTCTTTGCGGTATAGTTCATCAACCTTCCCCATGTTCTTGCCATATAGGCACCAAACTAACGACATGAGAAAAGTTGTTTTTCCAAAACCATTATTACCACTAACGATAATCAGATTTCTATTTCCATCTGGGAAAAGTTCAATCTTATTCTTTCCTTTATAGATTCGGAAATTATTAAGTTCAATTTCTCGTATGATCATGATTTCTTTTTATTTACAAATTCCTCTAAACGAGACTCTATTTCCGTTTTTAAGCCACGACGCCGTTGCATGAGAGACTTGCTTTTCTGGAGCATCAAAAGTTGTTCGATCAATTCACCTTCTTCAATGTTTTCTTGGCAAATTTCTCGCATCAAGTCTGCCTCCAATTTATTTTTTATCTTGCCCTCTTCCATATCTAATGAGGAATTATAGATTTTGTTATATATTTCTGATACTTGATGTGCAAAATTAAAATCTCGATACCAATTCACTTGAATTGCAATCAATTCTTGATCGGTAATGAGTTTTATTTCAGGATTATGTTGTTGCAATTCATGTTGAACATTCAGCAGACCTTCCAACATATTCGCTCTATATGTAAAGGTATAGGACCCCATATCGTTTACGGCTCTTCTTCCATCACGTCGTAACGGAAATCGGTTCTCGATAATATTTCGTTCTTGGTCCAACTTCAATCTAAAATCATAAAGCGGTTGCATCCATTCTCGTCCATTTTTAATAAGTGAACGCATAGATTTATCGTCTTTTACAACAGTACAAGTCCAACAGCCAAAACGACTTTGACCACAAGAGCCATGACTTTTGTCTGTTACAACTGTTGGACATTCGTAATCATCCGCACTTGCATCAACATAAATATTGAACAAGATTTTGTTGTCAAATCCCCAAGGTGAAGGAATTGCGTTTATTATATACCATACTTCCTCTAACTGCAATTCTTTAATTGGAGCATAGACATATGTATTTGCCAAAAGTGTATGGTTTGTAAGCCGCTTACCATGAATTTCATGCTTCTTAATGGAGCGAGCACGAGTTGCACTTTCTGCTTTTCTTGTTCCAATTAAAATTATAGCTTCGCCACACTCGTCAACTTGTTCTATTATAAAACGAGCTGTAGGCTTAATTTTCATCTTCTCGGTACACCATCTAAATGCAGTGTTGGGAACTGGATATCCCTTTCCGATAACATTCACCCAAAATGAATCTTCAAGTCTAGGGGTTGTCTTTCGAACAAAAATAGGCAAATCTTCTTCTCTTGCTTTCCGTTCTATTTGTTCGAGAACTTGGTCAACATATAATGCAATTATAGGATTTTCAACCATTGTATCATTACATACTACATATATTGGCCTGCGAAGCTGGAATGGACCGGGTAGCTCTTTTAATTTTTTGAGTGCTATCCATACAAGCATTAACAGCACTGTCGAATCTTTTCCACCACTGAAACCTATAATCCATGGACGGGCAGATTCGTCAGCATATGCATACTGATCTAGAATTTCATCAATTATATATTCAATACGTTTATTTCTCATTTCAGATTTTTATCATAAATCAGACACTTGATTTATTTGCTGAGAATTTATCAATTTCTTATTCACTAAATCGTCCAATTCTACATCTAATAGATGCGATATTTTAACTAAGGTTTCAAGGTCTGGTTGAGAGCTGTTCGTACACCATTTAAAACTGTAGATGGATTAACGTTAATTGCTCGCATAAACATTTATTTACCTCTTCTTTTCTGCTAAAGCTACCTTTAGACGGGTTATATCAGTTTCCATATCAACAAAATTTGTTATTTAACTGCGAATATAGTGATTTCCTTTCACTTGGCAAAAGAGACAGATTGTTTTATGGCAAAACCGACCTGAAATACTGATTTGAAATAAATTTCACTGTTATAATACTTGATTTTGACGAATTTAAACTACTGCTGCATCAAGACACGGACATGATAGCAACTCGTAGCAGAACGGAGAAACAGACACAGTTGCCAAGTCATTACCTTAATTTCCCCTTTCTTTCTAACTTCTTATAAATAACGAAATTATAAGAATTTTTCCAAAATTATAAAATATTATACGAAATTATTCTTATCTTAAATAAAAGAGATAATGAGTAAACGAGGTGAATACGGTCGTTTTGAACGTGAATACAGTAGATTCAAAGTCGATAAGACAGGGGCACAAAATCACAAAGCAGAAAGCAGCATTGAATATTTGCATTGGCTTATTTGTAAATAGTCTAAATCATTTATAAAACGATTTTAAACAAATTAATCCAAAATTTGCTACAAGATCTTATAAAAGATTTCAAATACCGTTCTCAACACCCTTGTTCATCATAAGTTTAGTTATTCTTGTTAATCAGATTCACCACCACCTTCGTCATCACGTCCTTTTCCTCCGTGCGGCTTTCGGCAATCATCAGCGTCAGGGCGACCAGCGTATTGTTGTCCAAAAGGCGCGAACCATCAGCGCGATAAAGAATCCGATTATTTTCCAAAAACCAAAGGAACAGGAAAGCGGCGATACGCTTGTTACCGTCGCTGAACGAATGGTTCTTAACTGTCAGATAGAGTAAGTTGGCCGCCTTCTCCTCAACGCTCGGATAAAGATCCCGCCCACCGAAGGTCTGGTAAATCGCCCCCATCGTGCTTTTGAACGACTCATCCTTCTCGTGGGCGAACAGCTCGCTGCCACCGAACTTGTCGCGCAATACCTGTAACGCCTCCATCGCATTTTCATAGGTCGCATGAAACGGCTCCTCGGTCGTAGTAGCCGACACTTCCAACTGCTGGTAATCGTAGCGGTCGAGCGTATCGAGACCGTAAGTATAGTCCGTAATCACGCGCAGCAACCCAACCGCCTCGGATTTCGTCACCTCCTTTGCAGACAGAACTTTGGAGAGCAGACGAACGGTTTGCTTTAGCTCCTCCAGCTGCTCGATCTTCGCTTGGCTGTTGACAGCATAACCCTTTATAAGGTACTCTTTCAGCACTTTGTTCGCCCAGATGCGGAACTGCGTGGCATTTTTGGAGTTGACGCGATACCCCACCGATAAAATCATATCGAGATTATATGTATCAATTCGTCGTTTCACCGTGCGCTTTCCCTCCTGACGAACCATTTCCATTTTGGAAATAGTTGCCTCGCGCTCCAGCTCTCCGCTTTGGAAAATATTGCGGATATGTTTGGAAATCGCTGGAATTTCCGTTCCGAACAATTGTGCAATCTGCGCCTGCGTCAGCCACACGCTGTCGTTCTCCATGCGAACATCCAAACGGGTCTCACCGTCGGCCGTCTGGTATATGATAATTTCTCCTCTGTCCATATGAACATATATAGAAAAATCCGCCCGCATCTCCAAAAGTCTTCGCATTTGGATTTTTCGCCGAAAATCGCTATATTTGTACTGTTATGCAAGGAGATACGGCGACGGCGCAGGCGGACGCAAGACCATGCAAAAGACGGTAGGCGACGCGGGAATCGGAACCGGAAAAGCGCCGCAAACCGCTGATGTACATTAGGCTTACAAATGTGCGAAAGCACCTTTATCCGCACTTTTCAGTCTCCTTTTGGAGACTTTTTTTGTGAGCGAATTTGCGCAAACAAGAAAATTTTAATCTGTATATCAACACCTTACAATCGAATTTACGATCTTCTTCCGGAGCAAAGCTGTTCCGATAAAAGCACGTTTCGCACCTGCCAATTCGGATTCTTTTCATCGCAACGTTTGCAATATGACAACCCATAATGGGCGAAGCGGGCTTAAAATTTGGCACGAAGCCGGGAATCGGTTATCTTTACTCCGAATTGTAAACATTATGACTATGCAGGACATGATAAACGGACGGTGCGGCTGGTGCGGAACCGACGAGCTGTATGTGAAATACCATGACCAGGAGTGGGGGAAATTGGTGACCGACGACAAGACGTTGTTCGAATTTCTTGTCCTGGAGAGCGCCCAGGCCGGGTTGAGCTGGATAACGATACTCAGAAAGCGTGAGGGGTATCGCAAGGCCTTCTGCGATTTCGACGCCGGACGGGTGGCACAAATGACCGACCACGACGTCGAACGGCTGATGCGGTTCGACGGCATTGTAAGAAACCGGTTGAAAATCAAATCCGCAATCACAAACGCAAGGCTATTCCTCGCCATACAGGAAGAGTTCGGCAGTTTCTACAACTACACCCTGTCGTTCTTTCCCGACCGGAAGCCGATTACCAACACCTTCCGGTCGTTGAGCGAGATTCCGGTATCCTCGCCCCAATCCGATGCCATGAGCAAAGACATGAAAAAACGGGGATTCAAATTCTTCGGCAGCACGATTTGTTACGCCCACCTGCAGGCGGCAGGATTTATCGACGATCACCTGACGGACTGCATTTGCCGAAAAAGATAAATTTCTTTCAATTAACAGTCCCTCACGGAAATGCAAAGTATATTGAAGAACAGCACAATTCCCAAAATATATTTGTATAATCATACGCTTTAGATTACTTTTGAGAAAGAAAGTCGCTTTTCAAAATCCATGACAGTATGAAATACTATATAAATCTTTTTTCTCCTAATACGGCAACAGCTTTTACCAATTCAAATAGAGATGTTACCGGTTTTAGAATATCGCGCAAATCATATGTCAAAAACCAAGGCATCAAAGCTGGAGACATATTTATTTGTTATTGCACTAAAATTCAGCGATTTATTGGTATCCTTGAGGTAATAAGCGCTCCATATGAAGACAATTCTCCGATCTTTATCGAAGAGAACGATCCGTTTTGCCTGCGCTTCAAGGTCAAACCGCTCGTATGGCTTCCTTTCGAACTCGCAATTCCGATACACGAAGATTTAATATGGAATACATTATCAATAACAAAAGGATTGCCGAAAGACAGTACTAAATGGACATATAAAGTTTTTTCCAGTCCTTTACGCTGGGACAATGCCGATGGTGAATTTTTAGTCGATTTGCTAAAACGGCAAGCAAAGCAACAAACAGTTTATCCTCTTTCCGAAAAAGACACTAAAAAGATCAAAGCATCGAAAATACGTATTATTTCCGGAAAGGAAACCATTGTTTCTGTTCCTGACGACGATGCAATCGAAAAGAAGGATCAGCCGCAAACCGAACAAAGAGAATCCATAAAAGTACAGGCTAAGCTGGCTAAAATTGGAGAAATATTCGGGTTCAAAATTTGGTTGCCAAAGGCAGATAGAAGCCGAGTTGCAGAATTTTGGCATCCGAAAGAGAACACTCTCTTAGAAGAGCTTCCGATAATTTTTGACGAAACAACCTTAAAAACGATCAAAAATATTGACGTGCTATGGATACAACGTAGATCTATTGTGCGTGCATTTGAAGTAGAAGGGACAACATCTATTTACTCTGGCATCCTTAGGATGGCAGATCTCCTCTCTTTACAACCAATGTTAGACATCAAAATCCATATTGTTGCATCGGAAGAACGACGAGACGCCGTATTAGAACAAATTACACGCCCAGTATTTGCTGTTATGGAACGAGGTCCTTTAGCTGACATTTGTTCGTATATATCATATAGTTCCATCGATGAGATTCTGAAAGAAAAACGCCTATCCTACATGACAGATGATATTCTTAAAGAATTTGAAGAGTGGAGCCAAGAATAATTTACATATAGGAAACCTGAAAATTATCATCCAGCCTTGTAAAAATGGAGCAGGCAGGAACTGCGATTCCTGCCTGCTCCATTTTTTAACACCCCGCCTCAGCGCATCAGCAGCTTATACCCCACTCCCCGCACGTTCACCAACTGGATCGACGGGTCGGCAGCAAGGCGGTGGCGCAGGCGGGTGATGAAGACATGCAGGCTGCGGGCATTGAAAAACGAATCGTCGCCCCAGATATTCACCAGCAGGGTTTTCATCGGCACGATCTCGCCTGCATTCCGGCAGAGGTATTGCAGCACTTCGGATTCGCGGGCCGAAAGTTCCGTCACCACGCCGTCGCACGAGAGCCGCTGGCGCTCGGCATCGAAACGCATACACCCCAGTTCGAACACACGTTCCGTACGCGCTTTCCCGACGCCCGCACGCCCGGCAAGCGCCCTGACCCGCACGATCAGCTCGCTCATGGCAAAGGGCTTGCGCAGGTAATCGTTACCCCCGGTCTCGAATCCCTGCACCACGTCCTCGGCCGCCGAGCGCGCCGAAAGGAAAAGCACAGGCACCCCGGGCGCCTCGCGGCGCAGACGCCCGACGAAAGTGAACCCGTCCATACAAGGCATCATGACATCCGACACGACCACATCGGGGCGCGACCCGCGGAACGCCTGCAACCCGGCCTCGCCGTCATGGGCGACCGTCACCTCGAACCCCTTTTCGGAAAGGGTATCGGCAATGATCCCCGCGAGGGTTTGCTCGTCCTCTACGAGCAGCAGTCTGATCTTATCGCCCATCGTCCGGAAGTATCAGGGTGAAGGTCGTACCGCGCCCCTCGGTGCTCTCCACTGCGACCGAGCCGCCGTGTTTGGCGGCGATCAGCCCGACGTAATACAGCCCGAGGCCGAAGCCCTTGACATTGTGAATGTCGCCCGTAGGCACGCGGTAGAACTTATCGAAGATATGCGCCTGTGCAGCACGCGGGATGCCCACGCCGTCGTCGGCGACGCGCAGGACGACCCGGCCGCCGTCCCGCCCGGCCGAAATGCGGATATGCACCTCCTCGCCGGAATATTTCAGGGCATTGTCGACCAGGTTGTCCAGGGCATGCGAGAGGTGGAAGCGGTCGGCGAAGGCAGTCAGCCCTTCGGGTGAAACATCCACCGTAACCCGTGCGGGTTTGGCCGCCTGCATCCGGAACTTCTCGGCCAGCGCCCCGAGCATCCCGGCCAGGGGGATACGCTCGCGGCGGAGCGTAAAATCCTCGCGTTCCTCGCGCGACATGGTGAGGATGCGCTCGACCATCTCCGACAAAGCCGTCAGCTGGCTGCGGATCACACCCAGGTACTTCGCACGCCGCACCCCATCGTCGGCCGCCCCGAAATTCTCCAGCGCGTCATTGGCCGCATAGGCCACGGCGATCGGGGTCTTCAGCTCATGGGTGATATTGTGCGTGAAATCCATCCTCATCTCCTCGAGCGTTTTCTGCCGGAACAGCGTCCGCAACAGGTAGATGACCACGAACGCGACGACGAGCAGCATGAGCACCGAGGTGAGGATGATGCCGAACAGCTCGCGCAGCAGTTCCCGGTGAGGGTTTTCGATCTTCACCCGGAAAAGCAGCTTGTCGTCCGTGGTAACGCGCGAGGTGAACACCTTCGGGTTCCGTATCTGCGGAGCATCCTTCTGCGAAGCGATGACCGCCTCCTCCCGTTCCGCCCCCGTTGTCCGCGCCGCCAGGCTGTCGAGCCGGATTTCGGCAACATCGCCGCCGTCCCGGCCGCGGATCACGTCGACGCTGTAGGGCAGGCCGATGCCGGCATCGGCCAGGTAACGCGTCAGCAGGGAGTCGTAGCGGGACAGGTTGAACTGGAGCGCCGTGAACGAAGGCATATACACCTCCTGATAAATATAACGGGTCTTGTCGCCACGGCGCAGGGCGATATTCGTCCGCACCGTGTCGACCTTCGGCCTGAGGGAGATCACCTTGCCGGCAGTTCCGAGGTTCTCTACCGAGATCGCACCGATCATATCCGTCCTCACGGAGTCGATATTGCCCGTCGTCACGACCGACGTCCGGGTCTGCGACGTCCGGCGCCGGTTACCTATCAGCAGGTCGTCGTACGCCGCGCGGTTCATGGCGAGCGTCACCTTGCGCGAAAACTCCTCCGCACGGTCGGCATACATCCGCCACAGGCTCCACGCCTGCACGAGGGCCAGCGCCAGCAGGGCGCCGATCGCGCAGAACGAGATATTTCTGAAACGGTTCTTATCCACGGCCGAGGGGTTTATACCGCAAAAATACGAATAAAAACACTCCTGCCGCCGGCGTTAACATTATTTAACACTTCTTAACGCGGCGTTAACCATCGCCCTTCGTTTTTCGGGGTAATATTGCACCGTAAACCAACACACCGAAGCCATGAAAACAAAACTCACCTTCCTTATCATCGCCGCCGCGCTGGCAGCCGCAACCGCAGGACGGGCGCAGACCGTCATCTCCTACTCGACCGACGGCGGGGCACAGGCCCTCGAAACGGGCGACATACCACAGACCGTACTGGACACCGCCACGCTCGAAGTGAGCTACCGCATGGAGTGGCTGCGGCGCCCCGACAGAGAGAAGCCGATGCAGGATCTGCTGCTGTTGCAGGCCGGCGGGAAGGTTACGAAATTCTTCTCCTACAAGACGCTCCAGCGGGACTCGCTGCTGCGCATCACCCCGGCCGAGCAGGTGCTGGCCAACGTGGGCAACTTCAAGGGGGGCCTGGAGGCCGTCGTATTCCAGAACTACCCCGCAGGCGAGATGACCTGCACTGACAAGATCTCACGGGACAACATGCTCTACACCGAGCCGCTGCCCGAAATCGAGTGG
>ULZM01050564.1_pt1 | contig 16060 bp, 9 predicted proteins | sample 1963131 | NCBI WGS metagenome assembly ULZM01 (sample SAMEA4835890, study PRJEB28245) | human gut metagenome | biome: gut microbiome; material: fecal sample | place: Denmark | collected 2008 | reverse complement strand
CTTTTCGTGCAAACCGCGCCCCCTGCTGTCCGACGGCGACGTGCTGGACTTGGGCGAAATCAGCAGTGCGCGCTTCAACGCCTACATGCTGACCTTGGCGACGAGCATTTCGCAGATTCTGCCGCGCATCCTGATGAATCTGCCGAACAGCGTGCGGCAGCTCATGGACGGTACGACGACGCTGCCGAGCAGCACCATCATTTTGGATAACGCCGACTAACATCAACCGAAAGCATCACTGCCCCGCAGTGTTCGCTATAAAGAAAAAGGGAAACCAAACAACAAGGAGGAAAACCCCATGAAGAAATTGCTTGCGGTACTGCTCAGCATCATGATGCTGGCGATGCCCCTGACCTCGATGGCGGAAAACAGCGTGTGGGACAATGCCGCGCGTCAGGAAACCACCATCACTATCCACGACCTGAACGCTGACCTCGTGGCGGCGCTGGGCGGGGATGACACCGCGATGGCTGCCATCAACGACCTGCTGGCGGCGCTGTCCCTGACCGGCTATCAGCAGGGCGACGAAGCTGGCTTTGACCTCAACCTGAGCGGCAAGAGCGTGCTGGGTATGGCATCGCTGACGACTGCTGCGGAAGAAAACCAGCTGATGTATGTGTCCAGCGCGCTGCTGGGCGGCGTGATTGCTGTGAACAGCAAGGACGTGGAAGCCATCAAGGAAAAAGCCCTCCGCGCGACGATGAAGATGTCCGGTCAGAGCGACGAGGAGATCGACAAGGCGATTGAAGAATCGAAGGAACAGCTGAGCGGCAATGCGGAATACACTGCCCTGATGGAAGCATCGGCGAATCTGAGCAGCATGACGGAAGAGCAGCTCATGGAAGAACTGACGCAGGCGGACACCACGGCGTTCATGACCATGATGAACGAAATACTGTCCGGTGCAGAAATGGCAGAAGTGACCGAGCAGCCCGGCGACTGCGACGCGGCGAAGAACTACGTCAAAGTCACCGTTCCGCCGGAAAAGCTTGCCGAGATGACGAAAGCCCTGCTGGAAATGATCCACAGCGTTCCGAGCATCGGCGCCTACATGGATGCGCTTTTTTCCGCTGCTGACACGAGCTGGGACGACCTGCTGAAAGAACTTGATGAAGCAGATCTCTACGCGGATGACATCGTTTACGAATACTGGATGACTGAAGCAGGCGAGCTGGTTCGCATGACGGCTTCGGTGAAGATCAACAACGGCGGCGAAGAACCCTTGCCGATGTCCTTCACTGCGACCCGCAACACGGCGGACGGCGTGGCGACGTGGCTTGTGACCATCAAGAGCGCGGAAGATACCGCGGCGACGCTGACCTTCGCAGGCGACTTGGAGAACTTCACGGCGAACCTGACCGCCTATGCTGGCGAAGACTCCGTTGAAATCAACGTCAGCGGCAAGGGCGTCGGCACGGACAGCAGCGTTGTTGATGTGGAAATCAAGGAAACGGTGGACGGTGTCGAGCAGGGCTTCGGCGTTGTGGTGACGACTTTTGCGACGATGGACGGCGAACAGGGCGTCCGCAAGGTGGATGTGCTGGTGCGCTTCATGGGTCTGGACGTTGTGACCATCACGGCGGAAACCCGCACCTGCGACGCGAAGGACGCGCTGGACGTGAGCAAGGCGCAGGATTTGGGCGCGATGACGGACAGTGAGTTCCAGACGTGGTTCGTCAAGGTGATGAACAACCTGCAGAACCTGCCCATGACCCTGCTGATGAGTCTGCCGGAGAGCATGCTGACCCTGCTGATGGGCGGCAGCAACTGATACGATTTCCAGCATTCGCCTGTGCCATCTGCTTGCGCCTTTCCCATGCTGGCGTTTGCGTTAGCCAGAACGAATCATTTGCGGTGCATCTCGGCGCATTCTCATTTGGAAATAGTATCCGCATGGGAGGCTGGCTGAAAAAGCCAGCCTTCTTTTTCATTGCCGGAACATGCTGATTTTCGACCAGAAAAGCAATCCAATTGTAAAAATATGCGCGGAATGGTTGACAAGTCGGGCGGATTGCTTTACCATAGTACATGGATTATTCTGTGACTTTACTCCGCACGGCTTGCGGATGATTCAGATGGAGGAACAGGCAAGATGAGGATGCTTGGCAAGCGATTTCTGTCACTCCTGCTCACGCTGGGAATGCTGCTGATGCTGCTTCCCGTGGCTGCGGCATCGGAGCTGACGATGCTGCAAGTGGATTTTCTGGGCATGTATGCCACAAGCGCGGGAACGTATGAATCCCGGAAATTCACGGGCGATTTTACCGTCATGCAGAACGGGGAGGCGGTCGGCACGATTCGCCTGACCGACTTCGGCAGTGACCCGATTTCCGTTCCCGGTACGGGCAATGTGCAGCTTGTCCCGGTGGCGGAAACAATGCCGGAGGACGCCGTTATGGCGGCGAGCTACACCGTGTCGATTGTCGATGGACGGCTGAACAAAGCGGTCATTGCTGTGCTGACGGACACGGGTCTGTTCACCGTGCATACGGAGAGCAGCTCCTCTTTTGACCTGATTAACGAGCGCGGCGAGACGATTCTCTCCTTCGACACCGACAGCCGGGGCGACTATGCCCTGCCGGCGGCGATTCATACGGGGCTGTATACCCTGCGAATGACGAAGGCTTCGCTGGCCATTGAAAGCTGGCGCGACAAGATTATCAACATTGAGCGCTACACGGGTGCGGATTCCGTGACGAAGGTGAACGCTTCCTATTACTATGTGCCGCCGACGATGGCACCGACTGCCACGCCTGAACCTACGCCTACGCCGACGCCCACCCCGACACCTACACCGACCCCGACGGCTACCCCGACCTTAGCGCCGACGGAAGCGCCGACCGAGAATCCGACGGAGGAACCGACGGAGAAACCCACGGAAGCGCCGACGCCAACCCCGACGGCTACCCCGACCCCGAGCCCGACGCCCACGCCGAGCCCGACGCCTACGCCTACGCCGACCCCCACCCCTGAACCCGTGGACGGCACGCTGACGATGCTCATGCGCGGCGTGAACGCGGCAGTGGCGTACCAGATTGTCAGCGAGGACGGCAAAACGACCCGCACGGGTTACCTGACCGATGGCGAGACGGTGCAGGAAGCCGACCTCTTCCACGGGACATACGCCGTCACGGTGACGCTGCCGGAAGGCACGCTGCTGACGGGCGTGAACGGCTGGCCGAACCTGCAGAAGGGTCAGGCACAGTGGCTGGTGAACATTCAGGCGATGCAGACCAGCCGTTATGAACTGGATCTGACGCTCAGCGGCGGCATGACCGGCAGCATCGACGACCTGTCTGCCCCGGCGGAAGTGACGATTTCCGGCCAGCGGATGAGCGAACAGATGACGGTCAGCGGCGCGTTTGCGCTGAACGACCTGTATCCTGATACTTATCAGATTACGGCAGCCCTGCCGCGCGGCTTGTATGACACCGAGGGCTGGACGCTCAGCACGACCGATACGGGCGTGACGGCGAGCATTCTGGTGGAAATCGGCGCGGGCGAAACCGTTGTGCTGCCGGCGCTGGCGAACCATGCCACCGGCGACGCTTCCGGCGTGGTGCTGGGGCTGGACGGTCAGCCGATGAGCGGCGTGCAGGTGCAGCTGGTCAATCAGGCGGGTGAAGTCGCGGCGGAAGCGGTGACGGATGAAAACGGCGCCTGGCAGGCGGAGTTCCTCGAATACGGGACGTACGTCGTCCGCTATGATGCGGGCGTGACCCTTGCCAACGGTGCGCTCGTCATTAGCGACGAACCCGCGACTGTGACTGCGAAGGCGGCGAATCCGGCGGCGCTGACCATCCACGCTTTCCGCGACAACGATAACAACGGTTCACGCGGGAAGTACGAGGAAGGCGTGTCCGGCGCGACGATGAGCCTCATCACCGAAGTCAACGGCGTGGAGGTTGTTGTGGCATCCGGCGAAACGGACAAGAACGGTGAAGTGTCGCTGGCTGTGCCGGCGGGGACGTACGTCCTGCGCAGCGAGCTGCCCGCGGGCTTCGGCCATGGTGCGCACGGCAAAAATGTCAGCGCGAACATGTCCATCATGGATGAAACGACCGAACAAGTGCAAAGCAGCGTGCCGCTGACCCTCGAAGCCGGTTCTGTGACCGACGTGGGCGTCGGCGTGATGACGATGGCGGCGCTGCAGGGCCTTGTGTGGCTGGATGAAAACGACGACGGCGTGTATCAGGACGGCGAACCCGGTCAGGCGGGCATCAAAATCCGCGCCGTCGGCGTGAAAAACGGTCTGGTGTACGAAACCGAGAGCGGCGAGGACGGCAAATTCTACATCGGTCAAATGCGCTACGGCACATACAATGTCGAATACAGCCTGCCGGACGGCTTGGTGTTTGCGCGATATAGCCAGACGGGCGGTAATCGCCGCTCCATCATCACCAGCGAATTCAAGCGCTCCGAAACGGATCAGGTGATTCTTGAACGCGGTGATTTGGAGGAAGTCCTCCTTGGCGTGATGAAGGGCTCTGACATCAACGGCATCTGCTTCCTGGATGAAAACAACAACGGCGTGTACGACGAGGGCGAAAAGACGCTGGAAGGCGTGAAGGTCGTTCTGTACCGTCAGGCCATCGGCAAGGAGCTGCTGAACACCGTCTCCGACGAGAACGGGCGCTTCACCTTCGCCAACATCCGCGGCAGCACGTTCCGCGTCAAAGCGACGATTCCGCAAGGCTATGTGTACACCATCGCGGGCGAGGGCGAGTACGGCAACCTGTTCGCCCCCGGCACTGACCGCCGCGAGCACACGATTTCCGACGTGGTGCTGGAGAACGACAGCGAGATGACGATGGCCATCGGCGCGATTACTTACGGCAGCATCTCCGGCACGGTGTATCTGGATGACGACTTCTCCGGCAGCCGGATGGACGCGGAAAAGATGGTCAACAACTTCACCGTCACCCTGACGGATGAAAACGGCAATACCCGCACGGCGAAAACGAACCGCAGCGGCGTGTATACCTTCGATGACCTTGCGCCGGGGCAGTACACCGTGAGCGCGACCGCGAACAGCGGCTTGGCGTTCACACGCACGGGCGACGGCAATATCCTCCGCAACCTCTCCGGCGGCGCGGGCGAAAGCGAACCGGTGGCGCTGACAATGGGCGCGGATTTGACGGGTCTTGATATCGGCATGATTACCCCCGGCCATGTGTCCGGCGTGGTGTTTGCCGACAAGAACGACAATGGCCTGCGCGACGCGGATGAAGGCGGCTTGCTCGGCGCGGTGGTCCACCTGATGGACGAAACCGGCGACGTGGCGACCCGCACCATCGGCGCGGATGGCAGCTTCCTGTTTGACGCGGTGCTGCCCGGAACGTACCGCCTGCGCTACGAGCTGCCGGGCGACGGCGTGTTTGCTCCCCTGACGGACGGCGGCAACACCATCGCGCCGGATTCCGACGGCACGACGGATTCCTTTACCATCAGCGTGGGCGAAGAAGTCACCGCGCCCCTGTGCGGCGCACTGGCTCTGGGCGACATTGAAGGCATGGTGTTTGCCGATCACAACGGCAACGGCGCGCAGGATGCAAACGAAGCGGCGCTTGCCGGCGTGACGCTGATCCTGACCCCCTCCCGCGAGGATTTGACGGAGCAGACCGTCGTCACCGATGCGACGGGCGCGTACAGCTTCACCGGGCTGCGGCCGGACGCCTACACGCTGACCCTGCGCTTCCCGGAGGGCATGGTGCTCTCCAAGCTGGACGGCAATGTGACCCTGCCGCTGACGCACGGGCTGAACGAGCAGCAGGTGAACATCGAAATCGGGCTGGGAGAGGAATGGCTGAATCAGGCGCTTGGCGGCGTGATTCCGTCGAAGATGTCCGGTCAGGTTTGGGTGGATGAGAATGACAACGGGCGCATGGACGCGGGCGAAATCACCCCGGAAAACGAGACGCTGACCCTGCTGGATGAAACCGGCGCGGTGTTTGCGCAGGTGCAGACCGATGCGGATGGGCGGTTCGCCATCGACGGCATTGCCCCCGGCGTGTACAGCCTTGCCTACGACCTCAAGGAAGGTACGCAGGCGGCGCGTCTGGGCGACAGCACCTTCACCACCGAGGGCAGTCAGCTCGTCATGACCGAGATTGAAATTAGCGAAAACAACAACTATACTGCGCCGATGCTGGGCTTGAAGATTGACACAAGCATCGGCGGCATGGTCTGGTGCGACAACGCGGGCGAGATTGCGCCCCTGTCCGGCGCGGAGGTTATCCTGCTGGACGAAAAGGGCAGCGAACTGCAAACCGCGACGACGGGCGAGGACGGCATCTACCGCTTTGACGGCTTGATGCCGGGCAACTACCGTCTGCGTGTGACGCTCCCGAACGGCTACGTCGTCGTAGAAAAGGACGACACGCGCCTCAAGGACGGGCAGAACATCAGCGTGATGACGACCTACACCGCCCGCGAGGGAGAGAGTGACCTGATTGCCCTGCGCATGAGCCAACATCAGCTGGAGCAGAACATCGGCGCGGTGCAGCCGGGCACGCTGGGCGACTTCTGCTGGCTTGACCTGAACGGCAACGGCCTGCAGGACGCGGGCGAGCTCGGTCTGGGCGACATGCGCATCGAGCTGTGGCGCAACGACCAGCTCGTCGCGGAAACGACAACCGACACGTACGGTTACTACACTTTCGAGAACCTGTATCCCGGCGTGTACACGCTCAAGCCCATCTACCCGGCGGAAGTTGTGCCGACGCGTATGCGCACGGATATTCCGCTGATTGCGTCGATTCTGGGCGAAAACGGTGAATCGAACCCGGTGCAGGTGACCTCCGCCAGTACGACCTACACGGCGGATTTGGGCTTCGTGCTGGTTGATGACGACGTGCTGCCGGCAAACTACGGCATCGGCGAAAAGCAGGACTGGACGAAGAAGTAAGGAATAATGCGGAATGCGGAATTGCGCATCCGCGGATGGCGGGGTGCTGCGGGGGCGAAAGCTCTCGCGGTGCCCCGTTTTTTGTGAAGGGGGAGGGAAGCAAAGTCCGCTTTTACGGAAAGAATCAACTGTTTGTTTTTGTGAGAATTGAAAAGTAAATAAAAGTTACTTCACTCGCATTTCGTGAATGAAAATGGAAGCTGCTTCATTCTGAAATCCCAAATCCGCGCGAATCAACCGTTTTCCTGCGCGAAAGCGTATTGCAAAAGCGGCTTCCATTTGGTATCATAAATGTTACCAGATGTGGCTGTTCAATATGAAAAAAAATCAGCCGAATCATGCTGGAAATGAAAGGACGGAAACAAATATGAAGAAACTCCTTGCTCTCCTGATGGCGCTCATGATGTGCTGCACTGCCTTTGCGTTCGCGGAGGAAGAAGCGGAAGTGCCGGCAGTTGAAATGAATGTCAGCTTCGAGGCGCAGACGGTTACGCTGGGTGAAACGGGTCTGACGATGCAGATTCCGGCGGACTGGGCGGTTCAGGAAGTCCCCGCAGGCACGGAAAACGCCGAGAACATCCTGCTCTTCGCCGTCAACGCCGACCAGACGGTCAGCATTACGGCGCAGCTGTCCGCGATGAGCTTTGAAACGCTGCTGCAAGGCATTCAGGACGCGGGTGCGACGGAAGAAATGCTCGCTGAGCTGTATGTCAACGAAAACTATTGCCTGATGTACACCCCCGGCGACACCGTGCTGGCGCTGTACACCTTCCTTGATGACGAGACGGTTCTCGCTGTGACGTTCCAGGTCGCCAGCAAGGAAGTGGGCGACGCGCTGGAAAACATGCCGCTGGAGATCTTCGGCAGCTTGGCGGCAGCGGAGTAATTCACTTCGTTACCATGATGCAGGACGAATGAGCGTCCTGCATTTTTTGTGCGCAAAAATGAACAGGGACTTGCAGAAAAACTTGATAAATGCAACAACTTGGACGAAAATATTCAAAATACACGAGAAAAACATAAAAAAAACACAGTTTGTGCAACAAAACACTTGATTTTCTCCATACAGTGTTGCATAATAAAGCATCGACACGGTGAAGCCGGCTGGTTTGGCGTGTCGATGAACAAGAAACGCAGGCAGACGCGGCAGCGCCCCTGCCGGGAAGGTGGAGCGGATGAATTCCAAGATGCTGTTTTATATCCTCAAGCGCGTGCTGCTGGCGCTGCTGACCATCTGGATTGTCATCACGGTGACGTTCTTCGTGATGCACTCGATTCCGGGTGGACCGTTCGCAAGTGAAAAGGCAATTTCCGCGGAAGCGCAGGCGGCGCTGGAGGCCAAGTACGGGCTGGACAAGCCGCTGGGTGAACAGTATGTGACGTATCTGCGCGACGTGGTGACGAAGCTGGACTTCGGGCCGAGCCTGAAGCAGCGCGGCCGTCAGGTCATTGACATTATTCTGGATGGCATGAAGACCTCCGCGAAGCTTGGTCTGATTGCGGCGTTCAGCGCGGCGATTGCCGGCATCGTCCTCGGCGCGCTGGCGGCGCTGCGGCGCAACACCGTGCTGGATAAGATTATCATGGTGATTACGACCGCGTTCGTGTCCATGCCGTCGTTCATTATGGGGTCATTCCTGCTGATAGTGTTCTCAGTCAAGTTAGGCTGGGTACCCGCGAACGGCGCGACGGCGGAAGGCTTGATCCTCCCGATTATCACCCTTGCGCTCTACCCGATGAGCTACATCACGCGCCTGACGCGCTCCTCCATGCTCGACGTGCTGGGGCAGGATTATATCCGCACCGCGCGCGCCAAGGGCGTTTCGGGCAAGAAAATTATCTTCGGTCACGCGCTGAAGAACTCGCTGATTCCGGTTATCACCTATTTCGGCCCGATGCTGGCGTTCATCGTCACCGGTTCGATGGTCGTCGAGCAGATTTTCGCCGTGCCGGGTATCGGCCGCCAGTTCGTATCCAGCATCACCAACCGCGACTACACCATGATTATGGGGACGACCATTTTCCTCGCCTCTTTAATCGTGATTATGAATCTGATCAGCGACCTGCTCTACAAGGTGGTTGATCCGCGCATTGATTACGAATAAGGAGGCCTCTGCATCATGATGATGAACAAGAAAAAGCCCTTTAGCCTGCATCTGGATGTGGATTCCTTCATGCCCGCGACGGCGGAGGAAAAGGAAGTCATCTCCCGGATGCGGCCGTCCTCGACCTTTTTCCGCGATGGCGTGAAGCGCCTGCTGAAGAACAAGGTCGCGACCATCAGCCTGATTCTGATTGTGCTGATTACGCTGTCCTCCATCATCATCCCGATGTTCTGGCCGTATTCGTATGACCAGATGCTGGGACAGACGAAGGGTCGCCCGATGGACAACAGCTACAACAACCTCGCGCCGTTCCAGTACGGCAAGACGGAACTGAAGAAAATCGACAAAGGGGAATCTGTTTTCCCGCACATCTTCGGCACGGATGCGCACGGACGCGACTACTTCATCCGCGTCGTCTACGGGACGCGCATTTCCCTCGCCGTCGGCTTCTTCGCCAGCATCATCGTGCTGGTGATTGGCATGATGATTGGCGCAGTCGCGGGATATTTCGGCGGCAGGGTGGACTTGTTCATCATGCGAATCGTCGATATTATCTACTCATTGCCAGATATGCTGGTTATCATCCTGCTGTCGGTCGTGCTGGGGCAGGTGCTGCATGTGGAAGGCACCATCTTAGAGAAAATCGGCTCGAACATCATCAGCATGTTCATCGTCTTTGGTCTGCTCTATTGGGTGGGCATGGCGCGCCTGATTCGCGGTCAGATTCTGTCCCTCCGCGAGCAGGAGTATGTGCTGTCGGCGCAAGCGACGGGCGCGAAGGCGCGGTGGATTATCCGCAAGCACCTTTTGCCGAACTGCATCAGCGTCGTGATTATTTCGACCGCACTGCAAATTCCGAACGCGATTTTCACCGAAAGCTTCCTGTCCTTCCTGGGGCTGGGCGTTAATGCGCCGATGCCCTCGCTGGGTTCACTGGCTTCTGACGCGCTCAACGGCATCTATTCCTACACCTATCGCCTGATTATCCCCGCCGTGGTCATCTGCCTCATCGTGCTGAGCCTGAACCTGTTCGGCGACGGCCTGCGCGACGCATTTGACCCGAAGCTGAATGCGTGATGAAAGGAGCTGGACCAAATGGCATTGCTGGAAGTCAATGACCTGCATACATCCTTCTTCACCGACGCGGGCGAAGTCAAGGCGGTGGATGGCGTTTCGTTCCGCCTTGACCACGGCAAGGTGCTGGGCATCGTGGGCGAAAGCGGTTCGGGCAAGAGCGTCACGGCGTATTCCGTCATGCAGATTCTTGCGCCGACGGGCAAAATCGTCAGCGGCAGCGTGAAATTCGACGGGCAGGAGCTGGTCGGCGCGGACGAGAAGCTGCTGCGCTCCGTGCGCGGCAACCGCATCTCGATTATCTTCCAAGACCCGATGACGTCCCTGAACCCGACCTACACCATCGGCCGGCAGCTGATGGAAGCGATTTTGCTGCACACCGACCGCAACCGCCATCAGGCGCGCGAACGCGCGGTGGAGATGCTGAAGCTGGTCAACGTCAACGAGCCGGAAAAGCGCATGAAGCAGTACCCGTTCGAGCTGTCGGGCGGTATGCGGCAGCGCGTAATGATTGCTATGGCGCTGGCGTGTGAGCCGGACATCCTGATTGCCGACGAGCCGACGACCGCACTGGACGTGACAATTCAGGCGCAGATTCTTGATTTGATGCGCGACCTGCAGAAGAAGATGGGCATGGCGATTATCATGATTACGCACGACTTGGGCGTTGTCGCCCAGATGTGCGACGAGGTCATCGTCATGTACGCCGGTTCTATCTGCGAGCAGGGGACGGCGGATGAAATCTTCTACAACCCGCGCCATGAGTACACGAAGGGCTTGATGCGCTCCATCCCGACGGCGGAGAACAACGGACAGCGCCTGGAGCCGATTACCGGTACGCCGATTGACCTGCTGAACATGCCCAAGGGCTGCCCGTTCGCGCCCCGCTGCGAGGCGGCGATGAAGATTTGCCTGAAAGAGAAGCCGGTTCGGATGCTCATCAATGACGACCATATGGCAACCTGCTGGATGAACGTCAAGAAGGGCGTGGAGGACGGCAGCATCACGGAGGAAGGAGGAGTGCCCTGTGTCTGAAGCGCAGATGCACCAGCCGCTGCTGGAAGTCAAAGGACTGAAAGAATACTTTGACATCAACATGGGCTTCTTCCGCACCAAGCCGCTGAAGGCGGTCGATGATGTGTCCTTCACCATCAACAAGGGCGAAACGCTCGGTCTGGTGGGCGAATCCGGCTGCGGCAAGACGACTGTTGGGCGCACCATCCTCCAATTGTACAAGCCGACGGCGGGCGAAATCATTTACGATGGCAAGCCCGTCAAGACGAAAGCGGATTTGCAGAAGTTCCGCACGAAGGCGACGATGGTGTTCCAAGATCCGTACTCCTCGCTGAACCCGCGCATGACCGTGTCGGACATCGTGGGCGAACCGCTGGATGTGCACCACCTGTATTCCTCCAAGAAGGAGCGGGAGGAGCGCATTTTGCAGCTGCTGGGCTATGTCGGGCTGAACAGTGAACACGCCTCGCGTTACGCGCACGAGTTTTCCGGCGGTCAGCGGCAGCGCATCGGTATTGCCCGCGCGCTGGCGGTGAATCCGGAATTCATCGTCTGCGACGAGCCGGTGTCGGCGCTGGACGTGTCGATTCAGGCGCAGGTCATCAACATGTTTGATGATTTGCAGGATCGGCTGGGGCTGACATACCTGTTCATTGCGCATGACCTGCTGGTTGTACGGCATATTTCGGACAGAATCGCCGTGATGTATCTGGGCAAGATGGTGGAGCTGGCGTCGGCGGAGGAAATCTACAATCACCCGCTGCACCCGTACTCCAAGTCGCTTTTGTCCGCCGTTCCGCTGCCTGACCCGAAGGCGGCGCGCGCGAACAAGCGCATTGTCCTCTCCGGCGACATTCCAAGCCCCCTGAACGCGCCGTCGGGCTGTCCGTTCCGCACGCGCTGCCCCCACGCCACCGAAGCCTGCGCGCAGTCGATGCCGCCCTTCAACGAAGTCGAGAAGGGGCACTTTGTCGCCTGCCACCGGGTGAAGGAATTGGGGTAAGAAGGGAGACGCCAGAGGCTCTGCCGCTGGACTCCGGCAGGGACGCTGCCCCTGCATCCTGCAAGGGACTTCGTCCCTTGAACCTTTCGCGCGATTGCGTTAGTGATACTGGCATAGAGTGCCCGCGTGTTTATCCGCGCAAAAAAACTGCTTCAAGGATGCGTCAACACGCATTTTTGATACAGACAGTCTACGAAAAGCAAGGCTGTCACAGAATATTAAGGGAGGTTTTTTCATGAAGAAGCTGACTGCTCTCCTGCTCGCCATCGCAATGATGGTGACCTGCACCCTGTGCGCTGTCGCCGAAGACGGCAAGACGTACATGGCTGTCTGCATCGCGTCCGAGCCTGATACGCTTGACCCGGCGCTGAACTCCGCTGTGGACGGCGCGACGATGGTCGCTCACCTGTTCGCAGGCCTGTCCACTTGGGCGCAGACCGACGACGGCAAGCTGGAAATCCTGCCGGACTGCGCGGTGGAACTGCCGGATCCGGTGGTCAATGACGACGGCACGGTGACGTACACCTACACGCTCGTTGATGGCCTGAAGTGGTCCGACGGCAAGGATCTGACCGCGAAGGACTTCGAGTTCGCGTGGAAGCGCGCTGCTTCCTCCGAGCTGGGCGCGGACTATGGCTACATGTTTGAAGTCATCAAGGGCTACACTGCGGACGGCTCCGACCCCAAGGCGGAAAACCTCGCTGTGACCGCCGTGGACAACAAGACCCTGACCGTTACCCTGAACAACCCCGTTGCCTACTGGAACGAGCTGCTCGCCTTCCCGGCGTACATGCCCGTCCGTGAGGACGTCGTCGCCAACGAAGCGTGGGCGACCGATCCTTCCACCTACATCGGCAATGGCCCGTACACCATGACCGCGTGGGAACACAACAGCAAGATCACCCTGACCAAGAACCCCTACTATCATGCGGTGGACAAGGTCACGATGGACGAGCTGGACTTCTAACATGCTGGCGAACTTCCAGAAGGGCGACTGGCAGCTGATCGACGACGTTCCCACCTCTGAAATCGCTTCCCTGAAGGAACAGTATCCGACGGAATTCGTTATTGCCGGTCAGATTGGTACCTACTATGTCTGCTGGAACATCAACGAAGAAATCCTGCCCGCTGACGTGCTCGCGAACATGACCCCCGAAGAAGCGGAAGCGGCGCGCGCAGAAATCCGTCAGGCGATTGGTCTGCTGTTCGACCGCAACTACATCGTTGAAGAAATCGGTCAGGCGGGTCAGGTGCCTGCGTCCAGCTTCGTTCCTATGGGCATGACCGATGCGGACGGCTCTGAGTTCTACAAGAACGCGGGCCATGTGGAAGGCATCACCGGCTACTACGACGTGACCGACGACGAAGACGTCTACATGGCGAACTTCGACAAGGCGGTTGAGACCCTGAAGAAGTACTACACCTACGACGAGGAGAACGGCGTCTTCACCAACTTCCCGTCCCTGACCTACCTCTACAACACCTCCGAAGCCCACAAGGCGATTGGCGAATACCTCCAGAGCGCGGTTTCTGCGGTCGGCATCACCATGAACCTGACCAACCAGGAATGGAACACCTTCCTGAACACCCGTAAGTCCGGCGACTACTCCATTGCCCGCAATGGCTGGATTGCCGACTACAACGACCCGATCTGCTTCCTCGACATGTGGGTGACCGGCTCCGGCAACAACGACGTGCAGTTCGGCAAGGGCGCGAATGCGGATCTGAAGATCTACAACCTCGACCTGACCCCCTACGGCTACGACGTGAAGGTGGAGAATGGCACTTGGGCGGAAACCTATGACGTGCTGATTTCTGCTATCAAGAGCTGCACCAACAGCACGAACCGTTATGCCATGATGCACATCGCGGAAGATATGCTGATGAATACCGGCTGCATCGTGCCGCTGTACTACTACACCGACATCTACATGCTCGACGACTCCGTGCAGGGCTTCTTCTCCAACCCGCTGGGCTACAAGTACTTCATGCACTGCACCATCGCCAAGTAATTCCATCTCGGTTTGGACAAATCCACGGGCGAATCGGCTTCAAAACCGGTTCGCCTTTTTTCGTATGTTGGAAAGATGCACTTTGCCATCCTTGGCAATTGATATTTCCTGCCTTGGAAAGGTGCATCCGGCGGGAAACATGCGCGAATTGACGTGAAACATGCGTGAATGCAGGAATTTTCAGCAGGAAAAGGGCAGGGAAACGTCCAATTAATCCATTGAATGGCGGTGGCGAACAGCGCTTGCCGATGGTATACTGAAACCAGAAGGGGCGTTTTCAATGGGAAAAAGCCCGCGGAAGCTATCATCAAGGAGGAAGCAGCATGAAGCGAATCGCACGATGGAGCACCATTTTCCTGCTCTTATGCAGCATCATTTGGGCGGGTACAGCATCGGCGGCCATGATTGTGGAAAACAACATGAGTGCGCTGAACACACTGAACACCATCAACAAGAACCAGACACCACAGGGCAAGGACTCGGCGCTGGAGCGGCTGGCGAAAGAAATCGGCGCTGGCATGTGGGACAATACGGACTTGGATGACCCGGCGTTTCAGGAGAACATCAAGCAGTTTGGCATCACCGTGTTGAAAAAGGATACGCAGCCGCCGGAAGCCTTCATCGGCGACGCGATTTTTGACCATCTGGGCGACACAGAGTTCAATGCGCCGGAAATGAACGGCAATCTGCTGGTTCTCGGCGGGCTGAACGCCAATCTGCCGTCCGGCAAAATCGACCGCCTGTATGTGCTGTCGGACGAGGACATTCGCCTGAACATCGGCGCGGCGGCAGATGTTCAGGAGCTGATTCTGGGCGCATCGGGGAATGTGTCGCTGAACGGCGAGGGCAATGTCCGCTCCACCATCGTGGTGGACAAGCCGATGAATCTCGATATCGGGATTGCGACGAACCTCGTGAACCTGACGGATGACCCGCTGCTGACGGGCGATATTGTGCTGAATCCGGGCAAGAACGCGCTTGTGCCGGGGCAGCAGCTGCATATGGGCAGCGAGCTGAAGGTGGAGAAGAAAATCAGCCTGACCGTGCGCTTCCGCCTTGTTGACCAGAGCGCCAAGGACATGCAGCTGGAAACGGCGGATTGGGACGGCGCGCTGCTGACCGAAACGACGGTGCAGTACACGGGCGACAGCTGCCCGATGGGCGCGGTCAACATGATGGACAGCATCGAGGCGGCGTTTGCGGAGAAGTATCCGGATTTGCAGGAGCAGTATGTGCTGCTGCCGGAAATGCGCAGCGCAGACCCGTGGAGCAAGGTCTACCGCCTGAATGGCGGCGAATCCTGCTTTGCCGTGGCGGAAAATTATGTCTATCTTTCCCGCGAGGGCGATGTTGTGTTCCCGCTGACGGATGACAGCACGCTGGTAGCGGAATTCCCGGTGTACGTCTACCGCTATGGCGAGCAGGACGGGCGCATCACCTACCGCGTTCGCATCAGCGGCGCGCGCCCGGATTACTTCACGCCGAGCCTGACCCTGCGCAGCGGCGCCGTGGCGAGCTTCACCTTCGATAAGGAGCGCGGCGAGTGGGTGACGCAGTTCAAGCGCAGCGACTTCGGCGCGGACGAGCGTGCCCTCATTCACCTGACGGGACTGCGCGGCGAGGAGACGGCCGCATTCCTGCCCGTAACGGGGCGCGAAGAAAGGCGCATCGTTACGCTGACGTGGACGGCGGACACGCAGCGCGTGACCATCGACGCGCAGAACGTCCTCTGGGGCAGCGACATGCCGGCGGAGGGCAACGACCTGCTGTGCCGCGCGGGTGAGCAGGTGACGGTGCAAATCGCGCCCGCAGCGGGCTATCGCGGCATCCACGTTTTCCTGAGCGACCCGGCTGTTTCCCTGAGTATCAGCGAGGGGAACGACGCGGCTTCCTTCCTCATGCCCTACGCGCCGCTGACCTTGACGCTGACGGCGGACAAGCTTTA
>ULZM01038430.1_pt1 | contig 16575 bp, 14 predicted proteins | sample 1963131 | NCBI WGS metagenome assembly ULZM01 (sample SAMEA4835890, study PRJEB28245) | human gut metagenome | biome: gut microbiome; material: fecal sample | place: Denmark | collected 2008 | reverse complement strand
AAAAAAAAAACAAATGGCAACTATTCCGAGTTATTTATCATGGGTTCCTAAAACTGGTACTGGAAATGCACAGATTAAGATTAATTCTGTGAGTCCTTATACTGGTCGTACGGATAGAAGTACTTCAGTTCCCGGTAAGATTGTCGGAAAGTCTAACGCAGTTACAGTCACGGTTCTTGAAAAGGCTGCTGACGAATTTATTACTCCCGATGGTTTAACTATTAATGTTGCTAAAGGTGGTGAAACAATTCATGTAACTGGTAAGTCTAACTCGAAACTTCTTACGTTTACATGGAAAACTAACTTCGGTATTGCAAATGTAACATCATTTAAAGTTAATGGTAGTACAACAGCTACTTCTGGTACTGCTATTACTGGTGACCCCGGTGCTACTGGAGAATACACTTATGATGCTACTATTGTTGTACCGAAGAACGAAACTATTGAAGCTCGTTCTGCAACTCTTGAAATCAAGGGTGAAGGTGCGAGTGTTGTTAAAACTATTACTATTACTCAGGCTCTTGGTGACAGCTATCTGTATCTCAATTCGCAGGGTACAACTACCGCAACTGTTACTATTCCGAAGGGTGGTGGTGAGCAGACTCTGAGTGTTCTGTCGAATGACGAATGGACATTCGAACCTGCTGAATAAATTAATTAATCATTTATGAGTGTTATCACTAATAAATGGAATGACGGGAGTGGAGATTCAATTAGTATTGAATCTCCCTCTTTTCAAGGAAATCAGACTGTTAAAATTTCATCACCTGTTCAAAAAGGTACTTCTAAAAGAAGTATGAAGTTTATTGGAAAGTGTAAAAAAGATTCCAGTAAACAAGTTATTCTTACTGTTGAACAAGAAGCATCTGTTTATACATATGATTTAATATTAAGTAGTGATAATACTGAAATTGCCGCAAAAGGTGGAACTGCAAATATTACAGCTGTACTTAAAACGTATCGTAATGGTAATTTAGTTAGTACAGATAATGTTACTCCAGTTCTATCAGGAAGTGCTACTGGATTTTCTATATCTGGTGTTACAGTTACTGCAAGCAATCGAACTACTATTGTAGGAACTGAACGGAGTATTACTGTAACTGGCAAGTTCTCTAATACGTTCGATGGTCAAACTGTTTCTGCAAATATTGTTATTAAACAAGAAGCTAATACTGTTTCGTATGGTGATATAATTATAACTAAAGAAACCCCCATTAGTTTAACTGCCAGTATGCACATTAATATTAAGGTTTCTGATGGTTTAAGTTATTCTCAGAAGGCTACTTATACAAGCGGTGCTACCACTAATATTACAACAGGTGCTAATACAACTTACTTTGTTCAAAACCCAGTTACTGGATTTACGTTATCAAATAATATATTATATGTAACTTCCAATCAATCATTAAATCCTCGTAATGGTTTTGTAGTTAGAATTAATATATTACTTAATGGTAAAACTGCTATTAAGGATATTACTTATAATCAAGCTGCTGGTTATTATACTTATGCTAATCCAGTTGTTACATTAACTTGTAATGATGTTCCTGCAAGCGGTGGTAGTGTTAAAACCGGAAATGTTACATATTCCCAGACATATGGTTGGAATGGTATGACTACTGGTGCGGGTGTTATAACTGAAGGTGAAGCTTATATTAGCTGGACTGGTGGTGTTGATAATATTCCATCTCTTGGAACTACTGTTAAATCTCGAACTAAAGTCGGTGTTTTAGGTGTAACAGTTAATATTAATGGTAAGTCTGGTAATGCAAATGCTGATATTTATCAAGCTGAAAATAAAGTAACTAATAGTAATTACAATCCTCGAATTACTGCTTATGGAACTCCTACTATAAGTATCGGTAGTGGTTTGACAGCGGCTGGTGGTTCTGCGAGTGTAAGTGCTTCTGTTACTAATACTGAAACTTATAATGCTTTGTATAGTTCGGGTGCTACTGGCCCGAATCAAACACGAAGTGTTGGTGGTAGTTTATCAATTTTTATGACTGCTAACGGTAATAGTAGATTCAGTTTATCTGGAAATACGATTACTCATAGTAGTATGGGAACTAATGAAACTACTGATACTATTACTATAAAAGCTGTAAATGACGGAGATAGTTCTAAATCAGCTACGGCTTCTAAGAGTATAACAAACAGTAAAACTGTTAAATCTACTTCTGGTGGTATTTATACATATGGTGATGTAATAGCTGGTACAGTAACAAATGGTATTATTCCTGCAAGTGGTGGTTCTGCTACTGCTAAAGCTGGGAATGCTACTCAAAGTTGGAACAAATCTGCTACTATTACTACTTATCAATATGATTCTGGTTCTACAAAAGATGTTACAACTGAAAATGCTTCAAGTGGAACAAATAGTGTTCCACCGAGTACTACTTCTATTGAAGCTTCAGCACCTTCTAAAGGAACCACAATTTCTCCTCAGACTACTGTAAGAACTTATGGTTTTATTTGGGCAGCTAATGGTAAATCAGCAGACGGATATATGTATATTTACCAAGAAGCTAACAAGATTGAATCTTATAATTACGGTAGTTGGACTATTGCTATTTCTGCTAATCCTACAACCATTGCTGCATCAGGTGGAACTTCTACTATTACAGCAAGTTGTACGAGAACTAAAACTCCTGTTTATACATCTGGTTCTACTGGAACAGCTACTACTGAATCTGCAACTCCAACGTTAGCAATTAGTGGTACTGGATTTACATTAAGTGGAACTACTGTTACAGCTTCAAAGAATAATGCTGCAGCTCGAACTGCTACTGTAACTGCAAGTTATTCTGATGCTACTTCTAAATCTGTTACTATTACTCAATCTGCTGGGCCTGATGGTATTGGTTATATGCAGATTGAAGGTAATGGTGTTGACCACTATATTTTCCAAGTTGGTCGTACACCAAATACTCGTTCTAATGATGTTCAAATTTTATCAGAAGAGCCTGTTGAAGTTGCAACAGAAACTAAGTCTGAAAGTTTGTTTGCTAAAATTAAACGTATTGTTACTAATCTTAATTAATTAAAAGTTATGGCTTTATCTAAATCTGCTTTAAAAGCGAAATTTGTCACTGGTGCTATACCAACTCAAACTGATTTTGCCAACCTTATTGATGGTATGCTGAGTATGCCTCAGGGGGGGTGGAACAGGTGATACAACAATAGGTTTCGGAAATGGAGATAGTACCGATAGACTATATGTTAAATCTCTTAGATATATTTATAATGATTATCGTAGTTATTTTTTAATTGGTGCTTGGGATGATGAAATTGGAGGTAATTATCTTGTAGCAGTTATTTGTTTTCAAGATAATGCTGTTAGCGGTGCCAATTTTAATATAACTTATCATTTATTAGATAAAACAGATAGAGCGCGTTTTGAATCTGAAGTTGGCGATATTAATACTGCTGATGAAATAGATTTAATTAATAATATTGAAAGTTCTGGTTGGGCGTGGTTTAATATCACACAACCTACTAATAATAATCCGTCACCTCGAACCATTCAATCAAACAATATAACATATCGTATTTATCCTGTATTGCAAAATAGTATATGGTATGTTGGTTATGCTTTCGCAATGGATGTAGATATGGGTGGTTCTAATGATTTGTATGTTTATCGTTGTACTGGTAATTCTCAAACTAAATGGACTGCTATTGACAGTGTTGTCGCAAATGATTTAGAAAACGCTGGTAAATTTAGTAAAAAACTACTATATTAAACTCTGACTGTTATTAGTAATAATAGTTAGAGTTTAACTGATATATGTCAAACTTTAACTATTATTACTATGACTATTGCACAAATTAAAGCCTTGTTTCAAACTGGGAAAATTCCTACACAAGCTGATTTTGAAAATTTGATAAGTAAGATTCCGAATGATGATTTAACAGGGGGGGGACAGTACATTAAGACTATATAATCCGAGTGCTCCTCATGTTTGGGGTTATAGATTTGTAACTATTGATGATAATTATACATATATCTTTTTAGGTGTTTATGACGCTTCTAATGGCGTTATTGTACCTTTTTTAATTATTCAATGTAATCAGGGTAGACCTCTTGAGGGTAATGCTGCTATTAATTGGGCTTTTCTTACAGATGCTCAAATGATTGCAATGAATGCAGATGTTCCTGATTTACACGATGTTGATGATATTACACTTGTTAATGCTATTCCTTCTGATATTCAATGGAATAGAATGAATTCAAATCCTACTGTACGAGTTATTTGTACAAAAGGACAAAAATCTGATATAACATTTCAATGTTTTCCTTCTAAATATGGTAACAAATTTTATGTAGGATATGTTATTAAAGAAGAACATTCTTATAATGCTGATTCTTATTGGAGAGGTGTTATTAAATCTGGTTTAGCTCACAATGATATTGCTTGGGATAATTCTGATGAAGAGTTAGCAAGTGTATTAAATAGCTCTACGAGATTTACTTATACTAAAATATAAAATTAATAATCTGATTGTTTAATTGATAATAAGATTATTAATTCATTTAATGTTCAATAGATTATAAATCATATTAATATTAAACTAAATCTTATTATGCAATTAAATATATGGCAACTAAAAGTCAGCTTAAACAATATTTTGAAACAGGTAAAATACCTACACAAGCTCAGTTTGGTAATCTTATAGATTCTATATTTAATATTATTGGTTCACCTGATGGTAGTTTGAATATAAATGGTGATGAAAATAACATTAAACTTTCTATAAAGAATTATAGAAGTTTACATGGTATATATATGTCTCAATTATCTGTTAGTCTTCATTTATTTTTTAATAATGATATTAAAAATGGTACAAAACCAGTTCCAGTATTTATCATATTTAGTACTGTAAATAGTTTAACTAATACTGCAAATGCTAATATTAAGTATGCTGTTCCGAATGCCACCTTACTTAAAAGTATGACAGATGATAATTTGGATTATCTCACTGCAAGTTTGGATGTTATCATTCAAAGATTTACTGCGCTTAAGATTACATATTATGATTTAGTACCTAAAGAAGAAGAAGTAAAGAAACCTTCCATTGTAACAATTATGTATACTGATTTTGATAATACCATTTATGTACATAATTGCATTATGGGTATGGGGAATATTAATTCTATAGTACCAATTTGTATTCATACTCTTATTAAATTACACGATATTGAAAATGATAATTATTCAGGTGCTATGTCTATTTTACAAAGAACTGTTTATAATCATATGACAGTAAAATCTGAATGGGAAAAGATAATGCAGTTACAAGGTTATGAAGATGGTTTAGTTATTGATGATAGCGGAGTTGCTGAAAATTTTATGAATACTATACATGCTAATTGTTATAAACAAATTCAATTAAAATAAAATCATGATTAAAGTCTATTGTAAATTCCTACCGTTCAAAGGGTATTTATGTATGACGATATTATGGTGGTTAATCATACGAACTGAATATAAAGATAAAATTACTGAAACTGTTGAACGACATGAAACGGTTCATAGTTATCAGCAAATTACTTTGTTTGCTACAAGTTTTTTGGTTAGTATCATATTAAGTCTTACTACAAATATTTCTTGGTGGTGGTTACTTGGTACTGCGATATTTCCTTTATTAGCTTATGTTGTTAGTTGGATAATTGAAATTATATTACCTCCTTATAATCGAGCTTATAAAGATATTTGTTTTGAAGGTGAAGCAAGAGCTTTAGAAAGTGACCCGGATTATAAGAAGAAATTGTTTCCTTTTAGTTTCTTAAAATATATTCCAAATAAGAAATATGGTGGTCGATGAAATTGATGAATGGTAAATGGAACAACTCGTAGAACATTTTGTTGAGTTATTCAGTACTCATTTCGATTTATCATTTATGCTTTGTGTGAATGTTTTAACATACATACTCATTAAAGTAATAGATGATATTAATGGTGATAAATCTGTTGGCACATGGACTAAACGATTGGTTATGTTAATTAGTTGTTTTGCTATTGCCGCAGGATATATAGCAAGTGGATATGAAAATACTACAATTCTTATTAATTCTGCTATTCTTGCACCAGTTGCTTGGAGTTGGATATTCAAACCGATTCTAAAAAAGATTGGTGCTGATTATAAACAAAATCATTAATTAATTAAAATGATTACTACTATGGCATGTAGTGGAAAGAAAGGTGGTAAAAAGACCACTGGTAAGAAAGTGAAGAAATAAATTGTTAGTAATATAACAATTTATATTGTTAAAGATTGAATTGAAATGGTGAGAGGTGTTACTAATGTAGCACCTCTTTTTTATAGTGAATATGGTGGGAAATCGACTATTTTAACGTATATTTGTTAGTAGCCCAATATAATATACCTATTAATATTAATCCTCTTATACGCCTATCTATGTTCGATTATACAGCTATTATAGTAGCTATAATAACATCCATAAGTACGATTGCTGGTATTTATCTAAAAGAATGGTTATTCCCTAAACGTAAAGAACAAAAACTTACTATTGAAAAAAGTAATTGTTATATAGAACTTGATAAGATATGTGCTTCTATTCGAGATACTATTCATGCTAATGCTGTTTATATTGCTTATTTTCATAATGGCGGTCATTTCATTAATGGTGTAGAAATGGATAAATACACTGTTGTTGGTGAAGATTATGATTGTTGTGTAGTATCTTATAAGAAATCTTTTAAGGATGTTCTTGTTAATAATTTTCCTTATTTATTTCACAATCTTCTTGTTAGAAATCGTCATTATTGTAATGATGTTAGTAAACATAAGTTTCAAGACAGATGTTATAAAGATGAACTTGAAAGTAGAGGTATGAAGTCTGCTTATACTTTTCTTATTAAAGACCCTATTAAAGAAACACCTATTGGTTTTATTTCTCTTGAATATAATATCGTAGAAGGATTTAATCCTGATGATGAAAAATATATTTGGAAAAAACAAAATACTATTGCTAATCTTTTGAATCTAAATAAGTAAGATATGGGAACACTTAATCAATATGCAGCTCGTATTGCAAACATGGTTAATCAACCTAATAATCACGAACTTAAAGAACGTGTTAAAGATATGATTAAAACTATGTTTGCAAATCGTATCCGACAAAGCGTTGAGAAAAATGGAATAGATGATATTCTTAAACTTACTTTTATTGCTCCTGTTGAAGAATTGAAATATAGTGATATTCTTCCTACTGAATATCGAGTTGCTAATAAAATTAGATTGTTAGGAACAAAGTACAAAGTTCCTACACCCGTGCGCATACAAAGTGATGCGCCTTTTGCGTTTGTAGGTGATACTGTTGGTAATGGATATATGTATGAGAGTTCTATTACATCTCTTAAACTGCGTCAAAGTGGGCGTCCAACCTGCTCTCCCACCGGGTATCCACGAGCTTATATTATATTAAACGGTCATATAATTATTGCTGAAAAAGTTGGTACAAAAGATATTGATGATAGACGACCAATTAATGAAGTAATGATTACAGGTATATTTGAAAATCCTGATGAAGTTCTTTCATTCTTTAAGAATGAAGATGGTCAAGATATTGAATTACCTTTACCTAATGATATGCTTGAAAGTATAATTCAAGAAATACTTAAAACTGAATTTGGTATTTATCCTCAAGATTTGGATATTAAAACAAATAATAATAATCCTACTATTGCTCAACGTGGTAATGGTCAAGATTAATCTCATGTTTCTATCATTATGGTTGATAATGAATATTATTGGAGAGATTTCGTTAAAGAAGTTCAAATACAACTTAATTCTTTAATTAAACAATTACATCTTGCTTATGAACGACGCAATGATTGTATTTATAATATCAAAGATAATCTTGCTAAATATCAAGAAGCCGGTGTTGATGTTTCAGTAGTATTCGATATTGATAATCGTAGTAAGATTTATTTTAATAAGAAACAAGATACTCTACTTGGTACTAAACTAATGAGTTATATTCGTAGTTATAATTACTTAGTTTATGAACGTCTTGATAAACTTGATGATGATATAGAAACTCTTGCTGCTCTTAAAGAATTACCTTCTGAAATGTATACTTATATGCAAGATGAAGTTAATAATGAGATAGCTAATTTACTATGTAAAGGTAATAATTATTCTTTTGGTAGTTCCGTAGGTTACGTTTATGTTTACTATAAAAAGACGATGCCCGGTGATGTATGTAGTGTTGTCGATTGGGGTGCTACAAAAGACTTAAAAAAGAAATTATTAGAACAAGGTATTAATATACGAACTGCTGATAATCCAAATGGTATTCCTTATTTCATATATTATGATTATGATTGGTGTATAAAAGCTGTATATCATAAAGTTAAAGGTCGAATACCACAAAGTGTTTATTACAAATTCAAATTTGGTCACACAAGTAGTGCTTATGAAAATGGTGAGAAAACTATTGACAGAACACCTTTTGCAATGAAAGGTAAAACTGTTGATGAAATTGCAACTAATCGAAGACTTAATTGTTTCAATAAAATTCTTGCAATTTGTTTTAATCATCCTGACGAAGCTATTAAATTATATCGAAATAATCTTCCTAAACAAAATAACGCTTTATGATTGATAATAATATATTCATTAGTAGTGCTACATTAATTCCAGATATGTATAACGATTATAATATACAAAGTGATGACTTTGTAAGTCGTTTTCCTATTTGGGTTGCAAATGCTTTGGAAGAACTTAAATTCATTCAAGCCTATGTTAATGTAGAAAAAGATATTGAATTTGATGACCATCGTTGCCAATTACCGTGGGATTTCCGAGGTATAATTGACGTCATTATAAATAACAAAAAAGCTGTTCTTAAAAATTCAGCTGAATTTAACAAAGATACTATTACTGAAAAAGTAACAACTATTCCGACATATACTCCTTATCCCGGTATTCCAAATGCAGATATAACAAGTCCCGGTAATAAAAATAATAGTTTTAATCATGCTCCTGTTGATAAAGAGCAACCTTATTATTATATTAGTAATAACTGGATTCATACTAACGTTGATTATGGAACTATTCATTTAAGATATCGGGCTTTACCAGTTATTTATGATAGTATTATAAATATGGATGTTCCTCTTATTTATAATAACGGCCCTCTTAAAAAATATCTTAAACTTTATGTTCTCAAACAAATGTTATTAAGAGGTTATAAACATCCGGTTGTGAGTCTTACAGCAAACAATCCTTATACAAATCCTGCGATAGAACTCGATAGAATGAGAATACAAGTTCGAGTTTCTTGTAACAAATTTAGTAACGACCGTCGAGAGAATATTGCTACTATTCTTCGTACATTAGAATAATAGAAATTATGAAAGTTTTAGGTCTTGATTTAGATAATTCACCTTATATTGCACAAGATAAATCTTTGCGATATGCTAAAAATATAACTATTGATAATAAAGGTCAAAGTTATTTTAATGAAAGAGGATTTGATTTCATAGGTGAATTAGATGATATTCTTGAAAATCATCCGACAAATCAGCATATCATTCCTTATATTTATAGTGATGCCGATAATCACAAATATAATATTATAGGTACAATTCCAACTAATGTTGGTGTTGTACTTTTTTGCGTTGTAGAACACTGGAATAATGCGGATAAATCTGATTTACAAACTAACGACGCTATTATATATCTTAATCTCGATGATAATAATCCAACTGTAAAACGTTGTCTATATAGTACATCTGGTGCATTTGGATTCAGTATTGATAGACCAATTCATGGAGATTATATATACAATTATAAAGAAAATTTAATTGTTACATTTACTGAGGGAACTGATGAATCAGCAAATGAAACAAGAATTATTAATTTGACTGACCCGTTTTATGATGGTAACAATGGAGATGATACTGCGATAGGATATGACATCACTGTTGATGAAGTTGATTCATTTAATCTTATTCCAAATGTTACTTATCCTGAACTTCAATTAGAAGTTAAAGACGGTGGTAATCTTAAAACTGGTGCTTATCAAATAGCAATTAAATATCGTCTTGATGATGGTACTTATACAAACTATTCTCCTTTGAGTACATCACTTATTGTTTGTGGTAATTATGAAGAAGATTATGCGTTAGGTATCGAAATCAATAAGAATATTACTATTAGTTTTAGAAATAGTGGTATTAAATATAAACATTGTAGATTTGCTATTGTTTATATTACTGACGAAGCTCAATTATCATATGAAACAGATGATATTTCAATTAATGGTGTAAGTACTACTCATATTGTAAGTGATGTTTCATATTTATCAACTATAAGTCTTGATGATATTTTTATTAAAAATATATCATATATTCGAGATAACACTCTTGTTAATTTCAATAATAGACTTATTCGAGGTAATGTAAAGACTCTTGATTATAGTAAACTTGATGATGAACTTAAAGAATTCACAAAGAATAATCTTGATGTTCAATTAAGTTGGAATCCGAGTTCTTCTTATATTAATAGTACTCGACGTTATTTTAAGAGTGGTGAAGTTTATGTTCTTTATGCTGGATATTATGATTATAAAGGTGACCTTGTAAATATACATCATATTCCTTGGAAAGCTAACAATTATGATGTTGAAGCTTATCCTGTAGGTTCTACTAATCAAAATGCTCATAAAATTCCTTATAAATCTGAAAGTATTAGTAAGATTATAAGTCCGAGTTGGAAGAGTTTACCTGATATTGATGCTGCTGAACAAGTAGATGAAATTGCTAAAACTGGTGTTGGTAGTGAAAAACCTACAATAGCTCGTAATCGTTATTTTACTTTATACGGAGTTTCGACTGGACATACAACAGTTAAAGCAAAAGGTCGTTCTTTAACAAAAGGTAAACTGAAATTACCAAGTCTTCCATTACCGTATACAACTGAAGATTCTGAAGGTGGAGTTAATCCTTCTGATTATCAAGTTGTAGTATTGGAGATAACAAGTGAGAGTACATCAAGTCAATTAATTGGTGTTGAATGTAGTCCTACATTTGGTGGAAATAGTGTAATACCTGCTGGTATAAATTTAACTACAAAAGTTTATGATGCTACATCGGTAGTTAAACAAATTGATTCAGAAGAATCTGAAGTTGAAACTGGGTATTATGAAGTTTCTGAATCTAATCTTTTAGCATCTGATAGTAAATCTACATTTATTGGTAATACAATTAATACCAAAACTAATTTCGTAATTAATCTTGATGCAAAAGAAACTAAATATATTTTAATTGAAGCTCGATTAGGATATAAAGTTGATGGAACAACTGCTCCGACATTTAATTGGTTAACTCAATTATATTCTACTTCTTCTGAATGGAATCCTACTTATACATTAAGTCCTAATATTAATATTAAAGCTAATCTTGCTGGTAAAACAGACTTAATGAATAAATATATTAGTTCGATAGTTTATTTCTTTGTTGAACATAATATTAATAATTCTCGAATTGTTACACAAGGTTTCGCAATGCGAGATACTGAAACTAACAATTTCGGTAAGAATCAAACTTATAAAAATCCTTTTGGTGGAGATAATGCAAGATTTTATACATTTGAATATCTCTATAATAAGATAAATAGTATTCGAGGTAAACTTAAACCTCTATACTTTGAAACTGATGTTCTTAAATTTGTTAAAAATGAAGAACTTGATGATGATATAAAAGTATTTCCAGCTAAATGGAAAGGTGAAGATTTTGATGGATTTGATACAAATCCTAATGAATCTGGAACTCGATTCTTAGATGCTGACATTAATAGTCTTACTATTGATACTTCTCGTGCAACTAAAGATGTTTCACTTGAATATATCAATGCTAATATTAGTTCTCAAAACAATATTGCTGGCGATAGTTATTATCGTATTGAAAAAGGTTTTGATGGATTTAATAAAGGTACAGATAATGAAGAATGGGCAAGAGGATATATTGCCGATTTAATTAATAATTCTGAAACACTTTATTCTGATGTTAATAATCAGAAACTTCAAATTGCATCTAATGTAATTAATATTAAAGGTTCTTCTGAAATAATAACTTCATTAGTTGGTGATACATTTATTGGATATATAACACTTCGAGCTACTGCTCCATCATCTGATTATCGTTATGGTGATGCTCAAGCAAAAGAATTAGACAGTAACGCTACTGTTTATCGTTGGATATTCACTGTTCCTCTTGAAAGTAAATTCAATATTCTTGCTCGATTTAGTGTTAATAACGTAGATAAATCTTTCAAATATCACGATAAACGGGGTAATGAATTACGCGAATTTTATCAATTAAGTTATCAAGTTGATAATTTCATAAATAGTAGTGTTGGTAAAGGTTATTCTCCTGTTTACAATGAGAATGGAATTGAAACATTTACTTATTTTGAAGAAATTCCCGGAACTCAAGACCATCCTTATCGTATAATTCGTAGTCAATTACAGAGTGCTGAAAATGCTAATCTTAATTGGCGATTATTTAGAAGTGATGATTATAAAGATATGCCTTTTAATCGAGGTGAAATTATCGCATTAAAAACTGACAATAAAAATCTTTATATTCAACAGACATACGGTCTACACTTATTACAACTTCGTGATACACTTTCTAATACTGATGAAGGTACTTCATATTTAGGTACAGCTGATATATTTAATATGGAACCTCAAGAGGTTACATATAGTCCCAGTGGTTATATAGGTTGTCAAAGTTATTTTGATACTCACGTTAATGTTATTGGTTATTTTGTTATTGATGCAGTTCATAGACGTATTTTCAATATCAATGGAGATAAAGTAAGTAATATGACTGCGCTCAATGCTCTTAAGTGGTTTGACGGTAATCTTGTAAAAGATGTAGTTAATCCGTTTAAAAATAATGGTAGAATTTGGGCATTTAATGAAGATACTAATATCTTATATTTAGTCCAAAATGTTGATAATAAACAATTCACAATTAGTTTTAGTCCTATTGCTAATGCTTGGATTTCATTCCATGACTATAATCCTATTGTAGGTATTACCAATCGAAATGGATTATTCTGGTTTGATAAACATGGCATTTATGCAATATCTAAAAATAATTATGGTCGATTCTTAAAAGATGATAATAATAATCAACTTGTTAAAGAATCATATATTAAATTTATTCTTAACGACAATAGTAGTTATAATAAGTTATTAAATAATATTGCTTGGAAAGACAGAGTTGATATTGTTAATAATCTGTTACCTACTATTAATGAATTTGAGAAAACTATTAATGCTATATTGGTTCATAATGATGACCAATGTACTGGTTATAAACTTGTTAAATTTAATGATATTTGGTATAATGGTACAACTGGTGTTAATAAAGTAAATCTTTGGAGATTTAATAATGTTAATGATATACACAAACAAATACCTTTTATGATTACTGATTTAGTTGTAGATGAATCTGCATTAAAACGTAAAGCTAAATGGTATGATGTTAATAAGTTCATTTGTCAATATGTTTATTGCATAATGAAGTTTAATAATAGTGATAATAACAGACTTTGGGAACTTATTGATGTTAATCCTGAATGGATTCTTGATAATCGTAATAATCAAAGGTAATTTGTAACAACTTGTGCGGCTCGGCCTTCGGCCTCGCTCCCCGGTGGGGCAGGAGGTTGCACGCCCACTTGTCGTGTTACTCAAACTTTTAATGCTATGTCTAATCGTAAAGTTAATCCTGATAGTCTTCGTCAAGTTACTCGTTATATTAATGAGTATTCTCAACATATTTGGGATAACGAATTGACTGGTGATAAAGAATTTGTTCGTGTTAAAGAAAATGGTAAACTTAAAACTGTTCGTTCACGTTCAAAAGATGGTAAATATTATTATCCTTATGCTTCATATGAAGGTGGTGCTAAAACTATTGGCCCCGGTTTTAAGTTAAATGATACTTCTGATTTTACTAAATCTGTTAAAGCAAAAGGTAAAGCAACAAGAAAACAAATTGATGCTGAATTAAATCGTCGTATGGCAAAAGCCTACAATGATGTTCGTGATATTTATTCTGAGAAATATGGTATTGATGATTTCAATACTTTACCTCAACCTATTGTTAATCTTATGTCTAATCTTGCGTATCGAGTAGGTCGAACTGGTTTTAGACAATATAAGAAATTGTTAAAAGGTGCTAATGAACGTAATACAGATAGTATTATTAAAGAATATACTACTGGTAATAAAAGAAGAGATAAATCTGAATTAGAAATATTTAAAACTAATAGTTCTAATGATTATGATATGATTAGAAATAAATTATTTTCTAATTTTAATACTGATGATAATCCTGATAATTATGTTGAAGATATGAGTAAAACTAATCGTAAAAAATATAATTTCGGTGGTATTCGTTCAACACATGATGCTACCGCTGATTATTTAGGAATGGCTCGTGATTCCGGTAATAGTTTTTTCGGTAATGGTATGATTGATTTATTATATCATGGCGGAAAGAATGATGATACTGGAATCCCAGTTAAGAACTATGTAGATAAGTTGATTGCTAATGATAAACTTATCTATGCAAATATGCAGAACAAAATCAATAATGAAGTTTTAACTTCTCGTGGTATTACTGCTAAATTCGGTGGACTTGTTGGAACTCCTCGTAGGAAATTTTATTGGGGTGGAACAAGTATTAATGACCCCGGTAGTGTTCAATGGGGTACGCAAGTTCAAGCCAGTGATATTGATGAATCTAAATATAGTGCTGATGGTGAAGGTATCGTAGGTGGTAGCGCTTTAAGTGGAGCTGGAACTGGATTAGGAATTGGAGCTGCTGTTGGTGGAACCGCGGCGCTTGCTACTGGTGCAGCTGCTGGTTCTTGGCTTGGCCCTATCGGTGCTGGTATCGGCGCATTAATTGGTGGCATTGTTGGTCTGTTTACTGGGCGTAAGAAAAAGCGTCAAGAAGAACGTCGTCGTCAAGAACTTTTAGCTGAACAAGCTGAAATGGAACGTCAGCAGACTTTGGGTAATATGCAAGATAAAGTTGAAAATGATGTTGCAACTATTCGACAAAGTAATCTTGGCAATTACTCCGAAGGTACAGGATTTTATGCTAAATTAGGTGGAATGGTTGGTCGTAGAAAGTTAAACACCGGCGGTCAAGTAGTTCCTAATTCATCTAATAGTGTTGTTGCTTATGGTCAAACACATGAACAATATAATCCTGCTACTGGTGAAACTGGAATCATATATGGAGATTCGGAAATTGAAGGCGGCGGCGCTAAAAATGGTCGAATGTATGCTGGTGAAGTTGTTCGTGAAACTCCTGAAGGTGGTCAAGTATTTAGTGATACGATTAAAGTTCCCGGAACAAATCGTACTTTCGCTGATTACGCAAAGAAACTTACTGATATGAAAGGTAAAAAAGAAGCTCAAGTTATTCAACTTGCTGATGGAGTTACATTATCTTTGTCTGCATTAGATAAGAGTAAAACTAACAAATTACAAACTGGAACAAATGTTCGTAATATTGAAAAATTAGTTTATAGAATGAATAAAGCTCGTGGTGAATCTGAAGCTATTGATGCTAAAACAGAGGATTTGTTTGAAGCCCAAGAACTTTATGCTACTGCTTTAGGACTTCGTAATGATGCTCCGGTTATGCGTTGTGGTGGAATGGTAAGAAAGAAAAGACCTTTTGGTGGATATGCTTCACCTTATAGTCTTACAGGAGTTTCAGCTCCTAAACTTACTACTTTACCGCCGATTCAAACTACTGCAAGTGCTGGCGGTGGTTCTACATTTAAGTTCGGATTTAATGAATTTGGACTTGGTATGAATCTTGCTGGTTCACTGTTTGGAATTGTAGGTAACGCTCTTAATACTCGTGCTAATCGAAAAGCTATTGAATTTGAATCTACGCTTCATGTTCCGAAAGGTAATAAAGTAGATGCTGTTCAATATAGTACAGATTATGATATTAGTGAGGAATTACAAGAACTTGGCACACAAGAACGTAGAGTTGCTCGATATATTACTGATAACACAAGTAATGTTCAAACTGCTCGAAATAGTGTAGCAAATCTTGCAATTAATGCTCAACTTGCTCGAAATAAACTGTATGGAGCTAAGAAAGATTATCAACGTCAAAGATATGATTTGAATAGGCAAGAACGAGTTAATGCTCGAAATGCTAATAGTCAAATTATGTATCAAGACGCTATTAATGAATATAATAAAGCTGTCGGCTTGAATCAACAGTTAATGGCAGTCAGAACGCAAGGATTACAAGGAATGTTACAAGGAGTTGAAGGTTTTGCCGGAGCAGTTAATAATTACGCAAGTGCCCGCTTATATGAAAAGTTATGGCCTCGTGGAGTAACTAATCACATGAGAAATGGTTTTGCTTGCGGTGGTCTTGCAAGACGTAAAAGAGCTTAATGTAGTGCGTGATATATCGGATTATTCTTTTATAGGATAGTCCGATATTCACGATTTTTTGTATATTTGTAATGATACAAATAGTG
>ULZM01033181.1_pt1 | contig 16833 bp, 13 predicted proteins | sample 1963131 | NCBI WGS metagenome assembly ULZM01 (sample SAMEA4835890, study PRJEB28245) | human gut metagenome | biome: gut microbiome; material: fecal sample | place: Denmark | collected 2008 | reverse complement strand
GGGCGCGCAAAGAGTCACAAAGTGACTCTTTGTTCAGACAATAATACAGTGGATACATTTGTTAATCAGGTGTATAAAGCTGTTATAGTAATTGTGGAGGAAGTATGGCAGGCAGAAATGTAGATGAAAAGCTAAGATGCTCATTCTGTAATAAAACACAGGATCAGGTTAAGAAGCTTATAGCTGGCCCTAATGGGGCATATATATGTGATGAGTGAGTAGGAATATGTGCTGACATTCTTGACGAAGAATTTGAAAATGAGGAAGATATTCAGGAAGATGCTGAGGGTATGAATATCAACCTTTTAAAACCTAAAGAAATTAAAGAATTTCTTGATGATTATGTGATTGGACAGGATGAGGCCAAAAAGGTATTATCAGTTGCTGTATATAATCATTACAAGAGAATATTATCAGCCAAAGATGTCGATGTAGAGCTTCAGAAGAGTAATATTCTTATGTTAGGACCTACAGGTTCAGGTAAGACATTTCTTGCCCAGAATCTTGCAAGGCTTCTTAATGTACCATTTGCAATTGCAGATGCTACAACACTTACAGAAGCAGGTTATGTAGGTGAGGATGTAGAGAACATTTTATTAAAGCTTATTCAGGCGGCTGATTATGATGTTGAAAAGGCACAATATGGAATTATCTATATTGATGAGATAGATAAGATAACTAAGAAGTCGGAAAATGTATCTATAACAAGAGATGTATCCGGCGAGGGCGTACAGCAGGCACTTCTTAAGATATTAGAGGGAACTGTTGCTTCTGTTCCACCACAGGGAGGAAGAAAGCACCCACAGCAGGAGCTTATTCCGATTGACACAACTAACATTCTCTTTATATGTGGTGGTGCTTTTGACGGACTTGAGAAGATTATAGAAGCAAGAATGGATCAGAGTACAATCGGATTTAATTCACAGATTAAAGATAAGACAGCAACTGAAGATGTTGGAGAGATGTTCCATAAGGCACTTCCACAGGATCTTATTAAGTTCGGTCTTATTCCTGAATTTGTAGGAAGAGTACCTGTTGTTGTTGCACTTGATTCATTAGATGAGGAGTCACTTGTAAGAATTCTTAGAGAACCTAAGAATGCTATACTTAAGCAGTATAAGGCATTATTAAGCCTTGATGAAGTGGATCTGGAATTCGATGATGATGCAGTTAAGGCTATTGCACATAAGAGTTTTGAAAGGAAGACTGGAGCAAGAGGATTACGTTCTATATTAGAAGCTGTTATGAACGAAGTTATGTATGAAGTGCCATCTGATGAAACGATAGCAAGATGTACAATAACTAAGGATGCAGTTATGGGAACAGGAAAGCCTGTTATAGAGTATAGAACTGATGAAGTTAAGAAAGCACAATAAATATGAATATGATTACAATACCAGTAATTGCGTTAAGAAGTATGACCGTGTTACCCGACATGGTCATACATTTTGATATAAGCAGAAAAATATCAATTAAAGCAGTAGAAGCTGCTATGGAAAATGATGAGAAGGTGCTGCTGTTGACACAGACCGACTCAGCAGTTAAAAGTCCTACAGCTAAAGATTTATATATGACAGGAACTATAGCTTCTGTTAAGCGGGTTATAAGAATGCCTAATAAGTTAGTAAGAGTGCAGGTTGAGGGACTTAAGAAGGCTGTAGCCGCAGACATTAATACTGAGGGTGATTACATATATGCAGATGTACAGGAGTGCAGTACATTTATAGAAGAAACGGATAAAGTATCAGATAAAGCTATTGTCATTGGAATGAATGAATTATTAAGACAATATGCGGCTGCTAATCCAAGATGTAATAAGGAGATGCTTAATCACTGGCTGGCGATTGACAATGCCAGAGAACTTATGAGCAGTGTAATCTGTGATTTTCCTATGGAATATACTGACCGTCAGAAGTTCCTTGAGATGAATAATATACTTGATATGTATGAATATATTGCAGGGATACTTATAGAGCTGACGCAAGCGTATAGTATTAAAGAAGAAATATCTGGTAAAGTCAGGGCTAAAGTAGATGAGAACCAGAGAGAATATATATTAAAAGAACAGCTTGAAATTCTTAATAAGGAGCTTGGGCAGGATGAATATTCTGAAACTAATGAATTAGAAGAAAAGATAGATAAGCTTAATGCTTCTGATGAAGTAAAGGATAAGCTTCATAAGGAGGTAAAAAGGCTTAAGAACTTATCTAAGGGTTCATCAGAGGTCAATGTTGAAAGAACATATATTGAGAATTGTCTTGAACTTCCTTGGAATAATATGTCAGAGGATAACAATGATATTATTAATGCAAGAAAAGTGCTTGATAATGACCATTATGGAATGAAAGATATTAAAGACAGAATAATAGAGGCACTTGCTGTAAGAAATATAACTTCTAATACAGATGCTCCGATATTATGTCTTGCAGGACCTCCGGGAACAGGAAAGACTTCAATAGCACGTTCGGTGGCGGCTGCCCTTAATAAAGAATATGTAAGGATATGTCTTGGCGGAGTAAAAGATGAAGCAGAGATAAGAGGACATAGAAAGACATATGTCGGTGCAATGCCGGGAAGAATAATAGAGGGTTTAAAGAAGGCAGGAACAGCCAATCCATTAATGCTTCTTGATGAGATTGATAAGGTGAGCAATGATTATAAATCAGATACAGCCTCGGCTCTTCTGGAAGTGTTAGACAGCGAGCAGAATTCACATTTTACGGATCATTATATAGAAATGCCTGTAGATTTATCTAAGGTATTATTTATAGCAACGGCTAATGATTTATCAACACTCAGCAGACCGCTGCTTGACAGAATGGAGATTATAGAAGTATCTGGCTATAGTGTTAATGAGAAGCTTCATATAGCAAAGGAACACCTTGTTGGCAAGCAGCTTCGTAAGAACGGGCTTGCCACATCACTTTTAAAGATATCAGACTCAGCATTAAAGCATATAATTCTTGGTTACACTAAAGAGTCAGGTGTGAGGGAGCTTGAAAGACAGATTGCCAAAATATGCAGAAAAGCAGTAACCAAGCTGTATGAGGCAGGAGTTTTTAATGCTGATGGCACAAGAAACAAAGAAGTCAAGGTGTGCATAAGAATAACGGACAAGAATTTGACTGATTATCTTGGCAATATTAAATATAAGACTGACAAAGCATACAAGAAGCCACAGGTAGGAATTGTAAGAGGACTTGCATGGACAAGCGTTGGTGGTGAAACTCTTGAAATAGAAGTTAATGCAATGCCGGGAAGTGATGATTTGAGGCTCACAGGCAATATGGGAGATGTTATGAAAGAGTCTGCTATGATTGCGTATTCTTATGTGAGAGCTATTACTGAGAGTGGAAAATATAAAGTTGATATGAAGTATTTTGATGAACATATGCTTCATCTTCATATACCAGAAGGAGCAGTTCCTAAAGATGGTCCATCAGCAGGAGTGACAATGACAACGGCTATGTTGTCGGCAGTTACAGGTATACCGGTAAGACCAGATGTCGCTATGACAGGCGAGGTGACTCTTAGAGGAAGGGTACTTGCAATAGGCGGGATTAAGGAAAAGCTTCTTGCGGCCAAGCTTGCTGGTATGAAGAAAGTGCTTGTGCCAGAAGAAAATGTATCTGATGTAGAAGAGTTAGATGCAGAGATAACTGACGGCTTAGAACTTGTATATGTAAAGGATATGTCAGAGGTTCTTAATAATGCACTTGTATTATAGAGCATAGAAATGAGGATAAATATGGTAATTAAAAAGGTTAATCTTGATATAGTAATAGGTGTGACAAGTGCTATACCAGATACAGAGTTTCCAGAGGTAGCATTTGCGGGCAAATCAAATGTTGGTAAGTCATCTTTGATTAATGCTCTTATGAATAGAAAATCATATGCAAGAACATCGTCACAGCCTGGTAAGACACAGACTATTAATTTCTACAATATTAATGATGCGATGTATCTTGTTGACCTTCCGGGATATGGATATGCCAATGCCAGTCCTGCGGTAAAGGCAAAATGGGGTAAGATGATAGAGAAATATTTAAGACAGTCTGCTAATCTAAAGCAGGTGTTCTTATTAGTTGACATAAGACACGACCCATCAGAGAATGATAAGATGATGTATAACTGGATTGTTGATAACGGCTTCAGACCGGTTATAATTGCAACAAAGCTTGATAAATTAAAGAGAAGCCAGATAGCAAAGCACGTTAAAGCTGTAAGAGCAGGTCTTGGTCTTAAAGAAGATGATATACTCATACCGTTTTCTTCACAGACAAAGCAGGGGCTTGACGAACTGTGGAATACAATAGAGGGCTACATCGGGCAGTAATTATTAAAGATGCACATTATGCAGTAACAACTGGTATGGCATAAAAAGTAACAGCTGGAATATTATAAAAAGTCAGATAATCGCAGTAACAGATATATTAAACTGGTTGTAATTATTTATGAAAAGTAGTATAGTTGTTGGTGTTGTGGGTTGATTAATTACATTTGAAGAATTGTAGGATAATTTACAGGAGGATTATTAGTATATGTTGACAGTAACAATTTTACTTGATTCAGTTGAGAAAGTTCAAAGATTTGTGAGCAAAATAAGCAGATATTCGTGTGGATTCGATGTCGAATGTGGCAATAGCTGTGTTGATGGTAAGTCTCTTGTTGGATTATTCAGCCTTGATATAAGCAGACCACTCCAGCTGACAGTTAATGGCGGCGAGAGTGAGATTGAAGATGTGTTAAGAGATATTAACGAATTTATGCAGTATTAAGGAAGCAGAATTTCTTGGACTGGAATGGAGAAAGAATTGAAGAAGATACTAAGTATATTAATTGCAATGATGTTATCAGTGTCTTTAATGGCCTGTGGAAAAGCTGCTGACAGCCAGACACAGACTAAAGAAGAGGATAATCTTTTATCAGGAAAACATCACGTTACAATTACAGTGCAGGATTATGGTGATATTAATGTGGAATTAGATGCTGACGTGGCACCTATTACAGTGACTAATTTTATTAATCTTGCTAATGATGGATTTTATGATGGACTTACATTTCATAGAATAATCAAAGGTTTTATGATACAGGGTGGTGATCCACTTGGCAATGGAACAGGTGGCTCGGATAATAAGATAAAGGGCGAGTTCAGCAATAATGGAATTGAGAATAATCTCTCGCATACAAGAGGAGCAATCTCAATGGCACGTTCAAGTAATAATGACAGTGCAAGTTCACAGTTCTTTATAGTTCATAAAGACAGTACATACCTTGATGGTAATTATGCCTGTTTTGGTTATGTAACAGATGGTATGGATATTGTAGATAAGATATGTGCCAATGTTAAGGCAACAGATGACAATGGTACGGTTGCTAAGAATAACCAGCCGGTTATAACTAAGATAGCAGTTATTGATTAGGAATAATATCGGATTATAGAAATAACAATGGATTGTAATAACCAGAGTTATAGATTTGGGTAACAATTGTAATAACCTGTGTTACAGGTCTTGATTACAATTGTAAATATGAAATGTAAAAAAGGTGTGATAGGAATTAATCTTATCACACTTTTAAAAATATTAATTAATGCGGAAAATGGGACTTGAACCCACACGTGGTAACCCACACAAGAATCTGAATCTTGCTCGTCTGCCATTCCGACATTTCCGCTAACTATGTTATTGTATTCTAAGGCAGGGATTTTGTCAAGGCATAAAGAAGTACTAGTTAGCAGACACACTTAATTTAAAAAAGATTAAAAATCAATAGTAAGAATTTGAAGATAGATTTAATATTATTTTTAAAAAGTGACAGTTATACAACAAAATTAAAGACGAATTAAAAAATAATAGAAAAAATTGTAAAAAGCTGTTGACAAAGTGTTACGCAGATGATAATATAATCAAGTCGTTGGGAAACAGCGATTAACTAAATAAGCAGTCGTGGCGGAATTGGCATACGCGCTAGACTAAGGATCTAGTCCATATTGCTTGGGTGCGGGTTCAAGTCCCGCCGACTGCACTTTATTGAGGGAAGCTGGTCAGGCTTCCCTTTTTGTATATCAATATATAGATATAGAAAGAAAATATATATGCAGATTGTGATTATAAAAATATCTGTTTATGCAAAGGCATCAGTGCCTTATATAAAAGGTTAAGTGTATTTATAGGAAAATAATAATATATTACACAGAATATTAATTGGTAAAATACAAAAAATGATAAATAAGGAAATAAGGATATTATGAAAAAAGTATTGACAATAGCGGGAAGTGATTGTAGCGGAGGTGCTGGAATACAGGCGGATTTAAAGACATTTGCCGCACACGGTGTATATGGAATGAGTGTTATTACATCACTTACAGCACAGAATACAACGGGCGTATATGGAATAATGAATTGTAAGAAAGGCTTTACAGCAAGCCAGATAGATGCAGTATTTGAGGATATAAGACCAGATGCGGTAAAGATTGGAATGGTGTCTGAACCATACATAGTAGAGGAGATAGCAGAAGAATTAAGAAAATACAAAGCGGTTAATATTGTGTTAGATCCGGTTATGGTGTCAACAAGTGGTAAGAAGCTCATCACTAAAGAAGCAGAGGAAGTGCTTATTAAGAAGCTTATGCCGCTTGCAACAGTTATAACACCTAATATTCCAGAAGCTGAAAGTCTGTCAGGCATAACTATTAATGACAGATATGATATGGAAAAAGCGGCAGAAATCATCTATAAAAAGATAAATATTAATGATGAAGGACCGGCAGTTCTTGTAAAAGGCGGACATTCCATTAATTGTGCTAATGATTATCTGTATACAGAGATTGGAACAAGCTGGTTTGAGGCAGAAAGAGTAGATAATCCTAATACACACGGAACAGGCTGTACGCTGTCATCTGCTATTGCATGTAATATAGCAGAGGGGTATAGTGTTAAGGAGTCGGTTGCAAGGGCGAAGGAATACATAACAGGTGCTCTTAAGGCTGGACTTAACATAGGTAAGGGAAGTGGACCTCTTAATCATATGTATGTGCTTGATAAGTAAAATGGTGTGGATAGGAGATTGATAATGGATAGTTTTATATATAGTATTAATGCAACAGTTCCTATATTTCTTGTGATGATTATAGGGTGGTTTATTAAACAGATAGGTCTTATTGATGACCATTTTGCCAATGTTGCTAACAGATATGTGTTTAAGGTGGCATTGCCAGCATTACTGTTCAGGGATTTGTCAAAGTCTGATTTTAAAGGTAAATTTGACCCGCAGTTTGTATTGTATTGCAGTATAGTAACAATACTTATGTTCTCATTAGTGTGGATAGCAACTGAGATATTAATGAAAGACGATACACAAAAGGGAGCGTTTGTGCAGGGTTCGTGCAGAAGCAGTGCAGCAATTCTTGGAATGGCATTTGTGCAGAATATGTATTCAGATACAGGAATGGCACCGCTTATGATTGTTGCAGCAGTTCCGTTATTTAATATATTTGCAGTCGTTGTACTTACATTTAAGGCACATCCGGCAGACAGCAGTGAAGCTGTTAAGGCTGGAAGGGGTAATAATATAAAAAAAGCATTTGTTAATATATTAAAAAATCCAATTATTATAGGTATAGTTCTTGGTTTTATATCATCAATGCTTAATATGAAGTATCCTGCAATTATTAATAAGACTATAGAAAGTCTTGCACAGACAGCAACACCTATAGCTTTAATATGCATTGGTGCAGGTTTTGAGGGGAGAAAAGCATTAAAGAAGATAAAGCCTACTATTATAGCAACATTTATTAAACTTATAGGACTTGCGGCAGTGTTTATTCCGGTTGCAGTATTTCTTGGCTTTAGAAATCAGGAGCTTGTGGCGGCTCTTATAATGCTTGCATCTCCTACTACAGTTACAAGCTATGTTATGGCAAAGAGTATGGATAATGATGAGGTATTATCATCAAGCATAATTGTTTTGACGACAGTATTATCAAGCATAACATTAACAGGCTGGATATTTATTTTAAGAGCATTAGGCTTGATATAAAGTTGTTGAAAATGTAATAGCTATATGTTATACTTCTAATAGTTATGAACAAAAAGGAGGTATTGTTGTGAAGCATATTAAGACAATCAGCAATCGCGTATTAAAGGATACAATGAAGCACGGTGGATGTGGCGAATGCCAGACATCATGTCAGTCAGCTTGTAAGACATCTTGCACAGTTGGTAACCAGAGCTGTGAGAATAAGAATAACTAATAATTAGTTAATTGGTTAGTGAAGGGTAAGAGAGTGCTAAAGCATTTTAGACACTCTCTTATTTCTGTTAAGACAGTTCATAGTTAGTGTATGTCTGATAGCTACAGGTATATTAGTTAACTGTGATTAAGAATAAATGGCTGTATACAGCCAATAGAAATTGAGGATAATTATGATACATCAGTATAAGAATAATGGATATAACATCGTGTTAGACGTAAATAGTGGTTCTGTACACGTTGTTGATGATATAGTATATGATATAATCGCACTTTATGAGAATTCAAGTGTTGATGAGATAGCAGATAAGCTTAAAGATAAATATAAGGAAGAAGATATCAGGGAAGCCTGTCAGGAGATAGAAGAATTAAAAGAAGAAGGACAGCTTTTCACAGAAGATATATATGAGCCATATATAGATTCATTTAAGGACAGACCTACAGTTGTTAAAGCTCTATGCCTTCATATTGCACACGACTGTAACCTTGCCTGCAGATATTGTTTTGCAGAAGAAGGTGAGTATCACGGAAGAAGAGCTCTTATGAGCTTTGAAGTTGGTAAGAAGGCATTGGATTTCCTTGTTGCTAATTCAGGCTCAAGAAGAAATCTTGAGGTTGACTTCTTTGGTGGTGAGCCAACAATGAATTTTGAAGTTGTAAAGCAGCTTGTAGAATATGGAAGAAGCCTTGAAGAAGAGCACAATAAGAAATTCCGTTTTACACTTACAACTAATGGTATACTTCTTAATGATGAGATACTTGATTTTGCCAATAAAGAGATGAGCAATATCGTATTAAGCATAGATGGACGTAAAGAGATTAATGATCTTATGCGACCAACAAGAAATAACCACGGAAGTTCATATGACATTATAATGCCTAAGTTTAAAAAGGTTGCTGAAAGCCGTAACCAGATGAATTATTATGTCAGAGGTACATTTACACATAACAATCTTGATTTTTCAGAAGATGTTCTTCACTTAGCAGACGAAGGTTTTGAGCAGATTTCGGTAGAGCCGGTTGTTGCACAGCCTACAGACTCTTATGCGATAAGAGAAGAAGACCTTCCAATTATATTTGAGCAGTATGATAAGCTTGCCAAGGAAATTATTAAGAGAAAGAAAGCAGGCAATGGGTTTAATTTCTTCCACTTTATGATTGATCTTAACGGCGGTCCTTGCGTGGCTAAGAGATTATCAGGATGTGGCTCAGGATGTGAGTACCTTGCTGTTACTCCTTGGGGTGATTTCTATCCATGTCATCAGTTCGTAGGTAATGAAGATTTCCTTATGGGTAATGTTGATGAAGGCATAACCCGTAATGATATAAGAGATGAATTCAAGAGTTGTAATGTATATTCAAAAGAAAAGTGTAAGAACTGTTTTGCCAAGTTCTACTGTAGTGGTGGGTGTGCCGCTAATTCTTACAACTTCCATGGTAACATCAATGATGCATATGATGTTGGCTGTGAGATGCAGAAGAAGAGAATTGAATGTGCAATTATGATAAGAGCTGCGATGGCAGAAGATTAAAAGGAATGTTGAAGGGAGTATTAATAGTAAAATGAAGTACAATTTAACTAAGAAGATAAGCTATAGCATTATTATTCTTGTATTGCTTGTAGGACTTTCGCTTACAGCTATATTCGGAATGAACGGCAAAGGCTATGGCAGTGCTAAGGACATCAACTTAGGTCTTGACCTTGCAGGTGGTGTCAGTATTACTTATGAGATTAAAGAAGATAACCCAAGTTCCCAGGATATAGAAGATACTATATATAAGCTTGAGAAACGTATCGAGGGAAGAAGTACAGAATCTCAGGTCTACAAAGAGGGCGAGAACAGAATTACAGTAGAAATTCCAGGTGTTACAGATGCTAATGAAATTCTTACAGAATTAGGAACACCAGGTTCACTTGAATTCCTTGATTACACAGGTTATACAGCGTGGTCACAGGGAGAGGATTACACACCACTTCTTACAGGTTCTGACGTAAAGACAGCACAGGCTTACACAGATACATCATCTAAAGACAGCACACCATATGGTGTATCGCTTACATTTACAGATGAAGGTGGAGATAAGTTCGCTGAGGCAACAGCTAACAATATAGGAAGCAGAATATACATAGTATATGATGGTTCGGTTGTAAGTTATCCAACAGTTAATCAGGCTATAACAGGTGGTAATGCTTCAATTACAGGTATGGAAACATTTGATGCGGCAGATAATCTTGCTACATACATAAGAATTGGATCTATTCCTCTTACACTTAATGAAGTAAGCTCTAATATCGTAGGTGCACAGTTAGGACACGATGCAATTCATACAAGTCTTATAGCAGCAGCTATTGGTTTTGCATTGTTATGTGTATTTATGATTGCTATATACAGAGTACCAGGTGTTGTTGCAACACTTTCGCTTATTATATACACAACATTAGTATTATTCCTTGTAAGTGTATATGATCTTACATTAACACTCCCGGGTATTGCCGGTATCATACTTGGTATTGGTATGGCGGTTGATGCCAATGTTATTATCTATACACGTATCAGGGAAGAGATAGCCGCAGGAAAGGGTGTTGAGAATTCTATTCTTGCAGGTTACGACAAAGCTACATCAGCTATCGTTGATGGTAACGTAACAACACTTATTGCAGCTATTGTACTTTATATATTCGGTACTGGTCCTGTTAAGGGATTTGCAACAACTCTTGCAGTAGGTAACATAGTTTCAATATTTACAGCACTTGTGATTACTAAAGTTATTATGAAGCTTCTTTATAACTTTGGTCTTACTAAGCCATCGATGTATGGAAAGACAACACATAGAAGAACTTATGATATTCTTTCAATTAAGAAATGGACTATTACGGTTTCAATTGTTCTTATTGTTATTGGTTTTATAACAATGGGAGTACAGAGTGCACTTGGTAACAGAGCACTTAATTTCAGCCTTGAATTTGTTGGCGGTTCAACAACAAGCTTTACATTTGACAAAGAATATTCACAGTCAGAGATAGAGAATGATATTATTCCTGTAATCAGGGATGCTGCAGGTATAACAGAAGTACAACAGCAGAAGGTTCAGAACTCAACTAAGGTTTCATTTAAGACAACAGACCTTTCACTTGAGCAAAGAGAAGCTGTTGAGGAAGCTGTAACAGCTAAGTTCCCTATTGAAGATGGTTCGATAGTTGAGACAGACACAATCAGCTCATCTGTCAGCAGTACTATGAAGAAGAATGCTATTCTTTCAGTAATTCTTGCTACAATAGCAATGCTTATATATATCTTTGCAAGATTCAGGGATATCAAATTCGCGCTTGCAGCTGTTATGGCTCTTTTACAGGATGTATTAGTAGTTATTACATTCTATGCAGTATTCAGAGTGCCAGTAGGTAACACATTTATTGCCTGTATGCTTACAATAGTAGGTTACTCAATTAATGGTACAATCATTATATTTGACCGTATCAGGGAAATGTTAAAGGGTGCTAACTCTAAGACTAATATTACAGAGCTTGTTAACTCAGCTATAACAAGTACATTAACAAGAAATATTAATACAACAATAACAACTCTTATTATGCTGGTTATGTTATACATACTCGGTGTAACATCAGTTAAGGAATTCTCACTTCCACTTATTGTTGGTATTATCGTAGGTTTCTACTCATCAGTATTCCTTACAAGTTCATTCTGGTATATGCTTGGTGGAAAGAACAGAGGAGTTATTGATGAAGCAGTTAATAAAAGAAAAAAAGCAGAAAGCATAGGTAAAGACGGAGCTCAGGTATAATAAATAATTAATATAATGGCTTTGTAAAGCAGTAAAATGGTGCATCATCAAACGATGCACCATTTTTAATACAAGCAATATTGCCATAAGAATGGAGAACAAACGTGAACAGCAAATGGATGGTATACGCCAAAAAAGCAGATTTTAAGCAGATAGCCTCTGAATACGGAATAGATCAGGTTCTTGCCCGTATAATAAGAAACAGGGATATATGCGGCAGTAAAGATATAGATATGTATCTTAATGGGAATCTTAACGATATACATAATCCTCATAGTATGAAAGATGCCGATAAATTTGTTGATATTATTACTAAGAAAATAGAGGAACATAAGCCTGTAAGAATAATCGGAGATTATGATATTGATGGAATATGTTCTATTTATATATTATTCTGCGGCTTAAAGGCGGCAGGAGCAGATGTGGATTATGTTGTGCCGCATAGGATAAATGATGGTTATGGAATTAATGAGCATTTAATAGACAATGCAATCAATGAAGGGATTGATACAATTGTTACCTGTGATAATGGAATAGCTGCATATAATCAGGTCAGGTATGCAAAGGATAATGGAATTACAATGATAGTGACCGACCACCACGATGTTCCATTTGAGATAAAGGACGATAAAAAGGTATACATTGTACCTCCGGCAGATGCAGTTATTAACCCTAAACAGGCAGATTGTGATTATCCATTTAAGCTGTTATGTGGAGCAGGCGTTGCATATAAGCTTATAAGCCTGTTATATGACAGATTAGGGTTTGATAAGAAAGAGCTTGAAGATTATATTGAATTTATGGCAATAGCCACTGTAGGTGATATAGTCGACCTTATTGACGAGAACAGAATAGTAGTTAAATATGGCCTTAAGCATATTGCACATACAAAAAATACAGGGCTTAGGGCACTTATAGAGGAGTGCCAGCTTGATATTAATAATATAAGCTCATATCATATAGGCTTTGTAATAGGACCATGTCTTAACGCCAGTGGACGTCTTGATACAGCAAGACAGGCAATTGAACTTATGCTTTGCAAGGATAATGAAAAGGCACATAATATGGCAAAAGAGCTTATAGCCCTTAATAATGAAAGAAAGTCAATGACAGAGCAGGAGACGCAGAAGGCAATAGAATTAGTAGAGAATACTGGTCTTCTTAAGGATAGAGTGCTTGTTATATATTTAAAGGACTGCCACGAGAGCATAGCTGGAATAATAGCAGGCAGAATTAAAGAAAGATATTACAGGCCTACATTTGTTATTACTAATGCTGAGGACGGGGCAAAAGGCTCAGGACGTTCAATCGAAGGCTATAATATGTACGAAGAGATTAATAAATGTAAAAATGTTCTCACTAAATATGGTGGACATCCTATGGCGGCTGGTTTATCATTAGCAATATCTGATATTGACATATTCAGAAAAATGCTGAATGATAATGCGATACTTACAGATGAGGATTTAATTCCTAAAATGTGGATTGATGTTCCAATGCCTGTATCGTATGCCAATATCCGGCTGGTTAACCAGTTAAAGCTGCTTGAACCATTCGGAAAGGGGAATGAAAAGCCGGTATTTGCAGATAGAAATTTATATGTAAAGACAGCCTCAGTTATTGGAAAGAACAAAAATGTTCTTAGATGCCAGTTAGAAACAGAGGACGGAACTTATGTACCTGCTGTACAGTTTGGAATTAATAATATAGATGATATTCCAAGGGCAGGAATGAGAATTTCTATAATATATTATCCGGATATCAATACATTTAACGGAATAATGTCATTACAGATAATTATAAAGGAATGGAAGGAAACAATATGAGAGAGAGAATGAGGAAACTGACAGCTGCTATTCTTATGCTTGTAATGGTCAGCGTAATGTTTACAGCCTGTGGCAGTAACAGCAGTGATAAGTCAGACAATGCAACACAGGAAAGTACAAGTGAGTATGTAAGCGAAGATATAAAAGTAGCTGCACTTAAAGGACCTACAGCTATCGGAATGGTTAAGCTTATGAGCGATAATGAGGATAATAAAACAGCCAATAATTACACATTTCAGATAGAGGCGGCGGCAGATGCATTTACAGCAGACCTTATAAAGGGCGATGTCCAGATTGCAGCTATGCCTTGTAATGCTGCGGCAACACTTTATAATAAGAGTAATGGCAAGGTATCTGTTGTAGGAATTAATACACTTGGCGTGTTATATATACTTGATAATAAGGGCGAGGTAACTAATGTAAGCGACCTTAAAGGACGTACAATATACACAACAGGTAAAGGAACTACACCTGAATATACATTAAGATACCTTTTAAATACCAACGGAATTGACCCTGATAAGGATGTACACATTGAATTTAAGTCAGAGGCTTCCGAGGTTGCGGCTATTATGGCATCAGCGAAGGAAGAAACTGTAGCTATGCTTCCACAGCCATTTGCTACAACAGTTCTTATGAATAATAAGGAAGCAAGAATAGCTCTTGATGTTACTAAGGAATGGGAAAATGTATCAAAGGATGGAAGTACAGTAGTAACAGGTGTAATAGTTGTCAATACAGAATATTACAATAACCATAAGGCTGCGGTTGACAAGTTCCTTGAGGAATATAAGCTTTCAGCAGATTATGTTAATGCAAATGTAGATGAGGTTTCAACACTTGTAGAAAAATATGGTATAACAAAAGCCGCAGTTGCAAAGCAGGCAATACCTAAATGCAACATAACAATAATAACAGGCAGTGATGCCAAAGACAAAATAAGCAAATATTTAAATGTTCTTTACGAAGCAAATCCAGCTTCAGTTGGTGGAAAGCTTCCAGAGGACAATTTCTACAAATAAAATATATAAGAATGATGCATAGTTAAAGCAGTAAAAGCGGTAAAAGCAGTAAAAAGGCAATTCATTAGCAGAAAAATCGGTAGATATGATAATTCCGTATGAATTGCCTTTTTTATTATAATTAATGTGAATGTCTGTTAATATATTCTGTCTTGTATTTAGAGTAAACAATCTTCTGGCTGTTATAAAGACTGTAGTAGCCAGAGAGCATATAACTTATTGCTACGCATATAATTACGAATTTCATTGAACCAGCACCAAACATTTCAATTGATAATATGAAAGAAGTGAGTGGGCAGTTAGTTACGCCACAGAATACGCTTACCATACCGCACGCGGCACATAAGCCGATTGGAAGTCCGAATACAGGAGCCAAAAAGCTTCCAAGAGTTGCACCGACAAAAAGTGTAGGGACAATCTCACCGCCTTTAAATCCACCACCTAATGTAATGGCTGTAAACAGCATTTTTAAAATAAAGACATACCACGAACAGCTTGTTATAAAGCTTGCCGCAATCATAGGAGCACCAGCACCAAGATAATCAGTAGTACCGGTTATATATCTTAAAATAATAACAAGCACACCAGCTATTATAATACGGATATATGGGTTGCTTAAGTATTCAGAATATATTTTGGATGATGAATGAAGCATATAACAGAATACAATGCTTGCGAGGGCAAATATTACTGACATTATCATAAATCTTATTCCGGTAGATATGCTTAGTTCACATATTTCGCTTATTATAAACATAGTTGGTGTTATATTGAATAACCCAGCTACGCCGGAAGCAATAAGTGCGGATATAATACAGGGAACAAGTGCGGCGTAATACATAACCCCCACACTTATAACCTCCATAGAAAATATGGCTGCGGCTATAGGAGTTCCGAAAAGAGCAGAGAAACAGGCACTCATTCCGCACATAATCATAATTCTTGTATCTTTGTCGTCAAAATGTAATATTTTGGCGATAAAATTGCCTAAGGAGCCGCCAACCTGCAGGGCTGCACCTTCTCGTCCTGCTGAACCACCGCAAAGATGTGTAAGCAGTGTTGATATTATAATAAGAGGAGCAACACGGACAGGAACTTCTGCATTGGACTGGATTGCTGTTATTACAAGATTAGTTCCTGTATTCTTGTCTTCGTGCGTAAAATGGTACATAAGAACGATTATTATACCGGCAGCAGGAAGAAAGAATAAAGTGTAAGGGTGTTGGATCCGAAAGCTTGTTACATATTGTAAAGCTTTATAAAATAATGCTCCGATAAGTCCTATAAAGCTTCCTGTAAATAAAGAGCAGAGAAGCCATTTGATAAGTGTTAAGGCTGCCATTCTTGCTCTTTGAAGTGTTTCAAGAGTAATATCAGGACTTATATCTAATATATCAGAGAGTTTTTTCATCAGGTTATCCTCTTTTCTTAGAGTGTTCACGTTAGTCGAACTTCTTTTTACTCATATTGCTGTTGTGATATTCAGGGTTATTAGTTACATCTTCTGTAAAAAACTCTGGCATAATGTAATTGTCAGCTTCTTCTATAGTGTTAAATTCAACTTCTGCAATAACAGTGCCGTTGAATGCTCCTTCAAATATGTCAAGTTCAATAGTGTATCCGTTACCATCTGGAATTTCATAACGCTTTTTGGTTATTATATTACCGTCAGCTTTTTTAATCAAATGTTCATACGAGTCTTTGGTGAGTGGAAGATTGTATTCTTCACGTGCTATCATACCACTGCCTTTGTAAGTAAGATAATAATCATCATTATCACGTCTTACCCTGACTACAGGTTTAGTTGAAAGATAACCCTGTTCAATATATCTGCAATTATAATTGTCCAGATTATCTGGCAATTGTGCAACTAAGAATTTACGTTCTATTTCCATAGTGTGTCTCCGTTTTCTGAATTTCATTGATAA
>ULZM01030120.1_pt1 | contig 17940 bp, 13 predicted proteins | sample 1963131 | NCBI WGS metagenome assembly ULZM01 (sample SAMEA4835890, study PRJEB28245) | human gut metagenome | biome: gut microbiome; material: fecal sample | place: Denmark | collected 2008 | reverse complement strand
AGGCAAAAAATGAGCATCCAAGATTAGGGAATAATACTTATTATGAAGAACTAATAAAAGTTAATGATAGCAAACATAAGTTATCTTATAAACATTATTAACATATAAAATCATGATATACATACGAGGTACACCATTTACAACAATATCGAGGAACTGATATTGATACAATAACCAAGGTGAAAGAGAACGAAGATATTCGAACACTTCAATAAGATCATGAAAGGGGATAGGACAACCAGATATATATACATTCATAATGTAAATATTTTTGTACTGTCATTTTTCGTATAATAGGACAAGAAAAAGGATAGCCGAGTGGATTAATCGGCTACCCTTCGGGAAAATGACATGGGTTTTACTTAAATAAAGAACGAATAAATTTAAATATTCTATAATAAATATAGAACACAATAGGAGTTAATATAAGCCATTCACTACCAGCAGGTAAGAAGCCAAGCAATAAACAAATCATAACTTAAAATATTTGATTTTTACAAATATAATAAATAGATTAATCTATTGCACCAATAGAACGTAATATTTTAGAGCCTGTATTAAAAATACCAACTTTATCCGTATCATGAATAAGATTAAAGAGAGCTTCCTTCACAGTTTTAACACGATCAGCATAAGTATCAGCATCAAAACGATTTTGTTGACGTTGACCTTGATTAACTAACTGTTGACCTGTATTTTGCTCAATAGTTAACGAAGTTTGTTCATTCATAAGAGTAGTACGAGCTTCAGTTTCAGCAATCTTCTTAATCTCATGCGCAGCCTGATTACGGGTTAATGCACCTTGAGCCAATTTCAACTTGATATTAGCAGCCTTTTCAGCAAGTTCCATTTTTTGAGTAGCATCCATAAACGAAAGTTGCTTATCAGCGATTAACGTCTGAATGTTCTTGAACTTTTCTTCTGCACGCATATTAGCAATATTCTGCGAATTGACTGCCATAGTAGAGGATGCAAGGTCTTTCTGTATAGAATACATAAGTTTATTAAGGGCAACCTGTTCTTTTTTAGAGTGAGTATCTGCCTTAATATTAGCTATCCTAGCAATTGCTTCGGCAGCTTTATACTTACCTTCAATCTTCAAATTACCAGTTTCGGCAATAGTCTTAGCTTTATCCGGAATAGATGACAATTGGTCAATAGCTTGTCCAAGTCCTTGCATAATTCCGGAATAGTCAGCAGAGTAAGGCGAAGCAGTAGGAGGCGTAATACCTTGCTTAGTCGGAGCTGTAGCAGAAGTAGCAGACGTAGCAGCAGCAGTACCGGCACTTCCCGTATTCATCATCACATACGGGTTCAGTCCTGCAGCTTCATAACGTTCACGTTGAGCAGAGGCAGAATTATACTCATTAGTAGCATTAAACATATCCCAAGCATTTTGCTTGGCATCATTATAAAAACTCCATTGGTCAGAAACCTGTTTGTCATAAGCCAATGTATTATAATCCATTTGTTTCTGTAACATTCGCTCATTAAACTCATTATTCATTTGAGCGATATCCTTATTAGCAGCATTGGCGGCATTCGTAGTAGCAACACCAGTTCCAGCACTAGCAGCACTAGAAATGGCAGCACTTGCAATAGCAGAACCAATACCAATAAAAGCAGCACTAGCCATAAATATACATATTTAATTAAACTTTTTGTCCTAACGCCGGACAGGCGGCAACGTGACGTTGCATCCATTTTCACTCCGTGGGCTCTCCGAGGGGAAAATTTGCATTGATTTTTTCATAGACGGCTTCCGCCTTTAAGGGTTTAGGTTAAACTAACCGGAGCACCCCCTAGAAGGGGACCCCCCAAGGGAGAACATCTCCCTTAAACCCATTTGCGTGGGTCAAACCTTATTTGATAATTCCGCACTCTGTGCGAAATTAGATTTATCGCACGCGCACGTGTTAGAATCACGCGCACGTACGTTAAATAAAATTAATTTGGATAATTTGAGGCTAATTTTGTACGATTTTATAACATCAATATCAAATATTTTATTATTACTCCGTTGAAGTAGGTTCAACAGATTGAACACTCTGTTGAGTTTGTTGAGATTGAGCAGAAGCCAAAGCAGCTATTTGCTCGTCAGTAGAAGCCATAAGATAATTACTCCAAGCCATCAACTCGGATTTACTTTGAATAAACCGCGACTTAACAAAGGAAATAAGTTGCTCATCTCCAAGCTTAGAACGGAGTTCATTAAATCGAGGTTCAGTCACGGAAATATTATTAAAGTATTCGAGCAAAGCAGTTTGACTAAGTTTATCCAAACGCTGTTGGTTAAACAACATATAAATATCAGAAGACAAACGAATACTAGTATCACCATCAACAGAAACTTCTTGAAATAAAAACTGGTCTACAGGAGACCCTTCACGAAATTCACTACATTGCATTTCCTTAGAACCAACTATATTTTTACAAACCGGAGTTACATAAGGCTCAATTCTTCTTTTTTGCCACATAACAATATAATTTAAAAATTAAACAATAAAGGACTAGTAAGGCAAGCCATCCGTATCAAGATTACGGACTACCTTCACGTCAAAAAACGAACTACAAAGGAACTGGTCTGTATCAATACTATCATTAGCATTAACAGCAAATAAAGAATCAACACAATTTGGATTAACCTTGAAATTCGTATAATTAACAAGAGTACCAGGCGAGTTATTAGGGTCATCCTGATAATTCAACTGATTAATAACAGATTGATTATCATAAGACATAACCCAAGACTTAAGAGACGTCTTAAATGCACCAACAGAGGAATCAACATCAGTTTTATATGATATATACCTAGGAGCATATCCTAATATCGACGAACCAACATTATAAGAGCTCTGCAAAGGATTCATTAAAGAAACCAAAGGAACGGACTCCATACCAACACGGTCAAATTCAGGAATAGCAAAATCCGTAGAATTAATCTTTGTAAACGCAGGATTTACCAAATCAGTAGTATAATCCAACAACGGGAGACTATGATAAATACACATAATCAAGCCATAACGCTCACCAACATCGAACGAAATACGACCATTGCCGACAACAACGCCTTTTCCAGCAATATCGGCAGCATTGGAACCAGTAATGTTATTATTAACTACTTCATTTATATCAAGACTAGCAGTAGTACCACCAAGATACAAAGACATTTCAGAATAAGCTTCACCTACAGACACATTCCAATGTTTTTCAATCTGGTCTTTATAATCCTTGTTACCTGATTGGGTAATCTCTTTCCATTTTTGAAGAAATTCAGCCTGACGAAGAGCAAGAATGGTAAATGTACCAGAACCCTTAACAGTTTGCAAATTAACATCTACAGAAGAAAACGGAGAACCTGCAACAGGGTCACCATCCGGTGTTTGAACCATATTTTGAGCGGAAAGCACATTCGAAAGATTAACATTAACAGCAGCAGTATCACCGTATTGTTGACGAGGAAGAACACCGTGAAATAAATCTTTCTGCCAATTACAGTAACGCAAATCAAACATATTATAAAAAGGAGCAAATCCCTGTCCTGTAATCATAGAGTCGATAGTCATAGCAGAATCAACAGTACCAGACATATAATCAACATTGAAACAAGACGGAGAAACCTTTTCCCATTGAGAATCACGGATATGGTCAGCATAAATTTTCTGATAAGCAAGCAAACCGTAGATATTCAATTGCAAATTAGAAGATAAAGGAGTTTTAGTCCAAGTATTATTTTTAGAGGCAGCATAAGTATAAAAGTTACCATAACCAAGATATTCCAAGAGTTTAGCAGTGCCAAGAGACCGAGAATAACCAAAATAATTTTTCACATAGCTATTGGTTGTAGTTACATCGGGAGCAACCAAATTCAAATAATTAGCAATACCTTTACATGTAACATTAGGCATAACACCAGCCAATGACTGATTAGCAGACGGGAGATAAGAAGTAGCATGTTGAGGATTGTCATACATCTGTGTCAACACAGTATTAGCCTTATTCCAAAGCAAATTGTAAGGAACAAAGTAGAAATCGTAATACTCACGCATACGAGCAAACGCAGCAGTGTTAAGAGGTTGAGTACGAGTAAAAGATTTAAGGTCAATAGACCATTTATCACCGGGAAGAACTTCCCAACATTTCACAGGCAATAATTCACCGGGTTTAGCGGTAAAATTACGCTTAGAGGAAAGGTCAAAACCATTTCGAGAAGTCTTATTACGAAGAGACTTCAAAGACATAATGTTAGCCATAGTTAAAATTGTTAAAATTAGACATTACTCAAAGAATACCTTATTAGCATCATTGAGCTTTTTATGTTTTATACGGTCATTAAAAAGCTTTTTAACATCCGAGCTATACAAACGATAGACAGGAGTTTTTTCAAACAAATTAGTGTCAGTATATACGTTATTATAAAAGTAAGGATAATAAGAATTATCCCAATTATCAGTACAAAGGTCATCATCACCGATTAAGTCACTTTCATAAAATAATTGTTGAGCTTCAAAGAATTTAGTCAAATGCATATAATCCAAACGAGAATAAAATTCCTCAATTAAACGCTGCTTAGATTTACGCTCCGCTAAAGTGTTATGAGTACAAACAAAATATAAGAAGTGTTTAGAAATCAGCAACTCTGTATAAATACGATGTACATAGCGAGAGAACTCATCAGAATTAAATGAATGTAACAATACATCTGAATCATAGAAATATTGAGATAATTCATACAATTTAGATTGGTCGGAACAATAACCATAGAGGTCAAGTAAATAAGTTTCCTTAGTATTATGAAAATAATAGATATAGATAGCTATTTCTTTCGCAAGCGAGAACGTCGTTTTGGCATCGGGGAATAATAACCGCGCTGTATCATAGATTGAGTAAGAGTAAGCACGTTCACGTGAAGATTTAGCAACAAATCCTTTACATCGTGGGTAGAAGTAAGAGTAACACGACATCCATACGTCAAACTCTTTATATTTTCCATTGAGTACGATGCTTCTACTAATAAAGTTTTCAGGGGCAAGCGAGTATACTTTTTCACGTTGACAATCAAGAAAGCCTTGACCCAGTTTTTGAGAATGAACGTTGAACGGACAGACGGAACTAGCTTTAAAAACTTTGGGTATAGTGCAAGAACTATTAACGTACGACGCAACGTAGTTAGAACATTGTCCTTTGGAGACTTGACAATCGACACGACCAAGGGTCCATGCTTTAGATATATTCTCTGAACATATCTGTAACGCTTCATCTGATTGGAGGAATAATAAGAGATGATAATGCGGGCGAAAGTGTACAGGTCCGTATTCGCCGACAGCAAAGTAACGCACTTTTTCCGAGGGTTTTTGTTTAGTGACATAATATCTTAGACGTTTTAGAAATAATTGTAAATCCGTTTTTCTTAAATAGGGGACATCACCAAATAAATAGAACTTATTAAGTAAATTAGTTCTTTCATCTTCCGTAAGGTCTGCAGGTCCTAGAATTTCACCAGTTTCTTTATCTATAAGGTCACAACCATAAGGACGTTCGATAGAATCAACGAACATTGCACGAGGGATAAAACGATTCGCATAGGTAAGAGTTATAAATAAAGTATGTTTAGCGGTATAAGATTCCAAATCACATTGAAAAGCATAACGGGAGTTTTTAGCAAGCGTACAGGCTTGACAATGTCCACAGGGAACAACCATAGATTCCTTAGTATAAGGATTCACTATACGTTTAGGATGAAGACACTTACAAAAGGGGTTTTGTACCATAATCAGAAGTTAGGAGATAAATCCAAAGTAGTAGAATCATTACGAGATTCAGATTTTTGTTCTATCTGCTGATTAGAACTAGAATTGTTTTTCTGAATACTCATAGACATAGTAACAGCACACGAGGACACAAGAATAATGTTACAAATAGTAACAATAGCGGTAATAATCGCTTGAATAATGCGATTCCATTGGTCAGAAGTCAGTTTCATTTTCATCAATTTTAGTTAAAGTACAAATATATTGAGGTAACACATTAATAGACTTAGTTATTTTACGAGCTTCAATAACTGTAACAGCAAAAAGAGTAAACCGATGAACAGGAATCAAACGAGGAGTTTTAAGACGATAAATACAACCATCTATAGTTTCATAACGCATAACCATAAAGATAGTAAAGTCCCAATTACTTTTAACTTCAAGAGCTTTTTTCATGTTGTATTTTTCACGAACTTTCATATTAAACAGATAAATTAAAAATTAGACAAATGACTTAAACAGTCTTTAAATATTACACTGCAAAGAAGGGAATAATACTTATTATGTTTAATAGAAAAAGGAGTAATATAATGACCTTACTCCTTTTTCTATTTTTATTTAAATGAAGAAATTTACCTGTTCCACTCAAGTCCATATCAAATATAAGATTTTTCAATTACTACTTTAAACTATTGAATAAAAAAAAGAAGACTACTATTTCTAATAGCCTTCTTATATTTTTTCAGAAAACGATCTTACTTCATCATCTTATCGATTTCTTCGAATTCAGGTCCCATATTCAAGTTATAGTAAACTCTGTAAAGACCTTGCAACCATAAATCTTGTTGATCGGGTTTTAAAGCTCTGGCTTTTTCATAGAATGGTTTAGCTTCTTCGTAGAATTTCTTAACCACAGCTTGTGCTTCAGCGTACTTAGGATCATTGATATCTGTTGTTGCTTTATCAGCATAATCCTGTGCTTTCATCAAATATACCAAACCTACATTAGAGTATGCTTCTGCATATTCCGGATCAGCAGCAATAGCTTTTTTGTAGTATTCGATTGCATTATCATATTCTTTCATATTATGATAAAGATATGCTTTTACATACAAATACAACTTGTTATTCGGATCATTAGCTAACATTCTATCAGCAAACTCCATAGCTTTAGAAGCTTGATTAGAGCTATTATAATAATCAACCAAATTAGCGAAGAAATAATCATTTCCAGGGAACTTAAGGATACCCTCTTCCAAAGACTTAATCCATGCAGCAGTATCACCTTTAGCTTTATAAGCATCAGCCATCAATTGCATTGCAAATTTACCTCCATCTTTATCGGATAAAGCCATAGGAGCATATTTAATGATCGCATCTTTATCGCCTACTCTATCAGCAGCTAATGTTGCATAATAAGCAATTTGCGGAAGAAGAGTATCGTTTTTAGCCAATTCTTTATCAGCTAACATCGGATAAGAAGCTGACTCTACATAGGTTGCAAAGAACTTCAAAGCCTCTTTATTCTTGTCCAGGTTGAAATACTGAATACCACCATTAATCAAATTAGGACGTTCAGCCAACATACTGGAAGCATTAGCCTTCCGATATTTGTTTTTAACTTTTCCCTTTTCATTAGGTATTTCCGCTAATTCATCACACTTATTATAGTACTCATACATTTTCAGAATACTATTGTATACTTTCAATGTATCATACGGTTTCTTCAAAAAAGCATTTTTCATTTGCTCCTCGTTGATACGTCTCTGAATAAATCCAGCAACGTCCCATGTGTCAGCAAGATCCTTCGTTTCAGGATTCTTCATAGCCTCCTTAATAAGCTGTTCAGCCTGCTTAAAATTAGGTTTTACGTCATTAGCCATACTCTTTGCTTCTTTCACATTCTTCATCTGAGCGAATGAGAAGCTAACAGCCATCAATAAAACCATAGAAAATAATACTCTTTTCATGATTGTTGTTTGATTAATTATTAATATTATGTCTATTCCTCAATTTCGTTATTGCTTTCGTTTTCATTTACGTCCGCTGCATCATCAATATCAGGAACATCAGCATTCGGATCACTCACGATTGTACCCTCTGCCTCTTCTGCCGGAATTTCATCTTCAAGACTTTCTGTCATAACCTTACATACCGAACCAATCTGGTCGTTACGTTTTTCAAGATTTATCAGACGAACGCCTTGAGTAGCACGGCCCATTATACGAACATCCGCTACCTTCAAACGAATAGTGATACCAGACTTATTGATAATCATCAAGTCATTTTCATCGGTTACCGACTTGATTGTTACCAACTTACCTGTCTTTTCGGTAATATTCATGGTCTTCACACCCTTACCTCCACGGTTCGTTTTACGATAGTCTTCAATTTCAGAACGTTTACCATATCCTTGTTCGGAAACTACCATTACAGATTCTGTCTCCAAATCTTTGATACAAATCATTCCTACTACTTCATCCTGACCATCATTATCCAACGTAATACCACGTACACCTGTTGCTGTACGTCCCATTACACGAACTGCTGCCTCATGGAAACGAATTGCACGACCATTGCGGTTTGCAATGATGATTTCATTATTTCCATTCGTCATACGAACTTCAATTACGCTATCATCTTCGCGGATAGTTATAGCATTTACACCATTCTGACGAGGACGAGAATACTGTTCAAGCAATGTCTTCTTTATTACACCTTTCTTAGTACAGAATAATACATAGTGGCTATTGATAAACTCGGAATCCTCTAAACTCTTCACACGCAAGTATGCAGTTACATTATCATCCGAATCAATATTCAACAAGTTCTGAATAGCACGGCCCTTAGAATTCTTCGTTCCTTCAGGTATTTCATATACTTTCAGCCAATAACACTTACCCTTTTGTGTAAAGAACATCATGGTATTGTGCATGGTAGCAGGATAAATATGCTCTACAAAGTCTTCATCACGGGTTTCCGTACCTTTCGAACCTACTCCACCACGATTTTGGGCACGGAATTCGGTCAACGGTGTACGTTTAATATAACCCATATGAGAAATTGTAATAATCATCTGATCATCTGCATAGAAGTCTTCCGGATTAAATTCTTCTGAAGAATAAACAATTTCAGAGCGACGTACATCTCCATATTTCGCTTTGACTTCTAACAATTCCTCTTTCATTACCCGACGACATACTTCATCATCAGCCAGAATACTTTCCAAATAAGCTATCTGCTTCATTATTTCTTCGTATTCCGCATGAAGCTGATCCTGCATCAGACCAGTTAACTGACGCAAACGCATTTCTACAATTGCACGAGCCTGAATTTCTGTCAGGTTAAATCGCTCAATCAAGCCTGTTATTGCGTCATTCGGAGTTTTTGCAGCACGAATGATACGAATTACTTCATCAATATTATCTGAAGCAATAATCAAACCTTCAAGAATGTGCGCACGCTCTTTCGCCTTACGAAGATCGAACTGAGTACGACGAATAACAACTTCGTGTCTATGCTCTATGAAATATTTAATTAAATCTCTTAGATTCAACGTTTTTGGACGTCCATGAACCAAAGCCACATTGTTAACACCAAAAGAGGTCTGCAAAGCTGTCATTTTATAGAGTTTATTCAACACTACACTTGCATTTGCATCACGTTTTATGTCAATAACAATACGCATACCATCACGGTCAGACTCATCGTTGGCATTTGAGATACCTTCTATCTTCTTATCATTTACAAGATCAGCAATATATTTAATCAGTTCGGCCTTATTTACATTATAAGGAATCTCTGTTATTACGATCTTGTCATGTGTTTGTCCGCTTTCAATTTCAGCTTTCGCACGCATAATTACACGTCCGCGACCTGTCAAATATGCTTCGCGTACACCACTCACACCATATATATATCCGCCAGTAGGGAAATCCGGTGCTTTAACAAATTCCATCAGTTCCTCTACCGTAATTTCCGGATTATCAATATATGCATCACATGCTTCAATCACTTCCGAAAGATTATGAGGAGGCATATTGGTAGCCATACCAACAGCAATACCGGATGCTCCGTTCACCAGAAGGTTCGGGATACGCGTCGGCATCACCTTAGGTTCCACCAGCGTATTATCAAAGTTTGGCTCAAAATCAACGGTTTCCTTATACAGGTCATCCATCATTGCTTCACCCAACTTATTGAGACGAGCTTCTGTATAACGCATAGCAGCAGGGCTATCACCATCCACAGAACCAAAGTTTCCCTGTCCATCTACCAAAGGATAACGCATTGCCCATTCCTGCGCCATACGTACCATTGCAAAATAAACAGAAGAATCCCCATGAGGATGATACTTACCAAGTACCTCACCCACGATTCTCGCTGACTTTTTATAAGGTTTGTCTGAAGTATTGCCTAATTCCATCATTCCGTATAAAATTCTACGGTGAACAGGCTTAAATCCATCTCTAACATCCGGAAGGGCACGCGAAACGATGACCGACATGGAGTAGTCAATGTACGATGACTTCATTTCCTCCTCGATGTTAATCTTTATAATTCTGTCTTGTTCAAGCATTTAAAATGATTATTAATTATACATTCTACGGTTTGTGAAAAACCACGCTAAAGTACTACTTTTCCCCGATATACGAAAGTTTTTAGAAAGAAAGTTTTATCATGACCGGGACGATAACCCGCCAAACTTTAAAATACAAAAATAAAAAGATAAAAACGATAAATATAATATGGAAAGATAAATAACATCGGTAAAAAAGAGCCTATTATTTGTTATACCTTATATATATAATACAAATACACTGTTTTTATGGCACGCCATTTGTAGATATAAGAAATAAAGCAAATATTGCAATACAAACTTGATTAAATGCGTATATTTGCCAGTGAATAACCCTTAGAAGAAAAGGAAAAAAGTATGAATAATCAATTCTCACAAAGAGTTTCCGACATTATCGTCTATAGTAAGGAAGAAGCGAATCGGTTGAGAAGTAGGTATATAGGTCCCGAACACCTGCTTCTGGGAATACTCCGTGACGGTGAAGGAAAAGCTATCGAGATATTGTCTAAACTCAACACCAATCTGGCTGCTATAAAGCAACAGATTGAAGCTCAGCTGAAGGCAGAAGCTGATGAAATGTTATTGCCTGATGCAGAGGTGCCGTTATCTAATGATGCGGCAAAGATATTAAAAATGTGTATTTTAGAAGCTCGTGGAATGAAAAGTAACATCGCTGATACAGAACATGTATTATTGGCTATTTTAAGAGAAAAAAACAATATGGCGGCTTCCGTACTTGAAGCAAACGATATAAACTACGTGAAAGTACTGGAGCAAGCTACATTGCAGCCGGATATCAATTCCGGCATGGGCTTTTCGGAAGACGATGAGGATGACGAAGAAATGTCTTCTCCTCGTTCCGGCAGAGGTGGCTCGGATGAACGCCAACAGGCACAAACCGCTTCCAAGAAGCCGTCTAATGATACGCCAGTACTTGACAATTTCGGTACTGACATGACAAAAGCGGCAGAAGAAGGACGGTTGGATCCTGTTGTGGGCAGAGAAAGAGAAATCGAACGTTTAGCGCAGATATTAAGTCGACGCAAAAAGAATAACCCAATTCTGATTGGTGAACCCGGTGTAGGAAAATCAGCGATTGTTGAAGGTCTTGCATTGAGAATCATTCAGAAAAAGGTTTCGCGTATCCTGTTTGATAAACGAGTCGTTGCTCTTGACATGACTGCTGTTGTGGCAGGAACAAAGTATCGTGGACAATTCGAAGAACGTATCCGTTCCATTCTCAATGAATTGCAAAAGAATCCGAATGTTATATTATTCATTGATGAAATTCATACGATTGTAGGTGCAGGCTCTGCAGCAGGCTCTATGGATGCCGCCAATATGCTAAAGCCAGCATTGGCAAGAGGAGAAATACAATGTATCGGTGCCACCACTCTTGATGAATATCGTAAGAATATTGAGAAAGATGGCGCATTGGAACGTCGTTTCCAAAAAGTAATCGTAGAACCGACTACTGCTGCCGAAACTCTGCAGATTTTGCGTAATATCAAGGATAAGTATGAAGATCATCACAATGTGTATTATACAGATGAAGCATTGGAAGCATGTGTCAAGCTGACAGACCGCTATATCACAGATCGTAATTTCCCTGATAAAGCCATTGATGCTTTAGATGAAGCCGGCTCACGTGTACATCTTACTAATGTCAATGTACCCAAAGAGATAGAAGAACAGGAAAAGCTGATCGAAGAAGCTAAAAACAAGAAAAATGAAGCCGTAAAATCGCAGAATTTTGAACTTGCAGCCAGCTTCCGTGATAAGGAGAAAGAACTTTCTATCCAATTGGATGAGATGAAAAAAGAATGGGAAGCCAATCTAAAAGAAAACAGGCAAACTGTTGATGCAGAAGAAATTGCCAATGTTATCTCAATGATGTCAGGCATTCCAGTACAACGAATGGCACAGGCCGAAGGCATCAAGCTAGCAGGTATGAAAGAAGATTTGCAAGCTAAAGTCATCGCACAAGACACAGCGATAGAAAAGCTGGTCAAAGCCATTTTGCGAAGCCGTGTAGGACTCAAAGATCCTAATAAGCCCATTGGCACGTTTATGTTCTTAGGTCCGACAGGAGTTGGTAAAACTCACCTAGCAAAAGAGTTGGCCAAGTATATGTTCGGTTCTGCCGATGCACTGATTCGTATCGATATGAGTGAATATATGGAAAAGTTCACTGTTTCACGCTTGGTTGGGGCACCTCCGGGATACGTAGGATATGAAGAAGGTGGCCAGCTGACAGAAAAAGTGCGCCGTAAACCATACTCTATTGTATTGCTTGATGAAATAGAAAAAGCACATCCGGATGTATTCAATATCCTGCTTCAGGTAATGGATGAGGGTCGTCTGACTGACAGTTATGGCAGAATGGTAGATTTCAAAAATACCGTTATTATCATGACTTCCAATATCGGAACCCGCCAGCTGAAAGAATTTGGACGTGGTGTTGGTTTTGCGACACAAAGCCGCCTGGATGATAAAGAATTCTCGCGAAGTGTTATACAAAAAGCTCTAAATAAATCATTCGCGCCTGAATTCATCAATCGTGTAGATGAGATTATCACGTTTGATCAACTTTCTCTGGAAGCGATAACAAAGATTATAGACATAGAGCTAAAAGGATTGTACGATAGAATAGAATCTATTGGTTACAAGCTTGTTATTGAAGATAAGGCGAAAGAATTCATCGCTAGCAAGGGATATGACGTACAATATGGCGCCCGTCCTTTGAAGCGCGCAATTCAAACCTATCTGGAGGATGGTTTATCCGAGCTCATCATTTCCTCGTCTTTAAAAGAGGGAGATACTATTCAAGTAACCCTTAATGAAGAAAAAGGCAAATTGGAGATGAAAGTTGTTTCTCTGGAATAGAGTTATTTCCTGAATAAGAAAATAATTTAATATGCCATAATGTCAGACCTTCGGGTCTGGCATTTTTTTTGTCTCTGTATGGACAAATATCAATTAAAATTAATCAATAGATAAACTAAAAAAATATACGTATTATGCAAAAAGGTAATATTGGGGTTACAACAGAAAACATTTTCCCTATCATTAAAAAGTTTTTGTACAGTGACCATGAGATTTTTCTGCGCGAGTTAGTATCCAATGCGGTAGATGCCACTCAGAAGCTGAATACGCTTGCTTCTATTGGCGAATTCAAAGGTGAACTGGGTGACTTAACTGTTCACGTTGAATTAGGCAAAGATACTATTGCCATTTCTGACCGTGGTATCGGTTTGACTGCAGAAGAAATAGAGAAGTACATCAATCAAATAGCTTTCTCTGGAGCTAATGACTTCCTGGAGAAGTATAAGAACGATGCAAATGCCATTATCGGACATTTCGGACTTGGCTTCTACTCTGCCTTTATGGTTGCAAAGAAAGTGGAGATTATCACTAAATCATACAGAGACGATGCAAAAGCCGTAAAATGGACTTGTGATGGCAGCCCTGAATTCACTATTGAAGAAATAGAAAAAGCCGACCGTGGATCAGATATCATCTTATACATTGATGACGACTGCAAAGAATTCCTCGAAGAAGCACGTATCTCCGAACTTCTGAAGAAATATTGCAGCTTCCTTCCTGTTCCTATTGCATTTGGAAAAAAGAAAGAATGGAAAGACGGCAAACAGGTAGAAACGGCTGAAGATAATATAATCAATGATACCACTCCTTTGTGGACACGCAAACCTAGCGAACTTTCGGATGAAGATTACAAATCATTCTATAGCAAGCTATATCCGATGTCTGATGAACCACTCTTCTGGATTCACCTGAATGTGGATTATCCATTCCATCTGACTGGTATCCTCTACTTCCCGAAGGTAAAGAGCAATATTGAATTAAATAAGAACAAGATTCAGTTATATTGCAATCAAGTATATGTAACAGACTCTGTTGAAGGCATTGTGCCGGACTTCCTGACTTTGTTACATGGAGTAATAGATTCTCCGGATATTCCGTTGAACGTTTCCCGTTCATACTTGCAAAGCGACTCAAACGTGAAGAAGATTTCAACTTATATCACCAAGAAAGTTTCCGACCGTTTACAGTCTATATTCAAGAATGATCGTAAGCAGTTTGAAGAAAAGTGGAACGACTTGAAAATATTTATCAATTATGGAATGCTCACACAAGAGGATTTCTATGATAAAGCGCAAAAATTCGCCCTTTTCACCGATACAAATGACAAACATTACACATTCGAGGAATATCAGACCCTTATTAAAGATAACCAGACAGACAAAGATGGAAATCTAATCTATCTGTATGCAAATAACAAGGACGAACAATACAGCTATATTGAGGCTGCAACCAATAAAGGCTATAATGTCTTGCTCATGGATGGCCAGTTAGATGTAGCTATGGTAAGTATGTTGGAGCAAAAGCTTGAGAAATCCCGTTTCACCCGTGTAGACAGTGATGTTGTTGACAATCTGATTGTAAAAGAAGACAAGAAAGGTGAAACTCTGGAAGCCAACAAACAAGATGCAATCACAACAGCCTTCAAGAGCCAATTGCCTAAAATGGATAAGGTTGAATTCAATGTGATGACGCAAGCGTTGGGAGAAAATTCGGCTCCGGTCATGATTACTCAAAGCGAATATATGCGTCGTATGAAAGAAATGGCAAATATTCAAGCCGGAATGAGCTTCTACGGCGAAATGCCTGACATGTTCAATCTGATCCTGAATTCAGACCACAAGTTGATAAAACAAGTATTGAATGAAGAAGAGAATGCCTGTCAAGCAGAAGTAGCTCCGATACTCTCCGAAATGGATAACGTCAACAAACAACGTAATGAGTTGAAAGACAAACAGAAGGATAAAAAGGAAGAAGACATCCCAACAGCTGAAAAAGATGAATTAAACGATCTCGACAAGAAGTGGGATGATCTGAAAAGCAAGAAAGAAGCTATCTTTATCGGCTATGCAAGCAATAACAAAGTTATCCGCCAGCTTATCGATCTGGCCTTACTTCAAAACAATATGTTAAGAGGTGAAGCTTTGAATAACTTCGTAAAACGTAGCATTGAGCTGATTTAATATCGCCCCTTTAAACATTACACATACTTCAAGAAAGAGCATTCAACGTTAAATACACGTTGTAATGCTCTTTTTCAATTTAAAACGATCGGCAAAATATCGATTAATTGAAAAGTATTGTATATATTTGAACACTTAATAGACAAAAAATTCAATTGTTTGATTTGGGTTATGAGAAAGATTTTTTTAGTGTTCATTACTTTATGGCTGATTATCCCGGCTATCCATGCCCAAAAAGTAGGACTTGTATTAAGCGGTGGTGGCGCCAAAGGAATGACGCACATCGGCATCATTCGCGCATTGGAAGAAAACAACATCCCTATTGACTACATTGCTGGTACTTCCATGGGAGCCATTATCGGCTCCTTGTATGCCATGGGATACTCTCCTGACGACATGGTAGAACTGCTCAAATCGGAGGACTTTAAACGATGGTATTCCGGAGAAGTGGAAGAGAAATACGTATATCATTTCAAAAAGAATCTTCCCACTCCCGAATTTTTCAATATTCGTTTTTCATTCAAAGATTCACTGAAGAGTTTAAAACCTCAATTCCTGCCTACCAGTGTTGTCAACCCGATTCAAATGAATCTCGTGTTTGTTGACCTATATGCACGTGCTACGGCCGCTTGTAAGGGAGATTTTGATAAACTTTTTGTTCCTTTCCGTTGCATTGCGTCCGATGTGTACAATAAAAAACAGTTAGTCATGAAGGAAGGAGATTTAGGAGATGCCGTCAGAGCTTCCATGAGCTTCCCTTTCATGTTTAAACCCATTGAAATAGACAATGTACTGGCCTACGATGGAGGTATCTATAATAACTTTCCCACGGACGTCATGAGAGATGATTTTCATCCGGATGTCATTATAGGAAGCGTTGTATCCACCAATCCCACTAAACCCAAGGAAAATGACCTCATGAGTCAAATTGAGAATATGGTGATGCAGAAAACCGACTATTCTATTCCGGACTCTATGGGGATTTTAATGACGTTCAAATATGACAACGTCAATCTGATGGATTTTCAACGCATCGACGAATTACATGATATAGGATATAATCGAACCATCAGCATGATGGATTCTATCAAAAGCCGTATCCATCGGCGTGTGAATCTGGACAATATTCGTTTAAGGAGAATGGTATACCGTAGTAATTTCCCGGAACTACGTTTTAAAAATATCATCATTGATGGAGCTAATCCACAACAACAGGCATATATGAAGAAAGAATTTCATAAGTCGGATAACAAAGAATTCACCTATGAAGATTTAAAGCAAGGTTATTTTCGATTGCTATCAGATAAAATGATTTCAGAAATCATACCGCATGCAATTTATAATCCGGAAGATGACACCTATGATCTGCATTTAAAAGTCAAACTGGAAAACAACTTTGCTGTACGGCTGGGAGGTAACATATCCACCTCCAATTCGAATCAGATCTACCTGGGACTTAGTTATCAGGACTTAAACTACTATGCCAAAGAGTTTATTCTTGACGGGCAACTTGGAAAGGTATATAACAACGTGCAATTTATGGCAAAAATAGACTTTGCCACTGCCATTCCTACCTCGTATCGTCTTATAGGTTCGATCAGTACTTTCGACTATTTTAAGAAGGACAAACTTTTTTCGCGAAATAACAAACCGGCCTTTAACCAGAAAGACGAACGTTTCTTGAAATTACAGGTTGGATTACCTTTCCTTTCGAGCAAGCGAGCAGAGTTTGGAGTAGGAATTGCAAGAATAGAGGATAAATATTTTCAAAAAAGTGTCATTGACTTCGGAAATGACAAATTTGATAAAAGCCGCTATGATTTATTTGGTGGATCAATTAGTTTTAATGGAAGTACTCTTAATTCCAAACAATATCCTACACGTGGATACAGAGAAGCCCTTGTAGCCCAGATTTTCGTTGGAAAAGAACGATTCTATCCGGGCGAAGGAAGTACGACCAGTAACAACAAAGATCATCACTCCTGGCTGCAATTATCTTATATGAAAGAGAAATATCATAATATGAGTGAACATTGGGTTTTAGGATGGTATTTGAAAGCCCTGTATGCCTCCAAAAACTTCTCCGAGAACTATACGGCCACAATGATGCAAGCTGGAGAGTTTTCTCCTACATTACATAGCAAATTGACTTACAACGAAGCCTTTCGTGCCAATCAATTTGTCGGAGCCGGCATTCGGCCTATTTACCGTTTAAGCCAGATGTTCCATCTTCGGGGAGAATTTTATGGTTTTATGCCTATTTATCCAATCGAAAAAAACTCGTTGAATAAAGCATATTACGGAAAAGCTTTCTCCAAGTTTGAATATTTAGGAGAAATTTCTGTTGTATGTCAATTGCCTTTTGGAGATATCTCTGCATATGTAAATCATTATAGCTCACCGAAAAGGGAGTGGAATGTCGGACTAAGTATAGGTTTACAACTATTCAATTATCGGTTCATAGAATAATTTTCTACAAAAAAAGTCGGTGAAAAGCTTGCTAATTCGGGAAAAGTCCGTATCTTTGCACCCGTTAAAACAAAAT
>ULZM01006307.1_pt1 | contig 18250 bp, 10 predicted proteins | sample 1963131 | NCBI WGS metagenome assembly ULZM01 (sample SAMEA4835890, study PRJEB28245) | human gut metagenome | biome: gut microbiome; material: fecal sample | place: Denmark | collected 2008 | reverse complement strand
GCATATACTTCAATATGCAGAAAAGCAAAGCTGCTTTTAGTAAAAAGAATTCTTAACTTTCCAATACGAAATTCAATATCTTTTTTACCTTTTAAAATATATTTTGTATTTTCATTCTTATGTAATCCTGTAAGAGATCTGACCACTGAATCCATCTCTATTCTGCTAATGCAATAATTATCGTCATTAAGAAGCGGAGAATTGATCATTTGATAATTAGCTTCCAATGGTTTATTTCTGAAACAATAATGAAACCATTCAGATGAATCATAAAGTCTGGAATCTTTTAACGAATTAATTTGTTCTTTCGAAAGCTGCAAATTTGGTTCTGTTGTTTTTGAATAATCACTTTTTTCATATTGCAATGGAATCAATATATTTAATTTAACTGTTTTTATCATTATCAATGCCTCCTTAGTAAGTTTGTATTAATGAGTTATTTTATAAAACTAAAGACTCATTTAATTATAGGCTTGAAAATGTGAAGCTGTCAATATTTCTACATCTTCTTTTCAAATCATTGACAAAAAATAAGATTATGAATGAAATATATAACATTCATAATCTTCAATAAAACTTCTAGTTGATATTTACTATTTTTCTTTCTCAATAATACATTTCCCCAACATTCTATTTCCACTATATCGAGCTGTATTCACAAATTTACCAACTATTGAAATCAATATCTTATAATAAAACACCTTATTGCTCACTATATCGAGCTGTATTCACCCGTGCAAAGGCAAACCGCGTTCCAACTGGCAAAACTACTTATTGCTCACTATATCGAGCTGTATTCACTTTTTTAACGTAGAAATTGAAAGATTTTTAAGAGGAATTACTTATTGCTCACTATATCGAGCTGTATTCACTTTTTTAACGTAGAAATTGAAAGATTTTTAAGAGGAATTACTTATTGCTCACTATATCGAGCTGTATTCACTTTTTTAACGTAGAAATTGAAAGATTTTTAAGAGGAATTACTTATTGCTCACTATATCGAGCTGTATTCACATATCTGTATATAATAATTCAGGTTGTCTGCTTGCTTCCTTTTAGTCTTATTGCTCACTATATCGAGCTGTATTCACATGCTACAATTAATGATTTATTGAAAGGCGTGGAAGAAATTTAACTTATTGCTCACTATATTGAGCTGTATTCACAACAGTATATATAATACTTTCTATATCAGATTATCATCTTTTTTCGCATAAATCAACCTATTACTATTAAAAAGTGGGTCAACCGTTTATATTATTATTCACAAAAGGCTTATAAATACTGTCTTTCTTTATTTTATTCAATATAAGCCTAGGTTGACCCACTTTTTATGTGTACTTGAACGGCTTATACTTTTCATTATCCTGAACAAATTTTACAATCTTATAAACCTCAGCCTTCATCAGATTGTCATCTTAAATATTTAATTTGATAATTTAAAATTAAGGTTTGCAAAAGGATTATATGATAAACGCTCATTATTATTTTTTTCAGCATCACTTTTTGTTTCTTCATTTTTCTTCCCTTTATTGTCCTTATTTTTCTTTTCTTTTTGCTTATTTTGATCGTCAGACTCTTTATTTTTTTCATACTTGTCCGCATTGGTTACAACAACAGACTTTTTTAGATTGTCCTCTTCATTCTCCGCATAATACAATATCTTTCGTATTGTCTCTAAATATCTCTCATCCTTCGCATCAGTTATTAAAGTGCCACCTTTTACCTTATATTGAAAAGTATCAGATTTTATACTTCTAATTGATAGTTTTGCCCCCGGTTTGGTCTGTTCGCCTATAGTTTTAAATCCTGATTCCAATATCGGTTCCACGATAACATTATGCCTGAGCAAAATATTTTGCAGAAGATTTAATACATTCTTCTGGTACTTTATATCATAAGTAAAGAACCTATCAAAAACCTCGCTATATATAGATAGCATGCTTCTGTAATCTCCAAGATAATATTTAAAGTGATCAATGCCATTTCTCAGATTTATAATATCCTCATGTTCTGCAACTACTTCAAATATCTCAAGTCCTGCATTATAAAGAGTCTTTTCATTTAATCCAAGATACTTAGAATATCTATGGAATGCGCTAACCTTTACACCGACTCCACCTTTAACACATTGTTCTTTTAATTTATCATCGTCTTTCTCCGGAGCATATACCGTAACACCATTAACATACATTCCAATTATCTGATATAGAATTGCATCTTTGATAGAATTTTCATCTACTTTAATATTTTTATATCTCTCGGGTTTTTTAGAATCATTCCTTAGGCAGTCATAATGAAATCCCAGCTGGAAATAAAGCAAATCTCTTTCCCTCATAAAAGACCAGTTTATAAGCTGTCCCAATAACTCATTGATTATTTCACCATATTCTACAATATCACGAAGCTCTACCCTGTTTTTAAGTTTCTGGTATTTAAGTACAGCCTTCTGCTCTTCTGCTGTAATCTCTTTCCCTTTTATTTTACAATAGGCTATCTCAGCCTTTTGGCTATAAAATTCTTCTATATTATCTTTTGATACCGGTTCAACAATATCTCTAAGAATATGATCTGCCGCGAACAGCTTTGAATGAACAATATTCCTGTTTACTTTTGGATTTTTTGGATCAACATATAGATCACTCTGTTCCTCATTGCTAAAATCTACTAATGCACTATATTCAGAAGGCATATCGACATTTGAAAAATCTACATATGATTTTAAATATCTGGCATAGTCATCCTTATCATTAAAATAATCCTCAAACTGATTTGATGTTCTGGAAGCTAATAATGAACACACTTCTATAACCTGAACCCATTTTTCAACTTTCTCTACATCCTGAACACTGACATGCAGCTCATTTCCTATACTGGCAGCTCTTCTTTTTATATCTGTTACATATTGTATGTATGATCTCATCGAACCGACCATGAGATTTAATGACATTGCATTCAAGAATTTACCAACAATATACCACTTTTGAAGTTCCTGACTTCCACTTACTTCTATACACAACGCTTCGTATTTTCTTGATGTCCAATCAGGCAAAAACTGTTCCTTGTCAATTTCTCTTATCTCATTTGCTTTAAATGGTTTTCCGATAAACCCAAATAAATCCTTGTTATTTTTCAGATAATCAGCAAATGCATTTGCTATTGCCTTTTTTAATAAAACTTTATAATGTTGATAAATAGGTTGGTCAAATATAGAATCATTTGAACTTCTTACCTTTTTAATCTGATTATTCTGCTGGTTGTATTCTGTCATATATATCTGGCAAACCTGAGCCAAAGATGTACATGCACTTTTTATATCAGAAAAATATTTTTTGAAATTATCAACAGCTCTTTTCTGTTCTTCATCATCCCAACTGAGTGTTTTTACAGATTTCTCAAATAATTGTAAAGCTCTATCTGACTGTAAAAAAGAATTATAATAAATTTCTTTTAATAAATAATAGCATGCACTATACCATTTACCTAAAGTATCTGCATCATAACCCGGCTTTTGATATCCAAGCACATTAGTTATATATTCAGGAAAAGCTGTTCTAACAATTACGCTGTTATATGAAGGAACCTGAGCCGCCCGTGATACACTTCTGCTATATAGATGATCCAGCATATTTCTTAATTCACTAACCTGATAGAACATATACAGATTGTTAGAATAAAATCTATCCTTTTCTACGTTAAGGCAAAACTCTGTTTCCCTTTTAAAAATCTTTCCAAAAAGTTCTGTATTCCACTTTTCATCATTAACTAATGCTGTCTTAAAATGAAAATTTTCATTTCTGGCACAATAAATTGCCTTACGCAGATCATCTATAAATCGAACTTCATAATTGTATTTCTTTTTACCTTTGTATGCCTCCTTAAATATATTAATATCCCAAGAGGATTTTCCTCCAAAGAACTGCAATACCGCTGAAACTGATGCCATATCATCCTTATTCTTTAGTTTGTCCGCTATATCATTTCTTTTCCACAATAAAAAATCTGACTCTTTATTACCCAGATTGCTCATATCACATACTGCTCTCGCCAAATTATTAACCGAAAATGCTATATCGACAGCCAGTTCTCTTTGTAAGTTTTCGTGGGCTTTTATCATTTCATAATCGAAAGATGTTATTCCATTCCGGATTCTCTCATCAACAATGCCAAGTTCCTTATTCTTCTTATCTTTCCAGATATCATCCAGTGCAAAATTATATACAGCTTTACCAAGTGCTATATATTTTATACTAATAAGGTTAATTGCATCCTTCCACACTTTTTCTGCCAGATATCCCTTACGAAGCTTAAATAGCTTTCCGGCTTTGCAATTCTTAAGAATACGTTCAACAGCATTTTCAATATGATGTATCCAATACTGATTGATAGCATTATTTTCAAAAAAGAGCGGCTCATTAGAATTATATTTTTCTACAACAGCCCGTGTATATCGGTAACATATGATATTTTGTTTTCTCACTCTGTCATTCAATACCTTGCGCTCTCTTTTTTCTACAACAGCATCCAGCTTTATGTTCTCGGCTCCTGCTTCCATCAATACATCCGGTATATCAACAAAAAGATCGGTTACTTTTTTTCCGCACTCATGTTTTTCCCAAACATTAAATTTTCCCTTTTCTATATTATCAGATAATGTAATATCCATATCCTTTTCATAATAGTTCGGAGCACTGAAATAAACGTCTAATATTCTACGAAGTTTTCTAAGACTTTCCGCCCTCTTCTCATCATCCAGATTGGCATAATTAAGCAGAAACTCATTCAGTCCTTCCTTTTCCACATTTTTATTGGTTACAGTTTCATTCTCTTTAGCATATACCTGTGGAAATAAAAATCTGTCTCCCTGTGGCTGTACTATCATATTCTGATTTCTAACCGAACGAACTATATTGGCACCTTGAGAGCCTTTAACATTCGGATCTAATTTTGAGAAATCTTTTCTAATCAGCTCTAAAAGCTTACAAACAATTTCCTTTTCGTGATCTGATATATTGCTTTTACCAATACACTCAAGAAATACTACCATTGCAGCTACTGAATCAAACTCCTGGGTATCGTATTTTGATACTACCAGACTCTTTCTGAGCGTATACGCTACAAAATCCTCTAATTTTCCACCGGAAAACTTCGGTAATTTTTCTTCTTCCTGCATTTTTTTCAGAATATCTTCATTTTTTCTCATATATCTTAGTTTATTCTCGGCTTTCCCATAAGAATAAAAAATGACGTAGTTTATTGTTTTCTGAGAAGATTTGACATATTTTGAGCAGGCTTCTCTCCATTTATAGTTCTCTATTTTAATATTTTTCTGTTGTGCTCTGCGCTCATTTTCTTCTGGAGATAATTTTTCATCATTATTCCATTTTTTAGGTTTAGTACCTACCTGTATCTGATTAAAAACATTATACAATTTTTTTACTTCTTTATCTCTTCTGAGCATTTGATCCTTTACCCCATCTATGCTCTTACCAGGAAAACGATAAAGAATTCCCCCTATATTCTGCTCTTCATTTGCTACTGCTGATCTGGTGTGCTTTTCTTTTGATAATTTCATATTCTACCTTCTCTTTTAAATTTGCCCTAACTATATTGCTACATAATACTAAAAACTCACTTAATTATATGCTCGAAAATACAATGCTGTCCATCTTTCTACAACTTCAACTTCTTTCTTCCCATACCACCATCACCTGTTGCTGTTCACACCACGGCATCAAGATTACATCTAAATCGTAACTATCACTTCATAAAAAATGAGGATCATAAATGAAATACGTAACATTCATAATCCTCAATAAAATTCTGATTAATATTCCATATTCACTTTTGCTTTTTCTTAATATATTCCTTACCTATTTTGCTATATCGGGCTACTTTCACATTTCGTTGGCTTATGTTAGTAAAGAACTTTTATTTTAAAATTATTGCCCTCTATATCGGGCTACTTTCACTATTATATATATGCTCCAAAAGTAAAAAAATAATACTTATATGTTATTGCCCTCTATATCGGGCTACTTTCACACAAAAAACCAAAAGACTCTTGAAACAGCAATAGCGTAACGGTTATTGCCCTCTATATCGGGCTACTTTCACATATTTCTGAATCTGAAAAAGAATTTATGACAGTAAAGTTATTGCCCTCTATATCGGGCTACTTTCACACCACTGATTATAACACTTGTTCTATTGCATTACCACCTTTTTAGTCAAAAATCATTAATTATGGTTCAAAAAGTGGGTCAACCTATTATTCTATAATCACCCAAAATACGATAATATCAAGTTTTCTCTACTTCAAGCCATAAACGGACTACGTTGACCCACTTTTTATATATCTTGTGTAATCTCATTTCTATTATAGTCATTTGTAATTCTCTGATATAACTCATCCTTTTGAATATCATATCGTCTTGTAATGATTGGTCGCTGACCTCGTCTGAAAATGATTTCCTGACCGATTGGCATATAAAGTACTTCATCAATAGGAACATTTAATCTTAAACTAATATTTTGTGCCGTTTTGATATCCATTCCCCCAAGATAAATATAAGAATCACAATTATTGATGATTGTGGTTGCATTTCCGGTTCCATACATCTGTTCAAGCTGACTTTCTGATTGTAGAAGTAAAGTAACTGATATCCTCTTTTCACGAAAGATACTAATATATTCAGCAAAATTTAATACTCTGCCACCTGTAGCAAAATCATCGCATAGCACATGCACAGGAACAGGCAATACACCATTCTGACTACTCTCTGCATATTCAAAAAGCTGTTTGAATGCCTGAGCATAAAACATATTTACGAAACAATGAAGAGCTGGGTTTACAGCACTTGTAGTTACAAATAAAATAGTTTTCTCAGTTGCCATCAATTCAAAATCTACTTGTGGCTTTGTTACCATCATCTCCCTAAGCTCTGGTGAGAAAATCGTATCAATAGTTGTATTTAATGTTCCAAATACACATCCCGCAGTCTTTATGGGCAAACTTTTGAAAGATTTCCAACAGGATACCGCAAAACAGGTTGGATACTCTGAAGCCATATAATCAAACTGATCATCAAGAGATGTTCTTATAGTGCTCCCACCCTCATCAATCGTAAGACTATCATGTAACTCCAGAACATCTGCAAAAGTTGCTTTATCATTAGTCATCAGGATATATGCTATCTCTGCTGATAAAAGAGAAATTGCTGCCTCATCCCAGTATGGATCAGCACTGGATCTATCTTTCTGTGGATCTGCCTTTACAATTGATTTTGCAAGAAATGTAATATCAGAATAACTTGCAACATATTTTAGAGGATCATATGAACATGTACTCTCAATCGGATTGACAAAATTAAGATCTAACACATTATATCCTCTCTCTTTGAATAAAGGCATATACTTCGTCACAATACGTCTCTTAGTTACCGTGGAAATAAGACTTGATGTCTTTGTTTCAAGAAGTCTCGGTTCTGATATGGACATAGTTTTACCGCTGCCACTGCCACCACAGACAATTATGTTATTGTTTAATCCAGTTTCATTGCAATCAGAAGAATAACAACAATTTTCCCCCAGTATAACCCTCTCTTTTTCCATAACTTAATCCTCCACAATCTTACTAAAATTAACAATCTGATCACACAGTCCGAATTCCTTACTCTCCTTTGGACTATAATAATGATCATATCTTGTAGCTTTTTCTACCTCTTCCTCACTTTTTCCTGTATGCTTAGATAGAATACTATTCATCTTTTTCTTTGTTTCCAAAAGGCTTTCAGAAATTGACTTGATTGATGAGCTGTTGCCTCCTACACGATTTTCTAGAAACGGCTCGTGAATCATGAGTTCAGAATTAGGTAGCATATACCTTCCATGTTTTCCACTGGCAAACAAGACCGCAGCCATACTATATGCTCGTCCAATACAAAACACTCTGATTGGAGCCTTACTGCTTTGGATTACATCATACATTGCCAACCCTGAATTTATTTCCCCACCCGGACTATTAATCAATACATCAATAAATTTTTCCTGATTCTCTGCGTTAAGCACAATAATTTTCTTAATAAATTCGCATGCAGTCTCAGGAGATATTTCTCCCTCAATAAAGACTTTTCTCTGCGATAAAAGCTTAGCATCTGCCGATACCTGTGTAATTCCATTAGAACTTTTAACTAAAACATTCATTACTAATTTCCCCATTTCCTTTTTTATATGTTTATAATTGGTTACTATACTCTGCAATAACCATGGTTACTTTTTATATATGCAGGAAATATAACTATTCTATTTCCCTGCAAAATAACTATCTCATAAGATTCCTGTTAAATCATTAATCAATCACATTGTTTATTGAAACTACAAATGAAACTATAAATGCAGCTTTACTATTTTATCCCATCTTATTTTAATATGAAAAAGGACATATCTCACCCAACTTGGATTTGATATGTCCTATAACTTCTACAATATCTATTATTTTTTCCCAATTGTCACTACAACTTAAATCTATATCCAACACCCCAAATAGTCTCAATATACTGTGGCTTTGCAGTGTTCATCTCGATTTTCTCACGAATCTTCTTGATATGTACAGTGACTGTCGCGATATCTCCGACCGAATCCATATTCCAGATTTCCTTGAAGAGTTCCTCCTTGGTAAATACATGGTTTGGATTCTCAGCAAGGAATGTGAGCAGGTCGAATTCCTTTGTGGTAAACTGCTTTTCCTCTCCGTTTACCCAAACACGGCGGGCTGTTTTGTCAATCTTGATACCACGAATCTCAACGATATCATTTTCAGGTGTAGCGCTTCCAATGAGACGCTCATATCTGGCCAGATGAGCCTTTACCCTGGCAACAAGCTCTGATGGTGAAAATGGCTTTGTAACATAATCATCTGCGCCGAGTCCGAGTCCTCTTATCTTGTCTATGTCATCCTTCTTGGCTGAAACCATGAGTATCGGTGTGTTCTTTTTCTCACGAATCTGTTTGCAAATCTCAAAGCCATCAATGCCAGGCAGCATAAGGTCAAGAATAAACAAATCAAAATCCTCCGCCAATGCCCTTGCGAGACCGCTTGTGCCATCATTCTCCACCTCTACCTCAAAGCCGCTCAGCTCCAGGTAATCCTTCTCAAGATCAGCAATTGCAACCTCGTCCTCTACTATCAAAATTCTGCTCATATCCGTTCCTCCTGAAAATAAAAAGCCATGGAAACCGACTCAATGTCAGTCCCATGACTTAATTATATCATATATCCGATAACTTCTGTCTAAATTTTCTCTAAATTCTTTCTAACTTTTTCTAAGAAATATAATGTATGCTATCCGGCGTTCACAACCTAAAAAGCGCGAAGCCCCACATATTGTTTAGAGATATTTCTTAAGGTCCTCAACCTTATCAAGTGCCTCCCAAGGCAGCTTGATATCTGTACGTCCGAAGTGTCCGTATGCTGCTGTCTGGCGGTAGATAGGTCTTCTGAGGTCAAGCATCTTGATGATTCCGGCCGGACGAAGGTCGAAATTCTCCCTTACGATTTCAACGATTCTGTCATCTGCAAGCTTTCCTGTGCCAAATGTATCAACCATGATAGATGTTGGCTGTGCAACACCGATAGCATATGAAAGCTGAATCTCACACCTGTCAGCAAATCCTGCTGCTACAAGGTTCTTTGCTACGTAACGTGCTGCATATGCTGCTGAACGGTCTACCTTTGTACAGTCCTTTCCTGAGAAAGCTCCGCCGCCGTGACGTGCATATCCACCGTAGGTGTCTACAATAATCTTACGACCGGTGAGACCTGCATCTCCGTGTGGTCCACCTATTACGAAACGTCCTGTAGGATTGATAAAGAACTTTGTCTCATCGTCAATCATATCCTTTGGAAGAATTGGATCAAATACATATTTCTTGATGTCCTCATGGATCTGCTCCTGGGTAACATCCTCGTCGTGCTGTGTTGAAAGTACAACTGCCTCAAGTCTTACCGGCTTTCCTGCCTCATCATACTCTACTGAAACCTGTGTCTTTCCGTCCGGACGAAGGTATGTAAGTGTGCCGTCTTTTCTAACCTTTGTGAGCTGGAATGCAAGCTTGTGAGCGAGTGCGATTGGGTATGGCATGTACTCCTCAGTCTCATTTGTAGCATATCCAAACATCATTCCCTGATCTCCGGCTCCGGTGTCGAGGTTGTCTGTAAGTTCGCCCTCTTTTGCCTCGAGTGCCTTGTCAACTCCCATGGCGATATCAGCAGACTGCTTGTCGATTGAAACCATTACTGCACATGAGTTTCCGTCGAGTCCCTTCTTTCCGTCATCATATCCGATCTCAAGTGCTGTTTTTCTGACGATTGCAGGAATATCAAGCTGTGCCTTTGTGGTAATCTCTCCTGTTACAAGGATGAAGCCTGTACAGCTTGCTGTCTCACATGCGACACGGCTCATCGGGTCCTGCTGTATGCATGCATCAAGGATGGCATCTGATACTGCATCGCAGAGCTTATCCGGATGTCCCTCAGTTACTGATTCTGATGTAAATAATAATTTCTCCATTAATTATCTGTTGCTCCTTTCATACTGTGTGACCAATATTTTTCCAATAAAAAACCACTTACTGCAAATAAGTGGATTAAAATTAAGATAATAAAAATCCTCTTATTGTTCGATTACTCGCTCAGGTTGGCACCTTCCTGTTTTCTAACGGGGTTGCCGTGACTTCATAGATCCTTTGTATCTCCATCACTCTGAATAAGAGAAGTTACAATATAGAATTTTTCAAATCTCTGTCAGCTATATTACTACCACATGATATATATGTCAAGTATCATTTTCGATACAGATTTATCAATAATCCATTTTCGATACCCTATTCATTATTTATAAGCTATTTTATGCAATTATTCTTTCTTCTTTATTGACTTTCATAATTTTGGCAATTATACTTAAATTTGTATTTATAGTACTAAACACACAATATCAAAATAAATTTTGGGAGTAACTCATGATTAAAATCAGCATAAAAGATGCGCAGATTGGTATGGTGGCAGCAGAACCGATAAAGACCCCTCTGGGGCAGATACTTGCACTGCCCGGCACACCACTCACCCGTCAGCTCATCAACAAAATGAAGCTATATAAGGTAGGCAGCATCTCAATTCAAAACCCATTCGATGCAGCAGCACCACAAGCCGGCGAAAATACAGCAAAGCGAGACAAGGTAAAACCTGTACCCAAAACCCGCGCACATGAGATGGTGACCAACATCCAGCGTGTTCAGGCCTCAGAAGAGTTCCGAGGCTTCCAGCTCAAATACATCACTTGTATAAATCAAATCAAGGATACCTTTGGCAAAATCTGTGCCGGCGAAAAATCCTTTGATGAGGCTGCGCTTCTTACTGCTGTCATTGACCTTTCCTCATCGTGCGGCACTACAATCGAGACCTTTGACATGCTCTACAACATGCGCACCATTGCAGACCCGTTGTACTCACACTGTCTGAATGTAGGGCTTATTACAAGGATGATCGGACGATGGCTTCATATGGAAAAGACAGATGTGAATACGCTTACTATCGCAGGAGTACTTCACGATATCGGTAAATGCAAGATTCCCGATGATGTGCTAAACAAGCCTGACAAGCTCACAGATGAAGAATTTGCGCTCATAAAAAAGCACCCACAGTTTGGTTTTGATTTGATTAAGGATCTGCAGATTGACTCCAGAATAAAGCGCACAGCCCTCATGCATCATGAGCGATGTGATGGCTCAGGCTATCCTTCACAGCTTGACAGCTCACTGATTGACGACTTTGCCATGATAACAGCCATCGCCGATGTATATGATGCCATGACTGCTGCCAGACGCTATCGCGCGCCACTTTGTCCGTTCGCTGTCATATCAAGCTTTGAGAGTGAAGGTTTTACAAAGTACAATACAAAGTTCCTGCTTTTGTTTTTGAAAAAGCTTGCTACCACATACCAGAGCAACCGTGTAATGCTCAACGACAGCCGGTTCTGTAATATTGTGATGCTCAACCCACATGAACTGTCACGCCCTATTGTACGTTTTGATGACGGCAGTATACTTGATTTGTCCACAAACCGCGAGTTTTTCATCAAATCTGTGATGTAAGCCGATTTATAATCAAAAGGGTTACGGAATAGTTACTCAAAAAAATTATAAAATAACCAAAAATAAGAACCGTACATCTACAGTAAGATGCTGCCGGTTCTTATTTTATATATTGCATTTATATTGTGTTTACATTTCATGCTTTACGTATATATCTATTACGATACCTTGAGTATGAACTTCTGAAGCTCCTTCTCATCCTCTACCCTGGCAATCTTTGCGCCAATCTTTGTAAGCTTCTCCTCGAGTGCCTCATAGCCTCTCTGGATATAGTAGATATCATCAACCACTGTGATGCCCTCTGCTGCAAGACCTGCTATAACCAGTGCAGCTCCTGCTCTTAGGTCAGGTGCATTCACTCTGGCACCTGTGTATCTTTTCACGCCGCTGATGATTGCTATATTGCTCTCTACCTTTATATCAGCTCCCATTCTGGTGAGCTCGTCAACATACTTGAAACGATTCTCAAATATGCTCTCTGTCACTGTACTGGTGCCCTCAGCGATACCCAAAAGCACTGCCATCTGTGGCTGCATATCTGTCGGGAAGCCCGGATATGGAAGTGTGGTGACCTGTGTATGCTTTAAATGTCCGTCTGATATTACTCTGACTGAGTCATCAAACTCCTCTACCTGGCAGCCTACCTCCAACAGCTTTGCTGTGGTGGCCTCAAGATGCTTTGGAATGACATTCTTTACCAGCACGTTGCCTCCTGCTGCCGCAACTGCAAACATGAATGTACCGGCCTCAATCTGATCCGGAATGACAGAATACTCTGTAGCATGTAATTTCTCCACACCTACAATTCTGATGACATCGGTTCCTGCGCCCCTGATATTTGCTCCCATGCTGTTTAAGAAGTTTGCCACGTCAACGACATGAGGCTCCTTAGCCGCATTCTCGATAACAGTCTTGCCATCTGCCATGGCTGCAGCCATCATAATATTGATTGTGGCACCTACAGAAACCTTATCCATATATATGTGTGTGCCCTTAAGCTCCTTTGCCCTGGCGATGACAAGGCCATGAGCTATGTCTATGTCTGCTCCCATGGAGCGGAAGCCCTTCATATGAAGGTCAATCGGCCTGCTTCCGATATCACAGCCTCCCGGAAGCGCAACCTCTGCATGCTTGTATTTTCCAAGTAATGCACCAATTAAATAATATGATGCCCTGATTCGTCTGATGAATTCATTATCGACATTTACGCCCCTGATAAATGAACCGTTTATCTTTACCTTGTGTATATCCACGCGCTCCACATGTGCGCCGATTTCTTCGATTGCCTGAAGTAAGACATTGATATCCCTTACATTTGGCAAATTATCTATTGTTACAGTCTCGTCTGTCATTATGGCAGCGGCCAAAATAGCAAGTGCAGCATTTTTGGCTCCACCAATTTCAACTTCACCGTATAAAGGATTTCCACCTTTGATTACGTACTGTTCCATATTCCACCTCTATGAATTCAGGAGTATACTTCCTCCTAATATACTATTCTCAATTTACACTATTGTTATACATCCAACTACAAATTTCATTTATGACGACGTATTTAAGCCGCCATTTGTGCCGGTGCTGCTTTTAATAAATGACGCAGCAGCTACTATTATCTAATCATATCACGATAAATAAGCACTATAATTCAAGTGCCTCCACCAGCTTCTCTACTGTCTGCTCCACATCAAGCCCCTCCTCGGAAACCTCGATGTCTGCATACTGCTCATACAATTTTGAGCGCTCTTCAAAAAGGGTTTCTAAAGTCTGCCCTTTCTTTAATACTACACCTCTACCCTTTATGTCTGCAAGTCGTTTTTCCAAAATAGCATAAGAAACCTTGAGATACACAACTCTGCCTATCTCCTTAAGATGCTCCATGGCTTCTTTTCCGTATACCACCGAACCGCCTGTAGCTATAATGGCCCTATCAGCCCTGATAGAGGCATTGACACGGTTCTCTACCTCTATAAAACCGTCCGTGCCCTTTTCCTCAATTATCTCACGCAGAAGCTTTCCCTCCTGCTCCTGTATCAGTAAATCCGCATCCAGGAAGCTGTATCCCAGCACCTTTGCAAGTATTACGCCTATGGTACTCTTTCCAACTCCCGGCATGCCTATAAGTACGATATTAGTTTTCTGTTCCATCTACTGCCTCAGTATTCTCTGTATCTGTACTATTGGTGCTTTCTGACTGCTGTGTGCTCTCTGTAGCACTTGTGTCTGCTGCCTTTTTGTCCTTCTTGGTAGTAGTAAAATAATTGTGAATCTTGATCTTGTCAAGCTGCTTCTGCTTTACAGACCATTTTTCATCGTCCTGCCATCCTGAAAGGATGCCATTGTAATATTTGTCCTCTTTATTGCCCTTTACAGTCTTCCTGTTTGACTCTGTTGCTTTATCATCGGTCTTTTTGTCGAGCCTTACGATATAGTAAGTGCTGTCTGTGGTGATGAGGTCTGAGGTCTGTCCCTCCTCAAGGGAATTGAGTGCATCTACAACGCTCTGATCAAGATTGTTTGTAGTGTATACACTGTCCTTTGTCTTGCTGTCCGATGACTCTGAGCTCTCTTTAGACTCTGTGTCATCTGATTTCTTATCTGAATCATCTGTCTTCTCCGCATCCGGATCAACGTATGTGGCGTATGTGCCTGTTGTGGCTGTAGTGCCTGCAGCCTTGGCTGCATCCTCTAAGGATGATCCGCCTGCAAGCGCCTCTACCACTGCATCTGCCTGTGCCTTTATCTGTGCTGACTGCTCATCTGTATATGTCTGATACTGGTAATTAGAGTCATATGCACCCTTGTAATCAAGCTTCACAATGGTGTATGCAGCCATATTGGCTTCCTCATCCGTCACGCTTGAATCAGCATTTTTGATGATTGCAGCATACATCTTACTCTTTATGAGGCGAAGCTCTAAATATTCCTCGACAATCTCCTCTGTAGCACTCATCTCGTCTATCACATCATCGGAATTTGCCTTCATAAACTTCTCTGCGGCCTTTTTGATTTCCTTTTTCTCATCATCAGAAACCTCTACATCGTAATCTGACTGATGCGCCTTTAATGTGTAAAGCTCATGAGCCTCCTCGATAGCATTTTTCTTCCATGTTTCAAGCACAGTATTATTGCCTGATACTGTCTTGTCCCAGTAGCCCTCGCCCATGTACTGTATATACATGTCATCATAACCGGCCTCCTGGTACCTTATCATAAAATTAACAAGCCCAAGCTTGATATCCTCTTTATCTAATGTCGCAACTGTTGCGGTTTTATTTATTGCACATCCTGTAAAAGCTGTAACTGAGAGTGTTGCAGCTAATAACATAGCTATTACTTTTTTCGCTTTCATTGTATCTATCCTCTTTAAAATTGGTATAGTATCGCTCGTATATTATAGAGCTTTTCGGGCCTGCTGGCAAGCATTTTCTAAACTTTGTAAATTATCGTCAATTTCGCGTAAAGCATGTGGTGTTTCCTATGCTATATGCTACATGATTCCAAAATTCGGGTAACTATTCAGCCGTAATCAGTTCCTTACGCATCTGCGAAATCAGTTCCTCCACCACATCAAGCACATCCCGCTTCTTTGCCACGCTGCCATTTTTTAAATCAAATGTGAAATATGGGTTTTCTGCCATATTGAATTTGAGGGAAGATTTATACTGGGCAACAAGCATTGGTATCTTCTCCGGATTTATCCTTGCCCGTTCAAACATGGTAAGCTTTATCAGTGAGCCGGTCTGCTTTATCTCAGTGATATATACGGCATGTGCCAACGCCTTAAGCCTTGCCACGCGAAGCAGGCTGAGCACTGATTTTGGTGGTTCACCAAACCTGTCTATGAGCTCCTCGAGCATCTCATCCTTCTCTTCCTCTGTCTCTATGCCTGCAATACGCTTGTATATATCCAGCTTCTGGAATTCGTTTGCAATATAACCTGCCGGAATATAAGCATCGGTAACAATATCCACGGTCGTATCAAATTTATCACTGATATCCTCGATGCCCTTTGCCTCTTTTACAGCCTCGCTCAACATCTTGCAGTACAAATCATAGCCCACTGCCTCCATGTGTCCGCTCTGCTCCGCTCCGAGCAGATTGCCCGCACCGCGGATTTCAAGGTCTCTCATGGCAATCTTAAAGCCGCTGCCAAGGTCTGAGTACTCCTTTATCGCTGCAAGACGCTTTTCTGCCACCTCTTTTAGCATCTTGTTGCGCCTGTACATGAGAAATGCATACGCAGTACGGTTAGATCTGCCGACTCGTCCGCGAAGCTGATAAAGCTGTGAAAGTCCCATGTTGTCCGCATCGTGTATAATCATTGTATTGACGTTTGAGATGTCAAGTCCGGTCTCTATAATGGTCGTGGATACAAGCACATCTATTTCACCATTGATGAAACGGTACATGATGCGCTCAAGCTCCGTCTCCTTCATCTGTCCGTGCGCAAATGCAACAGTCGCATCCGGCACCAGCTCCTGCAGCTTTGCTGTTATGTCTGCTATGTCGCGCACCTTATTATACACATAGTACACCTGTCCGTTTCTGGCAAGCTCCCTGTTTATCGCCTCTCTGACAAGCTCATCATTGTACTCCATGACATATGTCTGAATCGGTACACGGTCCATCGGCGGCTCCTCAAGCACGCTCATATCCCTTATGCCGATTAAACTCATGTGGAGTGTCCTCGGAATCGGTGTAGCGGTCAGTGTGAGCACATCGACATTGACCTTCATCTGCTTAATCTTCTCCTTGTGAGTCACTCCGAAGCGCTGCTCCTCATCGATTACCAAAAGTCCCAGATCCTTAAACTGCACATCCTTTGAGAGTATGCGGTGTGTTCCGATAATGATATCGACCTCACCCTTTTTAAGCTTCTCTATCGTCTTTTTCTGCTCCGCTGCGCTTCTAAAACGGCACATCAAATCCACATTCACCGGAAAATCCTTCATCCTCTGCGAAAACGTATCATAAATCTGCTGCGCAAGAATAGTTGTCGGAGCAAGATATGCCACCTGCTTGCTGTCCTGCACCGCCTTGAAGGCCGCACGGATTGCAACCTCAGTCTTGCCGTAGCCCACGTCACCGCAAATCAGTCTGTCCATTATTTTATGGCTCTGCATATCAGTCTTTGTGGCTTCAATTGCAAGAATCTGATCCTCAGTCTCATCAAAAGGAAAAAGCTCCTCAAACTCTCTCTGCCATACCGTATCCTCACCGAAGGCATATCCGTTTTGCTGCTCACGCTGTGCGTACAGCTTCACCAGGTCTCCCGCAATCTGCTTTACCGCACCTCTGACTCTATTCTTTGTTCTGGTCCATTCCTGACCTCCAAGCTTGTTGAGCTTTGGTTTTCTGGCATCCTTTCCGGCATATTTTTGTATCATGTCAAGCTGGGTGGCAAGAATATAGAGATTGGAGCCACCCTGATACTCTATCTTGATGTAGTCCTTTACCTTTTTGTCCACCTCAAGCTTTTCAATGCCGCGGTAAATACCTAGTCCGTGGTTTTCATGCACTACATAGTCCCCAACCGACAAATCGGTAAAGCTCTGTATTTTTTCACCCTCATAGGTGCGGTGACGCTTCTTTTTCTTCTGCTGCGCCCCAAAAATATCTGACTCCGTAATCACGGCAAACTTTAGGATAGGATACTCAAAGCCTCTTCTCACCTTGCCGTAGCAGACCATAATCTGCCCCTCAAAAAGCTCATGGTCGTAGTTTTCAGTGTAAAAGCATGTGATTCCCTGATCTGTGATATCCTCTGAAAGCCGCTTTGCCCTTGTCCTTGAACCGGATAAAAGAATGACTCTGTAGCCGTTTTTCTTATAGCGCTTTAAGTCCTTTATCAAAAGCTCAAAGCTGTTGTTGTATGGGCTGACGCTCTGACAGTGAATACCATAGCTTCCCAGCTGGTGCAGTCCGTTTGCTTTATTATCAAGCGCAGCGAGTGCGATGCACGAATACTTCCCGAGCTTTGCCACAATCTCCTTCTCTGTAAAAAGACCGTTCATCTGCCCCGGAAGTATATATCCCATCGCAAGTCTCTGCTTCATGCTCTCTGAAAACTCGGTCTCTGTAAGCTTTCCCTGCTCTGTAC
>ULZM01024570.1_pt1 | contig 22792 bp, 18 predicted proteins | sample 1963131 | NCBI WGS metagenome assembly ULZM01 (sample SAMEA4835890, study PRJEB28245) | human gut metagenome | biome: gut microbiome; material: fecal sample | place: Denmark | collected 2008 | reverse complement strand
TTTGCAGTTGCTAACCATTCATGCGTTTGTCGTGGAGGAACATTAAGAAATGATGTGACATTCTCAAAAAAATGATACGATGTTTTGGTAATACTATGTTATACTTATATCTTCAGGATTACCACAAACAACCATGGAAGTGAGAACAACAAAAATGAACAATAAAATCGTAGTCTGCCTTGGAAAGGGTGGACAAAGGGATCAGGCAGAGTCTTTTGCCAGGAGGACGGATGCGCCGATTCAGGATAAGCCGGGGGATTATCTTACTGTCCGGTTTGATTCTAAAGGGGTATCTCTGTCGGGATTTGGTTTGACCTATCAGGGGGATTTCGTAGAGTCTATGCTGCACAGAGTGACCAATGGACGGCTGCAGCATGAGATGCTGGTGAAAGCTGCCAAGTCTGATAAAGAGGGCAGGAAGGCCATTGATGCCACAGCCGGAATGGGGGAAGATGCCTTTCTTCTGGCTGCTCAGGGGTATGAAGTTACTTTGTATGAGCAGAATCCGGTGATCGCAGCTCTTCTGAAAGATGCGATTCGCCGTGCGAAGAAAAATATAGATCTGAAAGACATTGCCAGTCGTATGAAAGTGATCGAAGGAAACAGTGTGGAATGTATGTCAAAACTTCTTGATCCGGTAGACGTGATCTATCTGGACCCTATGTTTCCGGCAAGGCAGAAATCCAGCCTGATCAATAAGAAACTTCAGCTGATCCAGAAACTGGAACCACCTTGCTCTGAGGAAACGGATCTTTTTGATGCAGCGATCAAGGCGAATCCAGATAAGATCATCGTCAAACGTCCGCTGAAAAGTGAATGCCTTGCCGGCCGGGAACCATCTTATACATTGAAGGGGAAAGCAATACGATATGACTGCTATGTGTTATAAAGTTACACATTATCAATACAAAGACCGCATGGGAAACCTTAAAGCTGAAGCAGTAGGTGTGGTAAGCGGGGAAAAGCATTTCCCCATATTTCCAGGGAACATGATCTTTAAACCACTGACGAAATCCAAGCCATTTTCCACACCACTATATGCTTATGCAGAGGTATTCTGGTCAACGGTCATTAATGAATATTTCATGCCTGCGCCACAGTATGAGCTGGCGATCTGTGAGGGTTATGAGGCGGTAAATGAGAAATATCTTGATTATGGAACCGCAGTTCCTGTGGCATATAAAGAAGGAGAGTCCCTTCAGAATCTTCTGGAGTTTTTCCGGAAATATCCGGATAAAAAAGTCGACATAGATAATTATGTAAACTATTGCCAGATGTTTTACGATTACCGGGACATCTTTGAATCGGAATTTTTCCAGAAACACGAAGATCTGGCAGAGCAGCTTGCCATGCAGGTACTGATCTCTGTTCTGAAGGGAGACCAGAACTATCATTATGAGAATGTAGCTTTTCTCTGTGATAAAGAGGGAGAGATTATCAGCCTTGCGCCGATGATCGATCATGAATTTTCTACCTATTTCATGTTCCCGGATGATGTTTCACGACATGTGTACTGGCTGATGGAACTGAGTAAGTCTATCCGTGGATGGGAAGTGCAGCCAGGGGAATATGATAATTTTAAGAATCCGGAAGAACGGAAACTGATGGAAAAAAGTGCCACCTGTATTCACAAAAATCTCTTCTATATAAAAGAACATTACCCGCAGGTAACGGAAGAATTTCTGAATAAAGCAGAAAAACTGAAAACAGCATTGACAGAAACGCCGAAGGATTTTCTGATCCAGGGAAGTACGGAATATCCGGATCATGCGGATTCCAATGCCTGGTGGATTGGAAAAGCCAGATATAAGGACAAAGATGAAGAGAAAGCCAGAACTTATGAATCGGAACTTCGCGGAAAAGAGAAAAAGATTGATTTTCGAGATGTCAGCATCAGTGCAATAAATGAAATAAGATCCATCTTAAGTCAGATGGAAGAAGTTTTGGGAAAGAGAGAATAAACAAATGGAACAAACAAAAACAACGTTGACAAAAACCTGGGTGGTGGCGGCACTTGCCTGTGTCTGCTGTCTTCTCTGGGGAAGTGCGATCCCGCTGATCAAGACAGGATATCGTCTGATGCAGGTGGATTCTGCAGATACCGCAAGCCAGATCGTTTTTGCGGGAGTGCGTTTTGCACTGGCAGGGATTCTGGTACTGATCTTTGCGTCCATCAGTGAACGGAAAGTGATGATCCCGGACCGGACGATCCTGAAATATGCAGTACCGGTCTGCCTGGCGCAGACGGTGTGTCAGTATTTCTTCTTTTATATCGGAGTGGCGCATACTTCCGGAGTAAAAGGTGCGATCATCACAGGCCTTGGAAACTTTATCGCAATTCTGTTATCCTGTTTTATTTTCCGTAAGGAGCGTATGACAGGAAGAAAGATGATCGGATGTATCTTGGGTTTTGCAGGCGTCGTTGTGATCAACCTGATGGGAAATTCCCTGGATGTAGGATTTAAGCTTACGGGAGAAGGATTTATCCTGATCGCGCAGTTTTCTTATGGAATGTCTACAGTACTGATTAATATTTTTTCCAGAAAAGTGTCGCCGGTAATACTCAGCGGAACACAGTTTACCATGGGAGGAATTGTTCTGTTCCTTATCGGAAAAATAATGGGCGGACATCTGGGAGTGGTGAATGCAGCAGGAATCGGAATTATTTTTTATCTTGCGATGGTTTCCGCTGTGGCTTATACGCTGTGGTCAGTGCTGCTTGCATGGAATGATGTATCCAGAGTTGCCATTTTTGGATTTGTAAATCCGCTGTTCAGTGTGATTTTGTCTGCACTGGTCCTGGGAGAAGTACGCCAGGCATTTAATCTGGGAAGCCTGATCGCACTGTTCCTTGTCTGCGTGGGAATTTATGTGGTAAATCGTAAAGATAAAGCGTCTGTTAATTGACAACTTTTTTCGGAAAAATCATATTTATTAGTGAAACTTGGATATATTGCCAAGATATGGGAGGGATAAAACATGGCAAAGATCAAAGTGATCAAAAAGAATGACGAGTATTCTTCCGACTATAAAGTAGGAGATATCCTAGAGGTGACAGGAACCTGGTACGGTGGATTTAATGTAAACAGCGTAACAGGAATCCCACTGTGCCTGGATAAAGATGAATGTGAGGAGATTCTGGAAAAAACAGATCTTTCCCATGAAGAATATGAGGCGGCTGCGTCCTACTGGAAGAAAAAAGACGCAGAAAGTGTAAAGCTGGATGAAGCGAAACTGAAGAAAGAAGTGGAAAAGTATATCCTGGCTAATAAAACCTGTGCACTGGCAACGGGTGCGGGAGAGTTTGTGCGCTGCACACCTATCGAGTATACGTATCATCACGGTGCATTCTGGATGTTTTCCGAAGGCGGCGAGAAGTTTGCCGCACTGGAAAAGAATAAGCATGTGTGTCTGGCCATTTTTGATAAATATGAGGGCTTTGGCAAACTGAAGGGAATGCAGGTGACAGGAGAGGCAGAGCTTGTGGCACCGTTTTCTGATGAGTATAATGCAGCGGCAGAGTTTCGGAAGATCCCGCTGGATGCGCTGAAAAAAATGCCGCATACCATGAACCTGATCAAGGTGCAGCCGAAGAAGATTGAGTTTCTGAATTCTGATTTTAAGAAGGAGGGTGCAGATTCCAGACAGATGCTGGAATTCTGAGAAGAAAGCTTGTGATTTTGCGAACAGCAGTGTTCAATGTTTACAGTATGTGCGTTGTTCATAGTACAAATTGATTTCAACACAGTATTGTGCTAAAATTATTTCATGAAAAATATGAACATATAAATCAGCATACCAATAACCGCAGAACTTAATAATAATTACACAAATTCTGCATCACCAGGCGAGGAGGATCAATATGGAATTTCAGAAACTGATCGAAGAGAGAAGAACCATCCGTAAATACAGCCCGGAGGGAAAGATCACAAAAGATGAGCTGCTTACCATAATCAGGGCGGCACAGGAAGCACCAAGCTGGAAGAACTCCCAGACAGGAAGATATTACTGTGTGACATCTGAAGATATGGTAGAGAAGATCAGCAAAGAATGCCTTCCGGAAATGAACCAGCCCAAGGCAGAGAATGCGGCTCTGATCATTACTACTTTTGTACAGAACCGTTCCGGTTTCCAGAAAGACGGTACACCGGATAATGAACTTGGAAATGGCTGGGGCTGCTATGATCTGGGACTTCAGAATGAGAACCTGGTTCTTAAAGCATGGGAGCTTGGTTATGGAACTGTGATCATGGGACTCCGTACAGGAGATAAGCTCCGTGAGATCCTTTCCATTCCGGAAACAGAGACCGTAGTTGCAGTGATTGCAATCGGAAAAGCAGCAGAGGAGCCTGCACGCCCGAAACGTAAAGATGTGGAAGACATTGTGAAATTCTTTTAACCGAATCAGGGAAGTCCTTTTCGGGATTGCGAATATTCGCTTGACACAACAGAAATCATAATAGAAATCATAACAGAAATGCCCGGTACATGCGAAAATGTCCGGGTATTTTTTAACAGAAATTAAAGAGCAAAATGGACTAAAAAATATTGCCGGAAGAAGTGAATTCTGTTATCCTGTAAGAAGACAGAAATCAACGATCATTCAAAAATCTTACAAAGGATAAACATAAATTGCAGAGAAAAAAGCAATACACCAAAAGTAAAGGAGGTTTTTAATCAATATGCAAATCATACATGAAACTGAATACGAAGAAACCATGAAAAATACCGTAGAGCCATATCTGTCAGCCCGGAGAAGAGAACTATATGTACCGGGAGCAGACTACCCATTTCGTAATGAAAACAAACGGATCACAGGTAAGATCCACATGCTGCAGTATCTGTCTGATGCGCCAAAAGGTGTGGTGGTCATCAGTCACGGTTTTACAGAATCCGCAGCGAAATACGATGAAGTGGCTTACTATTTTCTGAAAGAAGGCTACCACGTGTATATTCCGGAACACTGTGGTCACGGCCGGAGTTACCGCCTTACTGCAGATCCGTTCCTGGTACACATCGATACCTGGAGACGTTATGTCCGTGATTTCCTGAAAGCATGCCGCTACATAAAAAAAGCTCACCCGGATCTGCCACTGGATCTTTTTGCACATTCCATGGGAGGCGCCATTGGCGGTATTGCGGCAGCCTGGGAGCCGGACTGGTTTCACAAAGTAATTCTTTCCTCCCCGATGATCCGGCCTCTTACCGGAAATGTTCCGTGGCCTGCAGCCACCGGAATCGCTCTGGAGAAGTGCATTCTGGGAAAAGATGAAGAATACGTAGCAGGCAAAAAACCATATGATGGCGGCGGTTCTTTTGAGACAAGTTCCGCAACATCAAAACCAAGATATGAGCGTTACAAAAATCTCCGCGCAGAGCACAAAGAACTCCAGACCTGGTCTCCGTCCTATGGCTGGCTCTGGGCTTCCGCAGAGATGAGCTGGTATCTGCGTCTCTACGGCTGGAAAAAGTATACGGCACCAATGCTGCTCATCCAGGCCCAGACCGAAGATCTGGTGTCTGTCCGTGCCCTGAAAAATTTTGCCGGAAAGATCAACCGTCAGGGAAAAACCACCTGCGATTATATCCATATGATCGGAACAAAACATGAGATCTACGGAAGCCGTGGCAAGATCCTGGAGAAATACTGGGGATATATGCTTGCATTCCTGGATGACGAGGAAAATGATACTGACCGCAGATGAGTGCTTTATTCACTTCCTTTGTTTATCGCAGTAAAATTATAAAGCTTTTCTCTTATACATTCGACAGAAAATGTGCTATAATTTGGAGAATCGTCTTTTTTGTACAAACAAACGTACTGACCGAAAAGACAAAATTAAATAAGGGAAGGATTATAGAATGTTATCTGTTATTGAATCAGTGAATGCTGCTGTAAACAATTTTATCTGGGGCGTTCCTGCGATGATCTGTATTATTGGTGTAGGTCTTTATTTAAGTATCCGCACGAATTTTCTCCAGATCCGGAAATTCCCCTATGCCATCAAGGTCACTATCGGACGTATGCTTCGGAAAAGAGAAGCTTCCGATGGAAGTCTGACACCGTTTCAGGCTGTTTGCACCGCATTGGCGGCTACCGTGGGAACCGGAAATATTGCAGGTGTGGCAGGTGCCATCGCCATCGGAGGACCGGGAGCCGTATTCTGGATGTGGATTTCCGCAATTCTGGGAATGTGTACAAAGTTTTCCGAGGTAACACTTGCAGTACATTTCCGCGAAACCAATGCCAACGGAGATCTGGTTGGAGGACCAATGTATTACATTAAGAATGGTCTTAAAAAACACTGGCACTGGCTGGCCTATCTGTTTTCCGCCTTCGGTGTGCTCACTGTTTTCGGAACCGGAAATGCAACTCAGGTTAATACCATTACAACAGCCATTGATTCTGCACTGATCAATTACAATGTGATCACTGCAGACAATACTTCTACGGTAAACCTTGTTATGGGGATCATCCTTGCGATTCTTGTGGCAATGATCCTGCTTGGCGGAATCAAAAGGATCGGCCAGGTTACAGAAAAGCTGGTACCGTTTATGGCATTGTTTTATATTATTCTTGCCGTCGGTGTAGTTATCATCAACTGGAAAAATGTTCCGGGGGTTTTCAGCGCTATCATCAGAGGGGCATTTAATCCGGCATCTGTGACAGGCGGCGTAGTAGGAAGCTTTTTCATGAGTATGAAAAAAGGTGTTTCCAGAGGTATTTTTTCCAATGAGGCAGGTCTTGGTACCGGTTCCATCGCACATGCCTGTGCAGACACCAGAAAACCTGTAAAACAGGGATTTTTCGGGATCTTTGAGGTATTCACGGACACGATCGTGATCTGTACGCTGACAGCGCTTGTCATCCTCTGCAGCGGGGTGCCGGTTGGTTATGGCGCAGCAGCAGGAGCGGAGCTTACCATCAGCGGTTTTACCAGTACATACGGAAACTGGGTTTCCATCTTTACAGCAGTTGCCATGTGCTGCTTCGCATTTTCCACTATCATTGGATGGGGACTTTACGGAGCCAGATGTGCGGAGTTCCTTTTTAAGGAAAAAGCTATCAGGCCTTTTATGGTACTGTACTCTCTGGTAGCGATCATCGGCGCAACTGTTGATCTCGGACTTCTCTGGAGTATCGCAGAGACCTTCAACGGTCTGATGGCAATCCCTAACCTTATCGCAGTATTCCTGCTTTCCGGTGTGGTTGTAAAGCTTGTGAAGGAGTACTTCGCCGGAGAAGGAAAGAACGCCTGAAGGAGTTTTTGAAAAAAAAACTTGACTATCAAAACAAACAGAGTTAGAATTGGTTTAACTCATTAAAGAGTTAACACATAACAGAAGTAAATTCCATGAAGGGAATCAGTAAAGACAGAGGAACCGTCTTCAGAGAGCTGTGACTGGTGTGATGCAGCGTCGGAACTGCCTTGAATATCATCCCTGAGAAGGAAAGCCGAAAGTTTCAGACAAGTAAGTAGGTTTTCACGGGTACTTCCCGTTACAGAAGTCGCGTATGCCGGTACGTTGCAGAATCGTGCTTGTTTCAATGGAGAAACAGGGTGGTTGCGGAATTTTATATCCGTCCCTGAGAGGGGACGGATTTTTTTTATCCAAAACATTTTAAACCACGCGGTAAGGATCTGAAACCGGAAAAATATACAAAAGGGGAAAGAGTATGAAAGTGTACAAAAAACTCATGAATGCACTTGCAGCAGTAGAAAAAATCGTACTGGTCATTTCCACACTGCTGATCCTTGTGCTGACTGTGGGAAATGTTTTTTCCCGTAAAGTCATCCACCGCTCATGGTCTTTTACAGAAGAACTTGTTGTAGCGGTGTTCGTTCTCATCACACTTCTGGCAGCAGCACTTGCCTGCCGCGAAAAAGGAGGACTGGTAAGTCTGACATTGTTTACAGACCGTCTTCCGAAAAAACTGGAAAAACCATCTGTGATCCTGATCACGGTTCTCAGCATTGTTTTTTCCGCGATCCTGTTTAAATACGGAATGGACAAAGTTCTTACACAGCTGGCAAACGGCAAGAGAACTTTCGTACTGAACTGGCCGGAGTGGATCTTCTGGTCCTTCGTACCGATCGGAGCAGGCTGTATGATCCTTCATTTTATTGAGTACTGCCTGGACTTCTGCCTGAAAAAAGATGATGAAAAGGAGGACAAATAAATGATCAGTGCAATCTTATTTATCTCCTTCTTTATTTTCCTGATCCTGGGACTTCCCATTGCGATCTGCCTGGGTCTGTCATCTGTATGTGCCATCCTTTATTCCGGCACATCACTGACCATCGTAGCTACAAACATGTACTCAGGAATCAGTAAATTCCTGCTTCTTGCCATCCCGTTCTTCGTTCTGTCCGGAAACATCATGGCAAAAGCCGGTATTTCCAAACGATTGATCAACTTCGTAGACACCTGCGTAGGACACAAAAAAGGTGGTATCGCTATCGTATGTGTTATCGTAGCATGTTTCTTCGGAGCGATCTCCGGTTCCGGTCCTGCAACGGTTGCAGCACTTGGAGCAGTACTGATCCCGGCTATGGTTGAGCAGGGCGGTTTTTCCGCACCGTTTTCCACGGCATTGATGGCAACCTCCAGTTCCATCGCCATTGTCATACCGCCGAGTATCGCATTCGTTGTATACGCTTCTATCACAGGTGTATCTATTGCAGATATGTTTATGGCTGGTATCGTTCCGGGACTTCTGATGGGTGTTGCTCTTGTGATCATCGTTATGATCGAGGCAAAGAAACATAACATTCAGCCATCCCGTGAAAAAGCTTCCGCAAAAGAGCGCTGGGATACATTTAAAGATGCATTCTGGGGATTCCTGATGCCGGTTATCATCCTCGGAGGAATTTACGGCGGTATCTTTACACCAACTGAGGCTGCAGCCGTATCTGTTGTTTACGGTCTGTTTGTTGGTATGGTGATCTACCGTGAGGTTAAGCTCAAAGATCTGTTTGACATTCTTGTGGATTCTGCAAAGACAACTGGCGGAATCATGCTGATCGTAGCGAGTGCTTCCCTGTTCTCTTTTGTATGTACCAAGTTTGGTATTGCAAATGCGGCATCTGAGCTTCTTGCCGGCATTGCACATAACCAGTTTACCTTCCTTCTGATCGTAAACATCATTTTCCTGATCGCAGGATGCTTCATTGATGCAAACTCTGCAATGTATATTTTTGTACCGATCATGCTTCCGGTATGTAAGGCTCTGGGCTATGATGTGGTAGCATTCGGTGTTATGGCAACAGTTAACCTTGCGATCGGACAGGTAACACCTCCTGTAGGTGTAAACCTTTTCGTTGCCATCAGTATCAAGATCAAAAAAGGTCTGGAGGTTACTCTTCAGCAGATCTCCAGAGCAGTTATGCCGATGATCGCTGCATCCGTTGCAGTTCTTCTGATCATCACTTATATTCCGGCTGTTTCCACAGCTCTTCCGAAGGCGCTTGCAAAAGAGGACTCCTATACAGGAGACCAGTCTTCTGACACAGGAAGCCAGAGCTCCAAGGATGCCGGAGACGGAAGTGATTCCTTTAATACCATCGCAGATTACAGTGATCTTGACTGGCCGGAGATGACATGGAACTTCGCATGCTCTACAACGGAGACAAGTACCTGGGCTGACGGCGGACGTAAATTCGGTGAGCTTATGGAAAAAGCAACCGGCGGAAAAGTCAAGGTTAATATTTATGCAGCAGACCAGCTGACAAACGGAAATCAGTCCGAGGGAATCCAGGCACTGATGAACGGAGACCCGGTACAGATCTCCATGCATTCCAATCTGATCTACTCTGCATTTGACCCGAGATTCAATGTAGTATCCCTGCCGTTTATCTATGATTCTTACGATGACGCAGATGCAAAATTTGATGGTGAGGCCGGAGAAAAGCTGAAAGAAATCCTTGGTGAGTACGGACTTCACTGTATGGGAATCGCAGAGAACGGTTTCCGTGAGCTGACAAACAGCAAGCATGAAGTAAAAACAGTAGACGACATGAAGAACCTGAAGGTTCGTGTGGCCGGTTCCAATCTTCTCATGGAATGCTATAAGAGATGGGGGGCAGATGCCACAAATATGAACTGGTCTGAGACATACACAGCACTTCAGCAGAATACGGTAGAGGGTGAGGAGAACCCGTTGCCTGCGATCGACGCAGCCAGTGTACAGGAGGTACAGCCGTACTGCTCCATGTGGGATGCAATCTATGATTGTCTGTTCTTCTGTATCAACCAGGATATCTATGACAGCCTGACACCGGAACAGCAGCAGGTTGTTGATGAGGCAGGCCAGAAGGCTGTTGAGTATGAGCGTTATATCAACCGTTCCGGCGACGAGGAGATCATGAGCCGCTGGGAGAAGAGCAACGGTGTGACCTTTACAAAGAAAGAGGATATGGATATCGATTCCTTCAAGAAAGCAGTAGACGGAATCGACGACTGGTTTGTAAAGGAGCTTAAGAGTGAAGGCTATGACGATGCACAGGATCTTGTAGATCTGTTTACAGAGGATTCGGTAGATACCGTGGAGGATTACAGTGATCTGAACTGGCCTGAGACAACCTGGAACTTTGCATGCTCCACAACGGAGACAAGTACCTGGGCTGATGGAGGACGTAAGTTCGGTGAACTCATGGAAAAGGCTACCGGAGGAAAGGTCAAGGTTAACATTTACGCAGCGGATCAGCTGACAAACGGAAATCAGTCCGAGGGAATCCAGGCACTGATGAACGGAGACCCGGTACAGATCTCCATGCATTCCAATCTGATCTATTCTGCATTTGATCCACGCTTCAATGTGGTATCCCTGCCGTTCATCTATGATTCCTACGATGATGCAGATGCGAAGTTTGACGGAGAGGCCGGAGACAAGCTGAAGGAGATCCTTAACGGCTACGGACTTCACTGTATGGGTATTGCAGAGAACGGATTTCGTGAGTTGACAAACAGCAAGCATGAGGTAAAATCTGTAGATGATATGAAGAATCTGAAGGTTCGTGTAGCAGGCTCTAATCTTCTTATGGAGTGTTATAAGAGATGGGGGGCAGATGCTACAAATATGAACTGGTCCGAGACCTACACAGCACTTCAGCAGAATACGGTAGAGGGCGAGGAGAATCCGTTGCCCGCCATCGATGCAGCCAGTGTACAGGAGGTACAGCCATATTGCTCCATGTGGGATGCAATCTATGACTGCCTGTTCTTCTGCATCAACCAGGATATTTATGATGCGCTGACACCGGAGCAGCAGGCTGTTGTTGACGAGTGTGGTCAGAAAGCTGTTGAGTATGAGCGTTACATCAACCGTTCCAGTGATGATGAGATCAAAGCACGCTGGGCAGACAAAAACGGTGTGATTTTCACAGAGAAAGCTGACATGGATATCGATTCCTTCAAAGAAGCGGTAGACGGCGTAGATGAGTGGTTTGTTCAGGAGCTGAAAAATCAGGGCTATGACGATGGCCAGGATCTGGTAGATCTGTTTACAAAGTAATCTTCATACATAATCATAAAAGGGTAAAATAGCCGGAAAGAGGCAGTTCTGAGAAGATTTTTCAGGGCCGCCTCTTTTCTTTGTGGGCAAAAGATTATATACTGGTAACAGTCCGGTGTCTGCCGGACAGGAGTATTATTGAGATAAAGTAAAGGAAGAAATATGATAAAAATTGATCTGATAACCGGATTTCTCGGATCCGGGAAGACAACATTTATAAAAAAATATGCCTCCTATCTTCTGAAAAAAGGCATGAACATCGGTATCCTGGAAAATGATTTCGGGGCAGTAAATGTGGATATGATGCTGCTTCAGGATCTGATGGGAGACAACTGTGAGCTGGAGATGGTTTCTGGTGGATGTGACGCGGACTGTCACAGACGTCGATTTAAGACAAAACTGATCGCCATGGGAATGTGCGGTTATGACCGTGTGATCGTGGAACCATCCGGAATCTTTGATGTGGATGAGTTTTTTGACGCCCTCCATGAGGAACCACTGGATAAGTGGTATGAGATCGGAAATGTGATCGCTATTGTGGATGCCAAGCTTGCGGAGGATTTTTCTGCGGAAGCGGATTATCTGCTGGCTTCTGAGGTGGCAGATGCAGGTTGCGTACTTCTGAGCAGGAGTCAGGAAGCTACAGAGGAAGAGATCCACAGCACAAAGGAACATCTCAACCGTGCACTTGGTCAGATCCAGTGTAAGCGCCGTCTGGACAGCGAAATCATGGATAAAAACTGGGATGATTTTACAGACGAAGATTTGGAAAAGATCTTGAACTGCAGGTATGTGGCAGAAGATTATGTGAAAGAATCCTATGCAGAAGGCGGTGGATTTGATTCCCTGTTTTTTATGAATGTTCATAAGAGCGAAGAGGAACTTCGGGAAACAGCAGAAAAGATCTTGAACGACCCGTCCTGCGGAGATGTTTTCCGCGTAAAAGGTTTTCTTAAGAAAGAAGACGGACAGTGGCTGGAGCTGAATGCCACCCGCCATGAGATCTGTATCCAGCCAACGAAACTTGGCCAGGAGATCATGATCGTCATCGGAGAAAAACTGAACAAAGAGGTAATTGATGAATACTGGAAATAATACTGCGGGAAAAACAGCGCCGGAGAGATACGTTTCCGAGAAGGCTTTTGAAGAGTTGCCAGATGCTTTTCAGAAGCTTGCAGAGCTGCTTGGTGAAGATCAGTTTGAGCTGGTTGCAGTAAATGAAAAAGATTCTCAGGATATTTATGTACAGGATGGGGAGATACGTCTTGTGTATCTTATGAACGACGCGGTAGAAAGTTTTCTCGTCTTCGGAAATGCCCGTATGACCGGTGTATACAAGCCAGACTATGAAGAGGAGATCCTGGCAGACTTAAGCCATCAGGGCAGGGAATACATTCTGGTGGTCCACCAGGACGATTCGGTAGTGACACTGTTTTTTGAAACCCTGACTCTGGAAAAACATCTCTACGATTACAGTCAGATCGGTCATTTCTGGGTGAAAGGATATGAATACTTGCGGCAGCTGGAGTACCGTCTGGCCATCCTCCGTGACAAATATGATTATATTGGCGGGGACAGCTGCAATGCTCTGGAGGAGAAACTTTCTGCACTGGTGGAGTTTCCGCCGCTGAATTATTGCTGTTATCCGGCTGTTCCGGAGAAATATATTGTCCCCAGGGAAGATCCGTGGATTCCTTCAGAAAGAGCTGTTTCGGTAATGGAAGAAATTGCACATGAGGCAGGAGACCGCACTTTTGTGAGATGGCTTGGAATCTATCGGAGATTTCCGTTTAAATGGGTAGCACGGAAGCTGGCAGGAATGCTTCACTGCACAAAACACATCCAGGTGACAATGTGCCTTTCCGGGAAACTGCAGGAGGCTTCTGCCGGATACGGAGATCGTTCTTTTGGAAAAGAAGCGGATGAACAGTTGAAAGTTCTGGTGGAAAAAGCCCGGGGAAAACAGGCAGAACTGAAAAAACAGGGAACAGAGTCGGAAGTGCTCAGGGAGGAACCTTTTATCATTGCCAGAGATTCTCTTGGATTTAAAGTTTATCTTATGAAATGGAACAAAGGAAGAAAAGACTGTACCGTTGAGATTGAAGAAATGTGACAAAGGAATTTGTTATTTACAGGAAATATCTGTGAAGTGTTTTTGCCCGGCGGGGATTGCTTTTTTAAAAACACTGGGGTATAATCTAACGGAAAGAGTTAAGAACAGCCCTTTAATTAAGAAAGGAGATTTTGAAAATGAAAGTAACACATATTACAGATATTGATAAATTTTTTGAGGTAATTGACAGCTGCAAGGGTAGAGTAGAGCTTGTAACAGGAGAGGGAGACAGACTGAACCTGAAATCCAAGCTTTCCCAGTATGTATCTCTTGCAAACATCTTTTCCGCTGGTGAGATCCCGGAGCTTGAGATCGTTGCAGCAGAGAAAGAGGATATCGACAAGCTTATGAACTTTATGATCAACGGCTGATAAGAGGAACGATTTTCAGGGATGTGAGCTTTTCACATCCCTGTCTTAATCTGGATGCAAAACAGAACACGAATGTCTGTTTTACAAAATGGATATAATGATAACAGAGAGAGAAACAAGAATTTTTCTCTTCCATCATGATCATAACAGGATACAACCAGGGGGTATAAACACTTCCTGGTCAAACTACGTTAAAAGGAGTGTATACAAAATGGTAAAAATTGATATTATCTCCGGTTTCCTTGGTGCCGGAAAAACAACTCTGATTAAAAAACTTCTGAAAGACGGATTTCAGGGTGAGCAGGTCGTACTGATCGAGAACGAGTTTGGTGAGATCGGTATTGACGGTGGTTTCCTGAAAGAGGCCGGAATCCAGATCCGTGAGATGAATTCCGGATGTATCTGCTGCTCACTGGTTGGAGATTTCGGTACTTCCCTGAAAGAAGTTGTTACCAAATACAACCCGGACAGAATCCTCATCGAGCCATCCGGAGTTGGTAAACTTTCTGACGTTATCAAAGCTGTACAGGGTGTTCAGGATGAGGTTGACATCAAACTGAACAGCTATACAACTGTTGTTGATGCCAAGAAATGCAAGATGTACATGAAGAACTTCGGTGAGTTCTTTGACAATCAGATCCAGTATGCAGGCGCCATCATCATGAGCCGTACAGATATCGCAACTGAGAAGAAAGTTCAGGAGTCCCTGGAGCTTCTTCGCAGCCTGAATAAAGATGCAGCCATCATTACAACTCCGATTGAGAATCTTGACGGAAAGAAACTGGTAGAGGTTATGGAGCATCCGGTATCTCTGGAGCAGGAGATGCTTGAGGAAGAGCATGAGCATCATCACCATCATCATGACGACGAGTGTGGCTGTGGACATGATCACGATCATGAAGAGCATGAGCATCATCACCATGATCATGATGAGGAGTGCGGCTGCGGCCATGATCACGAGGAGCATCATCATCACGACCATGACGAGGAGTGCGGCTGTGGACACGATCATGATCACGAGGAGCACGAGCATCATCATCACGACCATGACGGCGCGTGTGGCTGCGGCCATGATCATGACCATGAGCACCATCATCACCACGACGGTGAGTGCGGCTGTGGACATGACCATCATCACCATCATGCAGATGAGGTCTTCACAAGCTGGGGCCGTGAGACAATTAAAAAATTCACACGTGAGGGACTTGAGAAGATCCTTGAGGCACTTTCCGAGTCTGACAAATATGGTATCATCCTCCGTGCAAAAGGAATGCTTCCGGCAGAGGACGGAACATGGATCTATTTTGATATGGTTCCGGAAGAAACCGAGATCCGTGAGGGCGCACCGGAATATACAGGCCGTCTGTGCGTGATCGGTTCCAAACTTGACGAGCATGCTCTGGAAGAGCTTTTTGGAATCGCATAAAAACAGAACATAAGAGAAATTTTTCAGATTTTATATTACAGAAAGGAAATGGATACTGTCCGGATTAACGGATAGTATCTTACAGGATAAATTTATGGAAGAGATCAAAGTTCCCATTTATCTGATCACAGGTTTTCTGGAAAGTGGCAAGACCTCTTTCCTGAGCTTTACCCTGCAGCAGGATTATTTTCAGGTTGAGGGAAAAACACTTCTTATCCTCTGCGAAGAAGGAGAAGAGGAGTATGATGAGGAAGCCCTGAAAAAGAGCAACACCGTTGTGGAGGTTATCGACAGCGAGGAAGAACTGACACCGGAGAGACTTGCGGCAATGGATATCCTGCATCAGCCGGAACGTGTGATTATTGAGTACAATGGCATGTGGCTGGTAAGCAAGTTTGAAGAGATGGAAAAACCGGCGGGCTGGGGTGTGGAACAGCACATTACCTGTGTGGATGCCAGCACATTCCAGGTTTATATGGCCAACATGAAGTCCCTTTTTATGGACATGGTCCGTAATGCAGATATGGTTATCTTTAACCGCTGTCAGGAAGAGGATCCGCTTCCTTCCTACAGAAGAAGCATCAAGGTGGTAAACCAGCGTGCAGAGATCATCTTTGAGGATGAAGAAGGCGAGCTTGGTGATCTTTTTGAAGATGAGATGCCGTTTGATATTGATGCACCGGTGATCGATATCCTTCCGGAGGATTACGGCATCTGGTTTGTAGATTCCATGGATCATCCGGACCGTTACGTCGGAAAAACTGTCCATTTCAAGGCACGTGCCCTGAAACCGCGTGGAATGGGAAGCAAATTCTTTGTTCCAGGAAGAACAGCCATGACATGTTGTGCAGATGATACCACATTCCTGGGATATATCTGCAAAAGCGCTTTTGCCCCGAAGATTGCAGAAGGACAGTGGGTGGAAGTTACCGCGAAGGTTGCTTTTGAGAAGAGAATGGAATATCAGGGAGAGGGTATTGTACTTTATGCAGAGCATGTGGAAGTGTGTGAGCCTCTTGCTGATGAGATGGTATATTTCAACTAACTGAGGAGTTTTTATGTATTTAATTGCAGGTTTGGGAAATCCGGGAAAGCAGTATGAGGCTACCCGCCATAACATGGGATTTGACACCATCGACTGCCTTGTGGAGAAGCATAATATCCCACAGGGCGGCGTAAAATTTAATGCCATGTATGGAAAAAGCATCATCGGCGGTGAAAAAGCCATTCTGATGAAACCGCTTTCCTATATGAATTTAAGCGGCGGTCCGATTCAGGAGATGTCCAGCTATTTCAAGATCGATCCGGAGACAGAGCTGATCGTGATCTACGATGATATCGATCTGGAACCGGGACAGCTTCGTATCCGCAAAAAAGGCAGTGCAGGCGGACATAACGGGATCAAGGATATTATCCGTCGTCTTGGAACTGAGAAGTTTATCCGTATCCGTGTTGGTGTTGGTGCGAAACCGAAAGACTGGGATCTGGCAGATTTTGTGCTGGGTCATTTTTCGGACAGCGACCGCAAGCTTGTGGACGAGGGAATCAACGATGCGGCGGAAGCCGTGGAAATGATCCTGTCCGAGGGCGTGGATGCGGCGATGAATAAGTATAACAGGAAAAAGCCTAAGAATTGAGGTTTGTATGGAAGCATTTTTGCAGCCTCTGCAGGGCCTTGCAGAGTTTGAAGAAATAAAAAAGCGCTGTGGCGCAAACCGCGGAATTCTTAATGTTTCCGGATGTATGGAGTCCCAGAAAGTCCATCTGATGTATGGACTTTCCGGGCTTTTTCCATGTCATCTGATCCTTGCGGATGATGAACGTAACGCAAAGGAAATTTATGAGGATTACCGCTTCTATGACAAAAATGTATATTTTTATCCGGCAAAAGATCTTCTGTTTTTTCAGGCAGACATTCATGGAAATCTTCTGATCCGGCAGCGGATGCGTGTGATCCGGGCACTTCTGGAGCAGGAAGAAGTGACGGTGGTTACCAGCATAGACGGATGCATGGATTTTTTGATGCCTCTGGAAAAGATCAAAAGCAGCCTTCTTCATTTTAAAAGTGACAGTGTGATCGATCTGGATCAGCTGAAAGCAGATCTGGTGGATCTGGGATATGAGCGGGTTGGCCAGGTGGAGCTTCCGGGACAGTTTTCCGTGCGGGGAGGGATCATTGATATCTATCCGCTGACGGAGGAGAATCCATGGCGTATTGAACTCTGGGATGATGAGATCGATTCCATCCGGAGTTTTGATGCAGAAAGCCAGAGATCTCTGGAAAATATAGATGAGATCACCATTTATCCGGCTACAGAAAAGATGGACTGCGAGGATATGGTATCTTTCCTGGATTATTTTCCGGAAGAAAAAACGCTGCTGTTTCTGGATGAGCTGAACCATCTGGCAGAAAACGGTGAGGGTGTGGAGGAAGAGTACCGTCAGAGCCGTATGCACAGGGAGGAAAAAGGCGAGGCAAATCTTCCGGAACAGTGGCTCTGTGGTTTTCAGGAAGTGCAGAAGAAACTGAACAGACGGAACTGCGTGGCTGTGTCCGCACTTTCTCCGAGACGTTCCGGCTGGAAGATCAATGAGGAATTTGATCTCACGGTGAAATCTGTGGATTCTTACAACAGCAGTTTTGAACTTCTGGTAAAAGATCTTCTCCAGTATAAAAGCCAGGGGTACCGGATCGCCCTGCTTTCCGGTTCCAGGACAAGGGCAGAGCGTCTGGCAAAGGATCTCTCAGAGGAAGGCCTGAATGCTTTTTACAGACAGGATACAGACCGTATCATAAGCCCCGGCGAGATCATGGTTGTTTATGGCCATGCGCGCCGTGGTTTCCAGTATCCGCTGATCAAATTTGCGGTGATGACGGAAACAGACATTTTCGGCAAAGAGCAGAAGAAGCGCAAAAAGAAGAAAAAGTACAGTGGAAACCGTATCCAGGATTTTGCGGAGCTTTCCATCGGGGATCTTGTTGTCCACGAAAAACATGGACTTGGAATTTATCGTGGAATCGAAAAAGTGGAAGTGGACCGAGTTGTAAAAGATTACATCAAGATTGAGTACCGTGGTGGCAGCAATCTCTACATCCTGGCAACCCAGTTGGATGCTTTGCAGAAATATTCCGGATCTTCCGAAAATGCAAAAACACCCAAGCTGAATAAACTTGGCGGACAGGAGTGGAACAAGACCAAGAGCCGTGTCCGGGGTGCGGTTAAAAATATCGCAAAAGAGTTGGTGGAGCTTTATGCGGTCCGCCAGGAAAAAGAGGGCTATGTCTGTGGCCCGGATACGGTCTGGCAGAAGGAATTTGAAGAAATGTTTCCTTATGAGGAGACAGAGGATCAGCTGGCAGCCATCGAGGATACCAAGAAGGACATGGAAAGTACCAAGATCATGGACCGTCTTGTGTGTGGTGACGTTGGTTACGGTAAGACGGAGGTTGCTTTGAGAGCTGCGTTTAAGGCAGTTCAGGAAAGCCGCCAGGTCGTTTATCTGGTGCCCACTACCATTCTTGCCCAACAGCATTACAACACCTTTGTGCAGCGTATGAAGGAATTTCCGGTGAAAGTGGATCTTCTCTGCCGGTTCCGTACTTCTGCCCAGCAGAAAAAGACCATCGAGGGGATCAAAAAAGGCCAGGTGGACATTGTGATCGGTACTCACAGGGTTCTTTCCAAAGATGTGGAATTTAAGAATCTGGGACTTCTGATCATTGATGAGGAACAGCGTTTCGGTGTCACTCATAAAGAAAAGATCAAGCAGATGAAAAAAGATGTGGATGTGCTGACACTGACTGCAACTCCGATTCCCCGAACTCTTCATATGAGTCTCATTGGTATCCGTGACATGAGTGTTCTGGAAGAGCCGCCTATGGACCGTGTGCCGATCCAGACGTATGTTATGGAATATGATGAGGAGACTGTCCGGGAGGCTATCCGCAGGGAACTTCGACGTGGCGGCCAGGTTTATTATGTATACAATCGGGTTAATGATATTGCGGAGGTAGCTCTTCGCATATCGAAGCTGGTGCCGGAAGCCAGGGTGGATTTTGCCCATGGTCAGATGAGCCAGAGGGAACTGGAGCAGGTGATGTATGATTTTATCAACGGAGATGTGGATGTACTGGTTTCCACTACCATTATTGAGACGGGACTGGATATCTCCAATGTAAATACCATGATCATCCATGATTCCGACCGATATGGTCTTTCTCAGCTGTATCAGCTTCGCGGACGTGTAGGACGTTCTAACCGTACTGCCTATGCGTTTCTGATGTATACGAAGAATAAGATGCTTCAGGAGACAGCGGAAAAGCGACTCAGCGCCATGCGGGAATATTCGGATCTTGGAAGCGGCTTTAAGATCGCCATGAAGGATCTGGAGCTCCGTGGAGCAGGAAATCTTCTTGGAGCTCAGCAGCATGGCCATATGAACGCGGTGGGCTATGACCTTTATTGCAAAATGCTCAGTGAGGCTGTCAAGGAGGCTAAGGGAATCCAGACTATGGATGATTTTGAGACGACCATTGATCTTAATATCGATGCATTTATTCCGGATTCCTACATCAGCAACGAATTTCAGAAACTGGATATTTACAAGCGAATTGCCGGTATTGAGAGTCAGCAGGAGTATGACGATATGCTGGAAGAGCTGATCGACCGTTTTGGTGAGCCGACGAAAGCAGTACTGAATCTTCTTGCCATTGCAAGACTGAAGGCCCTTGCTCATCAGGGATATGTGACGGAGATCAAGCAGCTTGGAAAAGATGTGCGGATCACGCTCTATGAAAAGGCTAAGCTGGATCCCGCAGGTATCCCGGCTATTATGGCGCAGTACCGGAGAGGTTTGCAGTTTAAGGCTGATCATGAGCCGAAATTTATCCTGACACCACAGGGAAGGCTGATCGAAGAGTTGATGAAGTTTGCGGGGGAGTTGGCAAAACTGGCAGAGCCACTGGAGTAAAGGGAAGAATCAGCTAAGCTTAGGGTTATCCACGGGAAAAAACATCCGGTCTGTGGATACCGGATATTTTCCCGGAAAGACTTGTGGATAATTTGTGAAATGTCGTGTAAGTTCGTGAAATTCCTTGCTCTTAAAGGTGAAAACGTTTATAATCAAGTATTATGGAATAAGAGCCGGACCGTGATTCTTATGGACGGATAGATGGAGGATGAAATGAGAAATTTAGTAAAGAAAGCGGCAGTTACTGCTCTTGTCTGCGTTACAGCGGCAGGAATGATGGCAGGCTGCGGAAATAAAAAACTCGATGGTACAAAGATCGCAGTGACAGTCAATAAGCAGGAAATCCCGTTTGGCGTTGTAAGTCTGGCAGCACGTATGCAGCAGGCACAGGCTGAGGCAATGTACAAGATGTATCTTGGCGGCGGAAGCGATATGTCTATCTGGAGTACCAAGATGGGTGATGATTCCGATGAGACTTACGGTGAGAATGCGGTAACAACATCCGTTGAGACTGTTGAGAAAATGTGCCTGGAGAAAGAGCACGCTTCCGAGTATAATGTGGAGATCTCCGAGGATGAGCAGAAGGCTCTTGAGGAAGCTGCCAAGAACTTTATTGCAGCAAACTCTGATGAGACAATTGCAGAGCTTGCAGTTGATGAAGATATGGTGAAAACTTTCCTGGAGCTTGAGACTTACGATGTGAAAATGAAAGACGCCATTGAGGCCAAGGCAGACGTGAAGCTGGATGAGAAAGAATATCAGCAGATGTCTTTCAGCTATGCAAGCGCGAAGGTCAGCGGAGATGATCTTTCTGATGATGATATCAAGACAAATAAAGAGAATCTCCAGAAATTCTTTGACAAGGTTAAAGAAGATCCTACTGCAGACTTCAATACTCTTGGAGATGAGATTTCTAAAGATATGACAGCAACAACCGGTACCTGTCCGACTTATGAGGAAGGCGATGACAGTGCGGCTAACGGAACTACTTATCCGGATGAGGTCCGTACCGCATTAAGAAAACTGGATGAAGGTGCACTGAACGAGGAGATTATCAAGACAGATTCCGTATGGTATGTGGTAAGACTGGATTCCAAGAATGATGAAACAGCAACAGAGAGTAAGAAAGAGTCTCTGACAAATACCAAGAAGGATGATTTTTATAACGATACTACAGATGGATGGAAGAAAAAAGCCGGCATCAAAGAAGAGAAAAAACTGATCAAGAAGATTAAGATCACAGATAATCACAGCTTTACAATCCAGACTCCGACACCTACACCGGATCCGAATGTGACAGAGACACCGGCAGCTGAGGACTCCGCAGCAGCAGATTCCACAGCAGTAACCGAAACACCGGCAGCATCTGAGGCCGAAACAGAGGCAACGGAGACACCGGCGGCTGAGGAGAGTGAGACTACGGTTGCAGCAGAGGATGAGACTGCAGAGACAGATACTGAGGCGGAGACTACAGCTACACCTGAGGCAGAGAAATAAAATACGGAATATGACAAGATAAAAGAACGGGAAGTGTACGATTTATAGTACACTTCCCGTTTTGCGTTCATGAGCGGGATGTAATTATCAGATCAGATTCAGATGCTCTAATGCATGATAAATGCCATCTTTATCAACTGCGCTTGTCTGCCAGGTGCAGTCTTTTTCGATGCCCCCATAAGCATTTCCCATGGCGACGCTGATACCGGCTGCTTTCAGCATGGGGAGATCGTTTGGGCTGTCTCCGAATGCATAGCAGTTTTCTTTCGGGATGGAAAAACGATCCAGGAGAAATTCCATTCCGGTTGCCTTGCTGGTGCCTTTCTGGGTTACTTCCCAGATGCCATCTTCATGATCAAAAACAGTATAATGATCGTTACAGAATTTACGGAATTTTTCTACGTCAGAGTCCGGCAGCATATGTGCGAGGAATTTATCATAGGAATATGTGCAGGCGTCCTCACGGTTAAATTTGGTGATGTCAGTCATTGGAATCTCTTTTCGCATTCTGGCTCCGAATTCGGACTGTGCGGGAGAGGCTCCGTCATACAGGATCGCAGTGTTGGATTCGAACATTGCCTCGATCTTACATTTTCGGAGAAGATCTACGGTCTCCTTGCACAGAAGGTTGGGGACTGTACGGAAAAAAAGAAGTTTGTTATCCATGTAAATGTGGGTTCCACAGCCATATACATAGCCATCAAAATGGAGTTCGGAAATTTCTTCCGGCATCATGGCTTTGGTGCGGCCGGTGTTGATGAAGAGAAGATGGCCGTTTTCGTGTGCTTTTTTGAGAGCGAGCTTTGTACTTTCCGGAACTGTGAAAGGATGTGGAGTGAGCAGAGTTCCATCTATGTCGAAGAATAAGATTTTTTTATTGTTCATAAGATCCTCCTTAT
>ULZM01047611.1_pt1 | contig 27774 bp, 20 predicted proteins | sample 1963131 | NCBI WGS metagenome assembly ULZM01 (sample SAMEA4835890, study PRJEB28245) | human gut metagenome | biome: gut microbiome; material: fecal sample | place: Denmark | collected 2008 | reverse complement strand
GCCTGTACTTTGGCGGCTCAAATTACCAATTTATGTTTTATTGACTAAACTAATACAATACTATTCTGAGAATTGAAACGATATAAAGTATATGTAATCATTTTGTTGGTCAATTTCTCCTTGTTCAATATTTTGAATAGGCGTTGTGCTCAGACCATCTTTTCCATAAATAAATGCTGCCAACCCTTGCTCTGAATTTTTTTGAATCGAAACTTTTCCTTCAATTTGTGTTGCGGATCTTCCGTAATATTCTCTTCCTTCTACTTTTTCCAGAATAGGAATCGTCGTAGAATATTTTGTCGACGTGTCTGCAACTATAAGCTTCACCTCAAATTCCTCAAAATCCGGTACAAGTACAATCTTACCTTCCGTCGGAGATTCAACCTCTTCGTAAGATAACTCTGCAATTTTATTTTTTGCTGCCAATTTTCCAAAATGATACTCTGATATAAATATGGTCAATGACTGAAACTTCTCATTTGTGTGATAATCGAATAAAAAGGCACCATCCACTCCAGATAATAACTCTGCGGTTTTCATCTCTGTCCCTTCTTTGTCTACCGCTGTAATATAATTCTTTGGGTAACTACATTTTTGAACAAGAATCATCCCAAGTGAAAATGATGTAATCAATACAATGAGTGCTAGTCCTATTATTGATCGTTTTAGATTTTTTATCTTATATTTACTATCCTTGGCAATTCGAATTAAATTGTCTTCTGATTTTTGTATATAATTTTCTTCCCTAATATCTTCTCCTGCAAAAAACTCATTTATGCTGATTCCCAACATATCGCATAACGTAATATAAACAGATACATCCGGCAAACATATCCCTCGTTCCCATTTTGAAACAGATTTGTCACTCATCCCAAGTTTCTCCGCAACTTGTTTTTGGGTTAATCCTAACGATTTTCTCTTGTCAGCAATATATTTTCCTGTTTTTATGAGATCCATAGTATCCCTCCTTTAAGATGATACTAACTGATAATCTAACATTTTAACACCCCTTAGAAGTAGAATAAGCATGTTTTATGAACATACAGCCTATCAAGATAGCCAGTTTTATCTATATCGCCAAATCCAACGAGCAAATTTTCCTCTACTGCAACGAGAGTATAATGTTGTAAAAAAGAACTATTCCATACATCCAAATCATCATTTCCTTTTCATCTGGTTTTGATTCTGCCCGTTAACCACTTTACACTTTTATGATATCTCCCCATGCTGCGCACAGTTTTTCAAAGGTCCATGCCGCATTTGCAGGGCTTGTGGACGGCAGCGTGACTGCCTCCATGCCTGTCAGCGGAAGCTGATATTTCTTATAAAGTGCCCCTGCTTTATTTCCGTTTGCAATGACCTGCTTTATATCGGCTGTGGCAAGAATTTTCCTTATATCTGTCGGTTCGACGTTTTTGATGCTGTTGTCGCTCGAACCCTTGATATCACAGCTTTGTATCACATCCCATATGGCTATGTGGTTTTTAAACAGCATATATTTCTTCTCATCTATCGTCTCCGGCACCGGTTCATCCAACAGATACGCAAGCAGCTTCCAAAAACGGTTCTGCTTGTGTCCGTAATAGAAATTGTTTTCCCTTGATGCAACGGACGGCAGAGTGCCGAGGATCAGTATGCGGCTGTTTTCATCATAGACAGGCTCGAAGGAGTGGGTTATGTGTTCGTATTCCATATTGTTACCTCTTATATCTGCAGCAGCTCTTCCGGCTTATCAATACATTTTAACTATACTACAATGCCGTTGTTTTTTACAACAATACGCATAGTTCCCAGAAAAATAACTTATGATTATTATACTTTATCCATCTTGATTTCACAATCTTTTGTTCACGACAAAAAAGTAGTCGTTTCACTTCCACATTTTTTGACGTTATAACCCATTATAACCCATTGATATTTCACTCAAAATGGGTTATAATAGATTGTAAGAAACGGGGTGATATTATGGATATCTACAAACGAATTTATGAATTAGAAAACGAGATAGCAGCCTTACCACAAGGTTCTATCAACATGAAGAAAATTTACGGCAAAGAGCAGCCTTATCTGCAATGGACAGAGAATGGAAAAAGCAAAAGCAAGTACATTAAAAAGAACGAACGCGAAGAAATTTTTGCAGGTGTTGAAAGGCGCAAACAGCTTCAAGAAGAATTGAAAGAACTGAAACAACACAGTTCTATTGATCCATCTAAATCTACAGATTTTGAAACTTCTGTCATTATCGGAGAACGTCTTCTGGCACTGACAAAAGGTGTAAAAAACTGGGGAAAACGTGATTGTTTCAGACAGTTACAGGCATATTTAAACAGTGAGGAAACAGATCGTGTATGCTTGGTATTTGGTCTGCGACGAACAGGAAAGACAACAATGCTGCGTCAGGCTGTTTTAGGAATGACTCCATCACAGTCCTCAAAATCAGCATACATCAAAGCAAAAGGGAGCGATACCATGGCAGCGATGAATCGTGATTTGGGCAAACTCCTTGATCTGGGATATGAATATGTTTTTATTGACGAAGTAACCCTAATGCCCGACTTTATTGATTCAGCAGCACTATTCTCTGATATCTACGCTGCACAAGGTATGAAAATTGTTTTATCCGGAACAGATTCTCTTGGCTTTTGGTTTGCGCTTCATCAGGAACTTTATGATCGAGCTGTTACGATTCACACTACCTTTATTCCATTCCGTGAACATAGTCGTTTACTCGGTATCGACAGTATTGACGAGTATATTCGCTATGGCGGCACACTTCGTGCAGGAGAACTGGATTTTGATGATAAAGACGTTATTTCAGAGGATGCTTCGTTCCGTGATGACGAATCCACACGGCGTTATATCGATACCGCAATCTGTAAAAATATCCAGCACTCCCTGAGTTGTTGTCAAGACGGAGGATATTTCCGTCATCTCCAATCACTCTATGAGGCAGGTGAACTAACAGGTGCTATCAATCGAATCATTGAGGATATGAATCATCGTTTCCTTATTCGTATTCTGACCGACAAATTCAAATCTCATGATTTGGGTTCAGCTGCTGATGTTTTGCGAAGAGATCGTAATCCCAAACAGCGTACAGATATTTTGGATAAAATCGATACAGAAGCAGTAACCAAACGATTAATGGATATGTTGGAGATTCACAATAAAGAAGAACAATCTATTGGTATTACAAATGCTCACATAGAGGAAATCAAAGAATATTTGAAAGCACTTGACCTGATTGTTGACGTTCCACGAGAAACGGTAATTCCAAGTGCCGAACCACTAGAGAATATTTTATTCACGCAACCAGGCATGCGTTATTGCCAGGCACAGGCATTGGTTCATTCTTTGACAAAAGATGAATTATTCTCTACATTGAGCGAGCACGAAAAAATGTTAGTTTCTGAACGTATTTTGGAAGAAGTGCGTGGTCGTATGATGGAAGACATCGTACTTTTAGAAACATTCAAATCGGCTAAAAGGCATCAACGTGTTTTCAAATTGCAATTTGCTGTCGGCGAATACGATATGGTAATTTACGATGCTAAACTCAATACATGTGAATGCTACGAAATAAAACACAGCTCGAAAATTGTTCCAATGCAAGCCCGCTTCTTAGTTGACGAAGAGAAACTGAATCAAACAAGTCAGAGATTTGGCCAGATTACCAAGCGATGTGTGCTCTATCGTGGTGAAGATTCCGTCATGGAAAATGGCGTTGAGTATCAGAATGTAGAAAATTATTTGAAACATTTATAATTTTCCCCTAAAGAAAGAGAGGTCCATGACATTTAACATCATGAACCTCTCTTTCTTTATTATCCTCTATGAGCCATCCACTTCTTTTGCTTCTTCCAGCAACGGCTGTAGCTCGTTTGCTTGAGTGCAATATAAACACCAGAAGTACAGGTTTTCAAAGCTAATTCATGAAATCGTTTACACATACTTAACAGCTGATAAATACTGGAATGTTAATAATTCTACGCAGCAAAAAAGGAACCGGAAAATCCGGTTCCTTTTTGATATCGCATCTTTTATGATAAATATATTCTAACTGCTTCATATAAGTAATACACAAATCAGCTCAGCTCTATCTCATATGCTCCGGCTTCAAAATCCACCGTAAGAAGCGCATACGCTTCACCGTTATCATAGCGGATTGAGAGCTTTGGTCCTTCTTCTGCTACTGTGATGACAGCTCCCTTCTCAAATGCCTTATGTGTATTTCTCATGCGAAGCAGCTCAAGCTGCTTTGCAACAACATCCTTTTTTAGCGCCTCCCTGATATCGGAGGCACTAAGGTTTGTTCTGTTAATTTCCTTGTGTCCTGATTCTCCGGCGCGTCTTACGGCCTCATGGTCATTTTTGCCTGCAAAGAGGTCAAGATACCATACCTGCGGCTTGCCCGGCATGAACATCTGAATAGCACGGGCCAGAAGCATTTTGCTGTCAGACTCACCAAGCGCACTGTAATATGTGGCATTGACCTGATAATATATATTCTTCTGTCCGTGAAGATTTTTGACCATGCCGCCACGAGATACAATCAAATCTATAAGCGAACGTATATCGTCCTCAGGAAGCAGACCCTTTAAATCCAGAAGAGGTATGCCGTCATGGCAGCCAAGCATATTTACAGTGGAGATTTTATCATCCACAACCTCACGCGCCCATTTTGCAAGGTAATCTGCTCTCCTGTTCTCAATCGCATCAATTACCAGTCCTGGTAAAAAGAAATCATATGTGGCATAGCCCTTATCTGCAAGGGTTTTGTATATTTTCTCCTCATATGCCGCATGTATTTCAGGCAGCAGAGTCAGCCCGAGCGGAGCTGCAAGCTCATGAATCTGCTGTAGAAATTCCCAGGTCTCAGGATCATTCAGGAAATTCTTTTTCCCCGGTGCCTTAGGCGCATAGGCAAATGCATCAAGCCTCACGATAGCCGCACCGTAGGATGCTATTTTTTTAAGTGTTTCACGATAGAAATCCCACACCTTTTCGGACTTTATATTTAAATCCATCTGTCCCAGATAATCTCTGCCATGCACCTCCTGGTAAAATGTGTTCCAGTATGGCACCCTTCGTCCATCCGGAAACTCAACCATGAGAATCGGAAGCCCCGGCTTTCTGAAAAACATCTGCTTTAAGCATGACTCATCAGGCTGTATGTAGCCCTCGTCCGTCATGACTCCATGACCTTCCCAGAACTTGTTCCAGTCTATGAAAAAATCCCGGTACTCCGACTCATCGCCCTTTTCCACAAGATCCTTGAACTGTGGTGACTGTGCCGAAGCATGGTTTAAAATAAAATCAAGCTTTAGGTCAATCCCCAACTCCTTCAATTGCGATAAATCCTCTATTGTCGCAAGCTCCTCATTCAGATTGTAGTCCACGACCGAAAATCCGCGGTCCAAATCCGAATGATACAGGCTTGGCAGGATATAAAATGATGAAAATGTGTCCTGCATTTCCTTCTTTTTTAGCAGCGCTGCGATATCGGAAAGCTTACCGCCCAGACTGTCAGGATATGCATTAAGCATAGGTTTATTGTTCATAGACTTTGCCATCCTTTCCAACTACTATACGCGCATTTTTACTCTGTAAATCAAGCTTTTCCTGCTCCAATTCTACCACGCGGCATATGAAAGGGCTTGCGGCGTTTTCGTCACGTCCTCTCTTAATGCGGCGCGCCTTAGTCTCCTCAGGCGAACTCTCCAGAAATACAGGTATATCAACACCCTCAAGGTATTCGCTGCCTCCGTGGGTCCACTCCAGGATGAGCACTTTAATTCCTGTGAAATCAGTCTCGTCATATGAGATATCACCGTCCTCGCGGCCCATATGCTTTATCTCAATTATATCTTTTCCTGCCTTAAACTCTGAAAGCTCCTTGTTAATCCTGTCAAAGTCAATCTCCTTAGGCGTTCCAAGATATCCACGTAAGCCATCCTCGCCAGACTCATTATACACATTAAGGCGCTCCTCGTCATTTCTCATCGGGATACGGTGTGGATAATTGTCCCCGGTCAGCACATAGCAGGCTGTATTATCGTTAAGAAAATACTGCTGCAGGGCTGCTGCAATCGTTGTCTTTCCTGAGCCTGAGCCGCCGTAGATGCTTATTACAATACGGTTATCAGAAGAACTATCTGCAGTGTCAGCCTCACTTAATTTTAGATTGCCGCACACCTTCTTTATCTCATCATACAGCTTCTTTGCCTCATCAAGCCTGATAAATGAAAACTGATATGCCTCATACTCCTTTACGGCAAACGGAAGCGGTATTCCGGCATTCATCAGTGCTGCACCTGTGTACTGCCTGCCGGTATTTTCCTCAATATATACCGCATCAGACTCCAAGCCCTTAAGCTTCACATAGCATGCTGCCGCATTTGCCTCTGCATACAGACGAACCACGCTCACAAGTGCCCTGTCCTTTGCCCTTGAGACAGACATCCACGCAGCCACCTCATCCTCAAATGGGCTTGTAAGGCGCCAGTAGGTGCCCTCATTTATAATCATCTCATACTTCTTAAAGGTCTTGATCTGCTCTCTGATTTCTTCCTTTTCCTCATCCGACAGAAGGGCCGGATTCAGCTCATAGCCAAAGGTTCCTGCCATGGCTGTGATGCCTCTTGTTTTAAGGCTTGTCACTCTGCCTGTCTGATGATTTGGCACTGCCGATACATGCGCTCCCATGGATGATACCGGATAGAAGAACGATGTGCCATACTGTATTCTTGTACGGTTTATTGCATCTGTATTGTCACTGCACCATATCTGTGGACTGTAGTAGAGCATGCCTGCATCAAATCGTCCACCGCCACCGCTGCAGCCCTCAAGAAGTATATCCGGATATCTTGTCACCAGACGCTCCATAAAATCATACACTCCAAGCACATAGTCGTATGCAAGATTTCCTGCATACACATCAGCCATGCTTCTGTTCATATCCCACTTCACGTAGTCGATTTTTCCCTGGTCAAACACTGCGCAGATCTGATCGAAAATATTGTCCCTGACTTCTTTTCTCGAAAAGTCTAAAATAAGCTGGTTTCTTGAGCGTACAGGAAGCTTTCCCGGAATCTGGATAGCCCAGTCAGGATGCTCTCTATACAGATTACTGTCCTCATTCACCATCTCAGGCTCAATCCATATTCCAAATTTCACTCCCTGTGCATGCACTCTGTCGATGAGCTCTGAAAGCGTTCCGCCAAGCTTTTTCTCATTCACAAACCAGTCTCCGAGTGATGAATTATCATCATCTCTCTTTCCAAACCAGCCGTCATCCATGACCACCATATCTATGCCCAGTGATGCGGCCTCCTTTGCAAGGTCTACTATCGTATCACCGGTAAAGTCAAAGTAAGCAGCCTCCCAGCTATTGATGAGCACCGGTCTTACCTCATGTGCAAATCTGCTCCTGCACACATGCTCACTGATGCAGGTGTGGTACTGATGGGAAAGCTGTGAGAAACCGTCTGCCGAGTATGACATAATCACCTCAGGCACTGTAAAGGTCTCTCCTGCCGCAAGCGGATATGAAAACAGTTCATCGGAAAGCCCCATTAAAAGGCGTGTCTGGTTAATCTGATCCTTCTCTGCCTCACATGAGAAGTTGCCACTATATACAAAAAGCATACCATAGCAGTCTCCTGCATTTTCTGTAGTATCGCGCTGTGCGAGAATAACCGCCGGATTGTACTGGTGGCTCGAGGTTCCTCTGCGGCTTCCGAATGAAAGTGTGCCGTGTCCTAAGTGTGTGCGCTCAAGATTGCGCTCCATGGCATGCTTACCGTAGAATCTGATCACATCATAATCTCCGTAAACCATATCCAGGCAGGCAGCATGAGCCTTTTCAATTGTAATATTTCTACTACCTGTATTTTTAATGAGCACACTTCTTGTGATGACATCACAAGCCTCGAGCACGCCATAAAGCAGATGCACCTCAACGCCTGCGATATCATCGCCAAGAACTATTTCAAGAGTCTGCGCTTCATCATCAGATGCCCACACTGCCGGAAGTCCATTTAGAGCGTATTTTCCGTCTCTGATTTCATGACTCTTATAAAGAAGCTCAACACTCTCAGTGCCATGTTCATTTTTGATATCAAGCGCAATATTTCTGAAATCGCCTGTGCCAAGAGTCGGATACTCCTGTGGCAGTGTATCAAGCGAATATGTACGGTTCATTCCTGCTGCGTAAGGATTGCCTGAAAAGCCTCTGTCAGCATATGTCAGCACATAGTCCATATCACATGTGCTTTTTGCTCCGTAGTACAGATGCAGCAGATAGCCTAGTCTGTCCACCTGCATCTGATATGTGGTGTGAGCTGTCTGTAAAGTAAAAATTTTCTTGTTTGGATTAAATATAATTGCCATAAAATCACTCCATATCATTATTAAAATAGTGTTTAAAAATTATCCCTTGATTGCACCGTTTGCAACACCGTTTAATATCTGCTTCTGGCAGATTATATAGAATATAAGTATCGGTATCAAAGCCAGAATATATGATGCAAATGCCAGATTGTAGTTGGTTCCAAACTGTGTCTGGAAATTCAGCTGTGCCAGCGGCAGTGTATTCTGTCCTGTTCCTGACATGATGACAAGCGGTGTCATGACATCATTCCAGGTACCGAGTGCTGTCAGGATGGCTACTGTCGCATGCATAGGCTTCATCATAGGAAATACAACTCTCCAGTATGTTGTCCATGTGCTTGCGCCATCGATGTCTGCAGCCTCCTCAAGTGCCATAGGGATATTTTTCAAGTATCCACTATATAATAATACATTCATTGGCATGTAAAATACAAGATATAAAATGATAACTCCTGCCCTGTTTCCAAGTCCCATCTGCGCAGTCTGCTTTACAAGAGGCATCATGAGAATTGAGAATGGCACAAACATACCGCTTACAATGTAAAGATATATGAAACGGAAGCTCTTTTTCCTTGCCATGCCTCGTCCGATAACATATCCTGCAATCGAATGGATAAGGATTGCGAGAACAATGGTCACAATAGTGATAAGTAAGCTGTTTCCGAGAGAATGCCAGAAATCAGTCACCTTCATAGCCTCTGTGAAGTTTGAAAAGCTCCACTTTGAAGGGAATGAAAGAGCTCCTGCGACATCATTTGTCATCTCACTCGGTTTCTTGAAGGCAATGATAACAGCCATATACAGTGGGAAAAATACGGTTAAGGTTCCCAATATTAAAACGATGGTAAGTACCCAGTTTGTTTTTTGTTTTTTCATTATAACTGCTCCTCCTTCTTATTCATAACGCCCATCTGGAATAGTGAAATAGCCACAATTACAACAAAGAAAATTACTGCGTTTGCACTCTGGAAGCCAAACTGTCCTCCATCCATACCATTTCTGTAAATCAGGTATGAGATTGACTCAGTGCTCTGCGCCGGGCCGCCCTTTGTCAATGACATAATCTGGTCAAATACCATGAGGAAGTTCTTTGTGCTGAGCACCAGATTGATTGTAACAAATGGCATAACGAGTGGAAATGTAACCTTCCAGAACTGTTTCCATTTGCCTGCTCCGTCGAGCATGCTGGCTTCGTAAACATCCTCAGGCACTGTCTGCAGTCCGGATATATAAATGATGGTATTCATGGCAACCGCCTGCCATACCCCGACAATCAGCACACCAATCCATGCATATTTTTCACTCGCCAGAATACTGTTTTGTATGAAACCGATGTTGAAGGTATTTCCTACTACCGGCAGAATATATGTAAAAATAAAGCTGAAAATGTAACCAATAACCAGTCCGCCAAGGATATTCGGTACGAAATAAACACCTCTTAATGCACTCTTGCCGCGGATATTGCTGTTTAACGCAACTGCCATTACAAGGCTTAATACATTTACAAGTACTGTTCCTGCAATCGCATATTTAAAGGTAAACAGATAGCTCTTTCCGACTCTGGCGTCGGTAAACAGGTCTGTATAGTTTCTAAGTCCGACATAATCATATGAGCCATAGCCCTTGTAGTTTGTAAAGCTGTAAATCACACCCTTTATCATCGGCAGTGTGTTGAATGCGAAAAATAAAACCACAACAGGTATCACAACTGCCCAGAATGTCTTGTCTCTATTTGACATTTTCTTTTTCATTTTGCATCCTCCTGTTCCTTCTGGTAATCCTGTACTTCACGAATCAGATCTCTGTTGTAACGCTCCCAGTCTGAATCAAATTTCTTTAAGAACTTCTCCTTTGCATTGTCACCTGTGTCAAGCAGATATGTCTGAATCATGGCATCCACGCTCATCTCACTTGGATAATGATGATCCTGATAATCCGACATACGGTTGTCCTTTATATACTCCTGCATATCCTTCAGTGTATCCGGTATTGCGAAATCTCCATCCTTGCAGGCAATTCCGCCCTGGTCATCCAGATATGTCTGAATTGTCTCATCGCTGTACAGATATTCAAGCACCTCGTATGCTGCTTCCTTATTTTTGCAGGCCTTCATAACTGAAAACTGTAAATCTATTCCTGAATTTAACACATTGTCAGCCTCATTATCATTTGCCGGGAAAGTAAATGAACCGATATTCATATCAGGATTAACCGACTTAATCTGAGGAATAGCATAGCTTCCTATCGTGTACATGGCAGATTCACCTCTGGCAAAGGCTGTACATGCGTCATTGTAGCTGTAAGCATACGGATTGTCCTCTGCATAATCAAGTAATGTGCGTATCTTGTCGGCAACCGGAGAATATGCCTCCTCAAATGTCGTATTTCCCATATTTACCTGATTACAGGTGTCTGAATCACAAAGGCCTACTGCAAGAGCATTCCACGGTGCCAGACATGTCCATGTATCCTTAAAGCCCAGATACAAAGGAAGTGTTCCGCTTTCCTTTATCTCATCGCACAGTGCTGTAAACTCACTCCAGGTTGTAGGCACCTTCCAGCCATTCTCCGCAAACATATCCTTGTTGTAAAGTATTCCTGCTGCATTTGCGGCGTAAGGAAGTGCATAGGTGCCATCCTTTGGAATGAACTCAAGCTCCTTGTCCATATCCAGATATGCCTCTTTTACAGTGTCCACTGCATCCAGATCTGAGATATCCTCAAACAAATCTGCATCCAGGAAATTTGAATAATTGATATCTCCACCTATTGCAATGATGTCCGGATAATCCTCACGGATGAAGCGTGTCTTTAAAATAGTCATAGCCTCATTCGGAGATGAGATAGTCAGATGAATATCATCGTGAGTCTCATTAAATTGCTTCTCAATCTTTTCGAAAGCCTTAACAGCCTCCGGCTTATAAGAAACCACCTCAATCTCAGTTTTTCCGTCCGCCCGCTTTTCATTTCCACATCCGGTCAGTCCTGTAGTGCACATTCCGAGTGCCAGCACAACCGCCATAGCCTGACAAATCTTTCTTTTTGCCATATTTTTTCACTCCTTTTCTGTTTTATTTGCTCTTTTTCCTGATAAACTGATTATAACATACCATTATGCATACAATAAATACCTTTATTTTTGCTTTTTTATATCAATATGCTATAAAATATGCTATAATTGCATATAATGTCGCATAAGGGTATATTTATAGTATTAATCAATAAGGAGTGACTAACATGGACAAGCTTTCCTTCAATATTTTTCCAAATGTAAATTTCATAGATTTGTGTATGTACCAGTTCGGCCACGAGCAGTGCGAACCGGGACATTCTTTTGGTCCTGCCACAAGAAACCACTATCTATTCCACTATGTACTGTCCGGCACCGGCACTCTGATGGCCGATAATGCAAAGGGCATTACACAAACCTACAACATAAAAAGCGGGCAGGGCTTTCTGATTTTTCCCGGCCAGATAAATACCTATATCGCAGATGACAAGCTTCCTTGGGAATACATATGGATTGAGTTTGACGGTCTGCGCGTCAAGGAGGCTCTCACCACAACAGAGCTTACCCAAAATAATCCTGTATATCACACACACTCAAAGGATATCCGCGAAAAGCTTGTTGAGGAAATGCTCTACATCACAAGACACCCCTCAGAATCACCGTATCACCTGATTGGGCATATGTACCTTTTTCTGGATTATCTGATGCAGTCAGCCAAATCATCAAAACTCGTTCCGGGTGGGAAAATGAGTGATTTTTATATAAAAGAAGCGATGAATTATATCGAGCAGAATTTTCAGAATGATATCTCAATCGAAGAGATTGCCGGAGTCTGCGGCATAAACCGAAGCTATCTGGGCAAGATTTTCAAAAATTCAGTTGGACATTCACCTCAGGAATTTCTCATGAATTATCGTATGATAAAGGCCACAGAGCTTTTAAAGCTGACCTCCTTATCCATCGCAGATGTTGGTTCTGCCGTTGGATACGAAAATCAGCTTCATTTCTCACGCGCCTTTAAAAATATCTACGGAGTGGCTCCGAGGGAGTGGAGGAACGAGCATAAATAAGCTCACTGTTCATCCTTCACAAATTCATTTACATTGTCATGGGTCACCTTCTCATACGGCAGATAAACATACTTTTTATCCTCAAACTTTATGTTTTTCATGCTTCCCCCGGTGGCTGCCAGATAAGCAAGCTGAGCCATAGCCCTTGCCTGTCCCTCCTTGTCATTGTAGACTGTTGCCGCAAGCTTCGACTGCTGCACTGCTTCAAGCCCATCGTCTGTGCCGTCCACTCCAAAAAATGCAGGTACATTCGACTCCGTCACACCAAGCTTTTCGTATGCGTCTATCGCTCCGAGTGCCATTGCATCGTTGTTTGCAATAACCAGCTCTATGCTGTTTTTATACTGGCCTATAAGCTGTGTCATACGGTTCTGCGCCTGAGCACGATTCCAGTTTGCTATCTGACAGCTCAGCTTTTCTATCTGAAGGCCGTTATTCTTCATGCTCTCTGTCACACTCTCTGTCCTGACGATGGCATCCTGATGTCCCATCTCTCCCTCCAGGATGACGTACTGTATCCTGCCATCACCGTTTTTATCCACACCCGGATTATTTTTTATATAATCGGCGATGAGTTCCCCCTGCATCTGACCTGACTGCTTTGCCTTGGCCCCGACATAGTACAGCTTATCCCAGCGATTTAAATCCTCATCAACCGGCTCCCTGTTAAAGAAAATAATCGGGATATCCTTCTCCATTGCAGCATTTATAATATGCGACAAATCTGTTCTGTCTGCCAGATTAATACACAGCACATTGCAGCCGTCCTCTATCATCTCCTGCACCTGATCATCCTGTGCACGCTGTGAGCCTGCAGCATCCATGATTGTCATGCTGATATCGTATTTGTCTGTATCAAGACTTGCGCACTCCTTTTTGAAAGTTTCTATCAGCTCCCCGATAAATGTATCCTTCTGGTCATAGCAGGTCACGCCTATATATATCTGTTTTTTCTCGTCAACTCTTGTGTTGCTGCACGAGACAAATGACAGTATCAGTGCAAAACACAGTATTATCATGGTATTTCTTATTCTGCTTCTCATTTATTGTTCCCCCACTACTGGCTGATTGCATACAAAAGCTTCTTGTTTTCTTCATCAAACAGATTTTTTCTGGTAAGAAGCTGGTAAGATACCGGCTTTTCCTCTACTGAATATTTTCTACTGCCACGCAGCATATCGACCAGCCCTACAACACTTTTGTATCCGGCAGCAAATTCATCAGGTGTGATAAGAGCCTCTGTCCAGCCCGAATCGAGATAATATATGGCTTCTGTTGAATTTCCTATCCCATATACCAGTGCACCCTGCAGATTATTATCAGAGGCTTCCTTTGCCGCCTCAACCACACTTGCATCATCTATTGCAAGAACCATGTCAACCTTTCTCTGTGACTGCAGATTTATTTTCTCCCCGGTATCCGAAACACCTGATACAATCCACATCACAACACAGCCGCTCTCCGCGAGAGTATCCTTTACGCCATCAATGCGTTTTTTACAGGCATCGGATTCAGTGTTTTCACAATAGATTCCTATTTTTTTACCTGAAAGTGTTCCGTTGTTGTCAGCAAGAAGCTTTTGTGCCAGTTTGGCACCCATGCTGTACTGGTCAAACTCCACTGTATTTAACGACTTAAAGCTCTCGCTTCCCGCCTGGTCTCCGACTACCATTATCGGTGTCTTTTTATTTATCCGGATAAGTGTATTAAGGCTTTTTTCTTCTGTCATTTTTTCTGCTGTCGGCTTGAAAACGATCGCATCAGCTTTTTTGTTTATCTCCTGCTTTATGACATCAATTTCATCTGACATATTGTTCAGATTTTCCTTACTTATCATAACTACATCCACACCATACTCAGAGGCCGCCATTTTCATGCCATATTTAAACGCAGCACTGTGGCTTTCATCCACATCAGCCATCACAACTGCAATACGCTCCGGTTTCTCATTGAGCTTATTGTATGCGATAAAACCTATTCCTATCACAAGTAGTACTCCAAGCAGCAGCTCTGTTATAATAAAGTTTCTCTTATTCTTGCTCATATTTGTCCATTTATTTTTCACTGTCACACTCACACCTCCCATACAGCAAGGCAATTGTACTTGCTTCATGCTATATGATGCTCCTCAAATTGAAGTCTGTTTTCCTCTGAATAGACAATTGCCGGGATTTTGATTGTCACAACTGTTCCCTCATCAAGCTCACTTTCTATATGCAGGCCATAGCGCTCTCCAAACAGTATCTTTATCCTGTTATTTACATTGACAAGCCCCACTCCCGAGCCCTTCTTGTGAACCCTGTCCGTATTTGTCAGCAAAAGTGGAATTTCATTCTCCGGAATGCCCATTCCGTTGTCTGATACCGTTATGATGATATCCTCTCCCACTTTTTGGCCTCCGACTACTATCTCTCCGAAATCGTCCAGCTCTCTGATTCCGTAATTTAGTGCGTTTTCCAAAATCGGCTGAAGCACCAGCTTCACCGCACAGTAGTCCATTATTTCCTCGTCTACATCAAAGCTCACCTCAAATTTGTTCTTATAGCGCACCTTCTGAATATTCATGTAGCTTTTTGCGTGCAAAAGCTCATCTCGTACAGGTATTATGGTATGTCCCTTCGACAGACTGATACGGAAAAGTTTTGCAAGCTGCGTAATCATAAACGAGGCCTCCTCGTTTTTGCCTCCTTCAATCATCCATGTGATGGAGTCAAGAGTATTATACAAAAAGTGCGGATTAATCTGGCTTTGAAGCACATCAAGCTCGCTCTTCCGTCTCTCGTTCTGCTCCCATACGATCTTTTTCATGAGCTCATTGTTCTGCTTATATGAATTACGTATAGAGTATCCCAGATGCCGTATCTCTGAGGAACCACCTACATAAATATCTGCTTCATTGCCATTCTCATACCTTTTCACAGAATCATCCAGCTTCATTATCGGCTTTGAAATACGTATAGCTATCACTCTGTTTATCCACACAAACATCATAGCCATAATAATCATTATAACAAAAACAAACTGCTTCACATCCGCCATCTTATTGGTAAAGATGGAGTATGGCATCACACATACAAGCTTCCAGCCTGTGTAGCTGATTGTATCTACCATAATCTTACGATGCACTCCATTCAGATAATCATCATATATACTGTTTTGCGACTTTGCCGCAACCTCGCTGTTTTCCGGAACATCTCCATCAAACTGTATCTGATGCGGATGGTAAATAATATTGCCCTTTGCATCACACAGATAATAATACTGTCCTTTTCCCGATGTATTTATCCTCTCAAGCATCCTTGATACACTCGAATAATCCATGTCCACAAGCATCACACCCATCTGTGATTCTGAACCGGAGGTCAGCTCCACGGCACGGCTTGATGATATGACCAGATGATATCTCATGGAACCATCGTCAAACAGATTCTGTACATGAGGTGTTGAAAAATGTATATTTTCCATGCGCTCCATAGCTTCTATGAACCAGTCCTGTTTTGTCACATTCGGGTCCTCCTTCTGGGACACAACAGGCTCTGCAGCTATAAGGCTTCCATACTGATTATACAAGGCAATACTGCGCAGATATTCCTTGTTTGACTCATAGAGCAGGCTCATGCCATCGTGTATGCTGTCAGACTGCTTTAAAATATCATTCTCCTTTATTACATTATAATACGCCGAATCCGAAACCTGCCTCATATTGACCAGATAGCTTTCCACACTGTCTATTGTCTGGTCCATCACCTTATGATTGCTCTCTATGATACTGTCCTGCGATGCATCGGCAAATTTTATATACATCACCACAACTGTGACAAGCATTATTGCAAGCGACAGCAGTGAGAATGAGAGCATTATTATGGATTGTATATTGCCTGATTTATACCTTATTCTTCTCATACTCTGTCCTGTACCTGGATGGGGAAACCCCATACTTTCTCTTAAAAACATAACTGAAATAGTTCGGATCCGCATAGCCTACATTCTGGGCTATGACATAGCTCTTGTCGTCTGTCTCCACAAGCATTCTGGCAGCCTTGTCCATTCTGTAATCAGTCAGATACTCCACAAACGAGCTGCCGGTTTCCTTCTTGAACAGACTTGAAAAATACGAGTTAGATACTCCTAATTCCTTACATGTATCGTCAAGTCCAAGGTCCACACTTCTGTAATTCCTGTGCACATAATCCTTTGCACTGTCTATGAGTGACTTCTTGGAGTTGTATCTGGCATCAGCCATATCGTCGTGCAGCCTGCTTGAAAAATCCAAAAGCCACTGCTTGAGCACCACCGGCTCAAAATTGGAGAGCTCATTATAAAGCCTGCCTACACTTCCCGATATTTCCTGCGCATTTAGCTCATTATTGCTCATGAAATGATATAACTCACTGATCAGCTCCATTACTGCCACATGGTAGTTCTCAAGTGACTGCTGCGACATAAAACTATGCTGCATATACGCTTCCACAGCCTGCTCTACATCCTCTATCTTGCCGATACATATCATTTTAAATAAATATGACAGCTCATTTCCCTCATCGCCATCCTTTGATATACGTTGCTGTGGCTCAACCTCTGTCATGTTTATTGCTCTGTTGCTGCCATAAAGCACCCTGTAGGATACTGCCTCCCTCGCACTCTGATAAGAGCTCACCAGCTCCTGTACATTTTCGCACACCTGTCCGATTCCGACAGTTACCTTTGCTCCCATTACATGATTTACATATTTGCAGAATCTGTCGCACTCATCTGTCAGCTCAGAGATATCCTCCTGCTGCACAAGCTGGGCTATCATGACCGTATCACCGAGATAGTTAAAAATCCTGCCATTCCAGCGCTCCTTTAAATCAGCCTGTGCCTGTCGCTCTACTGACACTGCAAGCAGTCTGATATCCATGCCCTGCGGCATCTGACTTGCGGAGGTATGTATGATAATACAGCAGTAATATGGTCCCTCAAGCACAATCTTATAGTCACGCATGTACCTGCCCAGCTCATTTTCCGGTATGCGTCCCTCGATAAGTGTCGTATAAAAGTTTAACTGCAAAACAGGCAGTGATGCTGCATAATACTGCTTCAATATGTCTGTGTTTTTCTTCTCGTTCAGCTCATCATCCAGCTTTGTCTTAAGCTTTTTGAATACCTCCGTGATTTCAGCCAGATTGAGTGGCTTTAAAATATACTCCTCTATCTCGAGATGTACTGCCTCCTTTGCATACTCAAAATCGTCAAAGCCTGTGAAAAGCAAGAGCTTCGTCGCAGGAAACCTCTGCCTGATGTTACTGCACAGCTCAAGTCCGTCCATGTAAGGCATACGTATGTCAGTCATCACAACATCCGGCTGCATGTCCTCCATCATTTCAAGCGCCTTGAAGCCATTTCCCGCATGTCCTACCACATGAAAACCAATCTGCTCCCAGGATACCTTTCTCTCGATTACCTCTATTACATCCTCTTCGTCATCAACCAGTAATAATGTATACATTTTATGTCTTCTCCCTGCTATACCGGGTAACTATTCTGAACCACCCACGCACATTCGCAAAACCGCACGATACTCGTGCTTTCTCGCTGCTACGCAGCTAATTTTGCTCATATGTGTGGGGGTGGCTCTATTCGAGCCACCTTGAGAACAAGAAAATCTGCTGCTTACATGCAAGCATGACGCATCAGCTTTTCTTATTCTCAGTGTTTCTGAATAGTTACTCTGTTTATATTATATTATACCACATCTGATAAATTCTTTTGTAGCTTTACATAAATAAAAGTGTAACTATTAAAGCAAAAAGCAGAGATGCCACCCTGACATCTCTGCTGATCATTTTGGAAGTATGAAAAAGAAATTTTCTTGCGATATTATTTCTTCTGAACGTATTTCAGACAGTCAAGTGTAACTGCTACAAGAATGATAATTCCTGAGAATACGAACTGAAGGTTTGTATCAATACCAAGGATTGTAAGAGAGTATGTGAGTGCTGTGAAGATACATACACCGGTTACAACACCTGATATCTTACCGATACCACCTGTGAATGATACACCACCAACTACACAGGCTGCGATTGCGTCCATGTCCCAGCCCTGTCCATAAGCTGCTGAGCCTGAACCAACCATTCTTGCACACTCAAGCCATGAGCCAAATCCATAAAGGATACCGGCCATCACGAATGCGCCGAGAGTTACTGCAAATACTGAGATACCTGAAACTGCTGCTGCCTCCGGGTTTCCTCCTACTGCGTAGAGGTTTTTACCAAATGTTGTCTTGTTCCAGATAAACCATACAATTGCGATTGCTGCTACTGCCCAGATGATGATGGTTGGGAAACCATTTACCTTTGGAATAATCATGTTAGGGATAACCGGCTCAATAGCACCGAATGAAACTCCCTTTGTAGCATATGTTACGATACCGAAGATAACAAGCATGTTGGCCATGGTTGAAATAAACGGATGCATCTTAAACTTCGCTGTAAAAAATCCTGCAATACTTGTGAAGAATGTACAAAGCACGATACATGCAAGTAATGCGATAACCACTCTTGCACCTGTTGGTACTCCTGTAAAGTCAAATATATGACCGAATACAGAGCCTGTATTGATACCCTGATGCATGATGATTGTGGCTGTTGTCATACCCATACCAACCATTCGTCCAACAGAAAGGTCCGTTCCTGTTAAGAGGATAAGTCCTGCAACACCAAGTGCTAAGAACATTCTCGGTGAAGCCTGCTGAAGAATATTCAGTATGTTGTTGTATGTCAGAAGAGGTGTGCCCTTCTTTATCGGTGTTATGACACAAAGCGCTATGAATATAAGTATAATTGCAATATAAAGACCATTCTGTAACAGGAAGTTTCTCCTATTGAACGTATACTTGTAATTCTCCCATTTCTGAGCTCTTTTCTCCATAAATGTGAACTTTGAAAGACGAAGCATATCAATCAGGTGATACTTGTAGCTGTATGCCTCATGCTTTTTGTCCTTGATCGTCTGATACTCTTTCTCGAGCTCAAGCTTCTCATTGGAAATACGATTCTTGTGTACGTAGTTTTCTTCCTTTATCTCAGTGCTGTCTGATGTCTTTGCAAGAGCAGCCTTGTGCTTTTTATCAAGCTCTGCCATTCTCTCATTATGAGCAGCAAGCGCCTCTGCCTTTTCCGCCTCACAGCTTGCCTTAACGGCATTGTAATACTTTGAATCAAAATTTTCCTTTAAATAGCTTTCAGCCTTGGCAATGAGCTTTGAAATCTCATCCTTGTTCTTTGCCTCAACAGCCTTTGCCTTTGCAAGCTCTTTCTCGCAGGCTGCTATTTCTGACTCTTTCTCGCCCTTTGAAAGAGTTTTATCTCTCTTGATGCCTGCTATCGCTGACTGACACTCTACAACCTTTGTAGTTCCGTCTTTTCTGAGTGCATCAATTTCTTTTTGTATTCCACCAACATATTCGTCGATAGGCTGGCGCAGAGCACGCTCCTGCTCAGCCGTTAAAATCTTACTATTAGCCATATCCGTCTTCTCCCTTTATTATAGGTACTTTGCACTGAGTCTCAGCAGTTCTTCCTGATTGGTTTCCTTTGTATTGACAATTCCTGAGAGTCGTCCGTTTGACATGACTCCGATACGATTTGTTATACCAAGGATCTCAGGCATCTCAGATGAAACTACAATGACTGTCTTACCCTGCTTTGCCATATTGATTATCAGCTCGTAAATCTCATATTTGGCACCTACATCGATACCTCTTGTAGGCTCATCCATCATGAATATCTGCGGTCCTCTTTCAAGCCATTTACCAAAGATAACCTTCTGCTGGTTTCCTCCTGACAGAGCCGAAATCATATCCTCCGGTCCCATACACTTTGTGTGCATAATCTTTATCTCATCAGAGGTGGCCTTTGTCATCTTGCTGTCTGAAAGTGCCGGTCCATTCTTATAAGCACCGAGATTTGCGATTGTTGTGTTAAAGGTGAGGTTTCCCTTAAGGAAAAGTCCATTTGCTTTTCTTTCCTCTGTGATAAGTGCGAAGCCATAGTCCATAGCCTCCTTTGCACAGGTGAAATTCATAAGCTGGTTCTTAAAATATACTCGTCCCGCAGCTCTTGTCCTGATTCCGAAAATCGTCTCAAGAAGCTCTGTACGACCTGCTCCGACAAGTCCGTATAGTCCAAATATCTCCCCCTCATGCACATCAAATGTGATGTCCTGCAGATGTGGCTCGTACTTTGTCGAAAGATGCTGTATTGACAAGATTACATCCTTTGGTTTGTTGTCTACCGGAGGGAATCTGTTCTCCAGTACTCGTCCAACCATCGCTGCAATCAGTTCATTCATATTTGTTTCTTTTGTGCTCTTTGTCATGACCAGATTTCCATCTCTAAGAACTGAAATCTCATCACATATCTCAAAAATCTCATCCATCTTGTGAGAAATATAGATAAGTGAAATACCCTGGTCACGAAGCATCCTCATCATCTGGAACAGCTTTTCAACCTCCTGTACCGTAAGTGATGATGTAGGCTCATCCAATACTATAACCTTTGAGTTGTATGATATTGCCTTTGCAATCTCACACATCTGTCGCTGTGATACTGACATATTTTTCATCGGCTGCTCGAGATTAACTGTCATTCCCAGCTTTCTGAATAATTCAGACGCTTCTTTTTTCATGCGTCCCTCATCAATCATACCAAATGAATTGACCGGATATCTTCCGAGAAACAGATTGTCTACGACATTTCTCTCAAGACACTGGTTCAACTCCTGATGCACCATCGCTATTCCATTTTCCAGTGCATCCTTAGGACCCGAAAAGCTTACCTCTTTTCCGTCCAGATATATAGTTCCCTCGTCCTTCTGGTATGTACCAAAAAGACATTTCATCATTGTCGACTTACCGGCTCCGTTCTCCCCCATGAGACCCATTACAGTACCTTTTTTCACATCTAAATTGATGTGGTCAAGAACCCTGTTTCGTCCAAATGACTTGCTCATGCCACGAATCGATAAGATGTTTTCATTATTCTTATCGCCCATACTTCCTGCTCCTAACTCTATATTTGCTGTCGTCTGTATACACTTTATTTTGGGGAGAGATTTTTCCCTCCCCAACTAAGTGCTTTAAATACTTTTACTGGTTCAAAAGAGCTGTATAAGAAGCTGCATTATCTGTCTTAACCATGTTGATTGCGAATGCATCGTACTGGCTTGGATTTCCAAGTCTGTTTGTGATATTAGACTCTGTCTGTCCATCACCACCGATGTACTCAACATCAAGATTTAAGAGATCATCATACTTCTGTAAGAGTGGCTGATATGTAGAGCTTAAGAAGTTATCTGAAGCATTGTAGATATTCAGCCATACCTTCTTTGTAGGGTGCTTTGCTGAATCAAGCTGTGTTGAAACAGGTGCCCATACAACTGTTGAATCTGTGAAATCCTTGTAGTTATCTGCTGTAACTGCTACGTTTAATGCGTAGTAAGATCTCTCATCATCCTTGTAAACATATACATCATCGCTTAATACGTTTCCTGCATCATCCTCTGTGCCGATACCTGTATCAATATCTACACCATCGAGTGCGTTTCTAAGTACACGAAGTGTGAGGTAAGCCTGAACGTCAGCATGCTGGCTGATTGTTCCGCCATAGCCCTCTGCGATAGCTGCTACTGCATCACTGTTGGCATCGTATCCGAATGTTGGAACCTTGTTGTCCTTTGACCATGCATTGAACATTGACATTCCCATTCCATCGTTGTTAGAAACAACTACGTCGATTGACTCGCCAAATGATGATGACCATGTTCCGATTGCATTTCCTGCTGTAGCTGCATCCCATGTAGCTCCTGCTGAGTTCTTCATCTCCTGTGAAGCAAGCTCTCTTACTACATAGTCTTTGCCGTTTACAGTAATCTTGCCGTCCTGAACCTCAGCTGCTTTTCCGTCTGAGTTTGTTCCTGCTGGAGCACTGTCAATCTCGCCGCTCTTGTCTACGCCTGTTCCAAGAGCTTTACGAACACCTCTTGTTCTTGCAATTGAATCGTTGTGTCCGATATCACCGATTGCAAGTACATATCCGATGACGCCATCCCCATTTCTGTCGATCGTATCGATGTTCTTCTCGATATACTCTTTTACCATTTCTCCCTGAAGTTCAGCTCCCTGATTAGCATCGAAACCTACATAATAGGTATCCTTGTTGTAGTTGAGTGCTGTCATGTCAAGCTCTCCTGTTGAGCTGTTTGATGGCTGACGGTTGAACCACACAAGTGGCTTGTCCTTGTTTGCAACATCAGATGTCGATGTGCTGCTTCCCCCTTTCTGTGTATCAGAAGAACCCCCATCTGATCCACAAGCGGCCATTGACGCTGCCATAGCAGCTACCATCATGATTGCAACAAATTTTTTCTTCATATATTTTTGTCCCCCTTTGTTTTGTTGGTAAGGCTAGTATACAAAAATATTTCGGGAATCACTATAGAATATTTTTCGATAAACATTAAAAATTTTACTGTTTTTCGTCATGTAGACGAAAATTTTCTGGTTTTTTGTTTTTTGTTACGTCGCATTGTTAAACTTCAAAAAACGGCTAATCCAAAGTTCTACTTTAGATTAGCCGTTATATTCTTCATATTCTACGATATCTACGCTTTAACGCTCTGGTCCTTTATAAAACAATGATAGGTTATCAGATACAGCAGTATACCTATCGCAGCAGAAATTGCAAGCCATACCAGTACAAACACCCATATATCCGCATGAAAGAAGGCAGGCACACTTATATTATCAGGTGACTTAAGAAAAACTATCATCCAAAATGCCCATAATACCCAGAAAGCAATTCTGCCAAACCGCAGCAATGCAGCGCCCACAAATACAGCCAAAAATGCCAATAAAACCGCCAGAGATATAGTCACTACCAATGCCCTTCCCGAAAATACCTGTGAGTAATTATCCACAAATCTGACTCTTAGTAACTTACTGATCAGATTTTTGCTTACAACGCGCTCCACAGCACCGAGAATTGCAATAATTGACAGTGCAAGCATATTTTTTATAACTTTAAAAACAACATATGATGAAAGAAAGTTCTTTCTGGTCACTCCCATCTGCAGACAAAGAGTGAAGTGCTGTCCAAATGTAATTCCTTCACATATTATATCAAAAATCACATATGCACTCAGCGCCATTACCATTCCCAGCTGCACAGTTTCACCATCTCACATTGACACAAAGAAATCAAATACCACCACACCCCCGATTATTGCTATAGCGACTGCTATCATCATCATCGCTGTCTCTTTTCTTTTTATAAACATGAAGTTTTTTATTGTCTTTCTCATAATGCCCTCCTCTGTCTATACCCTTACTTCAAGCATTCTTGTGCTTCTTTCTGTACAAACCGCCATCCATGCATAGTATACGACTGCGAATATCATTACCGGAATATTTAAGCTGTTACTTTCAGCTATATAGTTAAATACCAACCAGGCAACAGCCACCACAACGGAAATAATTGAAACAATTATATATAAAACCATATATTTATCTTTATTCATACTCCCGGCGATTGCCTGCCCGGTTGCTGCACATATAATTATATTAAAAATATAAGCCTGAATATTTTTTTCACCGGTATAAGCTGCTATAAGCATCTGAAATCCACTAAAGATGGCTATCATAGCAATGTCCGATATGATATATCCAATAAATGCATTTTTTCTTGTGGCTCCAAAAGCAATTGTAAGCGAAATTCCCCCGTTTTTCCTATTAATCTCAAAGCCAACCAGTATTACTGTTAAAAACCAGATACCGGCCATACACCCCTTATCATTGAAAACACTTCCGCCCATTAAAAAATTAAAAATCAGAAAATAAACTATTAAGTTGAGTACCGCCAATAACACACTTTTTAATGTCATTTTTCCCCAGAATATTATGCTGTTTTTCATCATCTGCCCTCCTCACATATGGCAACAAACAGGTTTTGAAGTGTCATTGGCTGTACTGACAATTTCTCCGTGGCTGTTAAACATTTGTTTTTTGCCGTGAGAATTGATATTCCCTTGCTTCGTCCTAAGTTTTGTGTATCAAGCACTTCGATATCAGGGTTTTGTGTAAGCATTTTATCCACATCTTCCTTATTTCCGCTTATGTGGTATGCCCGCTCCAAAAGCTCTGCTGTGTTTTCTTTTAAGACAATTTTTTGATTATTTACGATGATTACCTCCTCGAAAATATCTGATGCTTCATCAATGATATGTGTAGAAATGACAAAGGTTCTGCCACTTTGCGTATACTCCTCTATTAAAAGCCTGTAAAAATCATTGCGTGCCACCACATCAAGACCTGCTGCCGGTTCATCCAAAAATGTGAATTTTGCCTTACTCGCAAGTGCCACAACTATTGTAACCATTGACATCATTCCCTTTGAGAGCTTATTTATACTCTGATTTTTATCCAGGCCAAAACGTGCCAGCAGCTCGTTTGCGTAATCATTATCCCAATTCTTTAAAAAACACTGCGCATATTTCAAATATTCCTTTACCTTTAAGTTGTTTGCTCCGCTCATTGTATTAGCAGAAAGTTCTCTCGAAAAAAATATATCAGAGAGAGCTTTCTCATTTTCCCAGATTTGCTCCCCATCGAGGGTAACATCTCCTGAGCTAGCCGGATTTTGCGCCGAAATGATGGAAAGCAGTGTTGTCTTGCCGGCGCCATTTCGTCCTATCAGACCATAAATCTTTCCCTCCTCTATTGTGAGATTTACATTGTCCAAAACCTTCTTTTGCCTGTAATTTTTACATAAATCAGTGCATTTTATTGTTCCCATATTATTCTCCTTTAATCTTCAAAATTCTTCTCGATTCCTGCTATTAATTCAGCCTTTGTAATACCAAGTGTCTTTGCCTCATTCACAATCTCACTGACATAATTCTCATAAAACTGGGCTTTCCGCTTTGTCCTTATTACTTCCTTTGCTCCGTCACTCACAAACATTCCAATCCCTCTTTTCTTATACAAAATTCCTGCATCCACAAGTATATTTATGCCCTTTGCCGCTGTAGCCGGATTTATTGCATACAGCTTTGCAAGCTCATTTGTGCTCGGCACGCGCTCATCCTCCAAAAGCACATCCCGCAGTATGTCGTTTTCTATCATTTCGCTTATCTGAATATAGATTGATTTCTCCTGATTCAGAATTTCGTTCACATGCTCCGCCTCCTCTCTATGCTATGCTTGTTGTACTTTTTATTTTCGTAACTATACAAAACCACCACACTCATTCGCAAAAGCGCACGATACTTGTGCTTTATCTACACTCTGTTTAGCATCGCTGCTACGCAGCTAATTTCGCTCATATTTGCGGTATAGTTATATGGTTAATTACTTAAGTAACTAACCTATGAACTTATAATAGATGATATAAACAATATTGTCAACAGTATTTTTTCTCCATATAAAAAAAGATCATACACTCAGTTGTTTTCTGAATGTATGGTCTTTTAATTCATATTATTCCCAACAGCACTATGGTAATTCAAATGTCATCCTCTCCCCTGTCGCAGGATGGTCAAAAACAAGCTTGTAGGAGCAAAGTGCAAGCTGCTCCCTCACACCGCCACCGGTGCGTCCGGATTTGCTTCCCGTTCCTGAGTTATTTGAGGCAGGCTTCCCATACTTGGTATCTCCTATCAGTGGATAGCCAATATTTGCAAGCTGCAAACGTATCTGATGGTGCCTTCCGGTGAGAAGCTTTATGTCAAATTCTGTTTTATTGCATTCATTTGATATTATCCTGTACTGAAGCACTGCTTTTTTTGCCAGCTTGTCTTTTTCGCTTGTGATTTTAGATGTATTGGTAAGCTTGTCGAAGGAGATATAATCTGTGAGAGTATGCCATGCCAGATCATGATTATCTTCTTTATTAGCTTCTTCCTTATCTGCTCCTGACACTCCCTGACCTCTGCTTGCCGCACGATAATATTTCTCGGTTGTATGCTCCTTTATCTGCCTGCTCAAGGATGCCGCGGCTTTCTGATTCTTGGCAAATACCATCACGCCCTCTACCGGCTGGTCGAGTCTGTGCACTATACCGACATAGGGCGGCTCATTTTTAGCCGCCCTGTAATTTCTTATGAAGCTCTCCATGTCCTGCTGCCCTATACGCCTGGTCTGTGTAGCAATTCCTGCCGGCTTGTAGCAGACGATAATGTCGTTGTCTTCGTAAATGATATCTGGTTTTCCCATGTTGTAACTCCCGCAAATTGTTATTGTAAATTTTAACTGTTCAGCACATTTACAGTTGCGATACGCAAGCATATAGCCAAGTGTCACCTCACATATACAAACGAAGGCAGCATCGGTGTAAAATAATAGTTACTTATTATATTTTATCAACTTTATGAGTTGTTAGCAATGGTATTAAAAAACTAATTCTGACAATTTAAAACCTTTTTTGCACATTCTATCTGTTCCTCTGTAGGAGGCTCCACCCCTTCAAGCTGGTATGGTATACCAAGCTCCTTCCACTTGAACACCCCAAGTGTGTGGTACGGCAGCACCTCAACCCTTTCCACCGTTTTAAGTGTGTCGATAAACTCTCTAAGCTGCTTTAAATATCTCTCATCCGTGGTGATTCCAGGCACAAGCACATGACGTATCCACATTTTTTTACCGTTTTTTGAGAGATATTGTGCCATATCAAGGATATTCTTATTTGTCTGTCCCGTAAGCTTTTTATGCTCCTCGTCATCTATATGCTTGATGTCCAGCATGAAGAGATCTGTATATTTCATCAGCTCATTAAATTTGCCGAAAAACGGTTCTTCCACGGTAAACGGATTTCCTGATGTGTCAAGGCATGTGTTTACACCTTTTTCCTTTGCAAGCTTAAATAGCTCTGTGACAAAGTCTATCTGCAAAAGTGCTTCACCTCCGCTTACTGTAATGCCGCCTGTTTGCTTCCAGTACGCTTTATAGCGCATGGCGGTCTTTAGCACCTCCTGCGGTGTCATCAGCTTTGCACCGTCATTTTCGCCGCATTTGGCCCATGTATCCGGGTTGTGGCAGTATTTACAGCGCATATTGCAGCCCTTCAAAAAGACTATATATCTCACTCCCGGGCCGTCTGCTGAGCCGAAGCTTTCTACCGAGTGTACTCTTCCTAGTGTTTCTCCCATGTTTTACCTCCTTCAGGTTGTTGCTGCTACTTTTATTTTATGGTACGGAATTTTCGGAAGCCCGCCGACCGGGACTTTTCAATGCGAATTTCGCAGGGCTTAGAGGCTGTTAGAATTATG
>ULZM01027873.1_pt1 | contig 35102 bp, 26 predicted proteins | sample 1963131 | NCBI WGS metagenome assembly ULZM01 (sample SAMEA4835890, study PRJEB28245) | human gut metagenome | biome: gut microbiome; material: fecal sample | place: Denmark | collected 2008 | reverse complement strand
ATATTATTTTTCAATAAATTTAAAACAGCTTCTTATATCGTTATCCGGCAATACCCAGTAGCGACTCAATAGAGATTAAACCTCCTCCCTGCCGTGTCCCGTAGCCTTACGGGGTGCTTTACCATGCAATTATAGGGGAGGAAGTTGAATAACTTGTTACATAAAAGTTCGCCGAACTGTAACAAAAGTATGAAATGTGTCACACTCCTCCTCTGTGTGACGTTAGCCATATAGGAGAGGTGTCCGAAGGACGGAGGGGTTAGAAAAGACAGGCAGGAGGGATAGGGGAGGAGAAGGTTGAATAGCTTGTTACATAAAAAAAGAGGCTCGCACACGGCAAGCCCCTTTTTCGATTATGTGAAAGACTGAATTTTAATCTTCCTGTTCAACACCCCATTGTTGTTTTGCCAAACGACGATAGTTATTGTAACGCCACTTAGCATTGTCCTCGGCAGCTTTGAACAGTTCCGCAGCCTCCGAAGGATATTGTTTCATGACAGAAGCGAAACGAACCTCTCCTTTCAAGAAGTCTTGGAATTTTTCCCACTGCGGTTCCTTGCTGTCCAATGTGAACGGATTCTTGCCTTCGGCTTCCAATTCGGGATTGTAACGCCACAAGTGCCAGTATCCGCATGCTACGGCAGCAGCTTCCTCGGCCTGAGCCTTACCCATACCAGCCTTCAAACCGTGGTTGATACAGGGTGCATAAGCAATGATGATAGAAGGACCATCATAGGCTTCTGCCTCTCGGATAGCTTTCAAGGTCTGAGCTTGATCGGCTCCCATAGCCACCTGTGCACAATATACATATCCATAGGTCGAAGCGATAAGACCGAGGTCTTTCTTACGAACCCGTTTACCCGCTGCGGCAAACTTAGCGATAGCTCCCACCGGAGTAGCTTTCGAAGCCTGACCACCGGTATTCGAATATACTTCGGTATCCAAAACGAGGATATTCACATTTTTGCCCGATGCCAAAACATGGTCGAGACCACCGAAGCCGATATCGTACGAAGCACCGTCACCACCGATAATCCACTGTGATTTCTTGATAAGATACTGACTCAATGAAGCTATCTCTTTACATATTTCACACTTATCGGCATTGGCTTTCACGATAGGTGTAATTTGAGCTTCGAGCTCGATAGAACGTTCGGTATTGTCTTTATCGGCAATCCATGCTGCGAACAGTTCTTTGGTCTCTGCCGGACAGCTATCGCCCTCGATGGCTCGATTCATCAATTTCACCAAACGCTCGCGCATTTTTTCAACGGCCAACGTCATACCCAAACCGAACTCACAGAAATCTTCGAACAACGAATTGGCCCAAGCGACACCCTTACCTTTATCGTTCGTTGTGTAAGGAGTAGAAGGTATCGAACCCGAATAGATCGAAGAACAGCCCGTAGCGTTAGATACCATTTCCCGGTCACCGAAAAGCTGAGAAATCAATTTTACATAGGGAGTTTCACCGCAACCCGAACATGCGCCCGAGAACTCGAACAACGGAGTAGCGAACTGCGAATTTTTCACGTTCGATTTAATATCTACCAAGTGTTGTTTGCTCTTCACATTCTCGGCACAATAATCCCAACGGGGAGCCTCGCCCAACTGGCTTTCCAAATCGGACATAGACAGAGCCTTACCGTTCTTATTGCCCGGACAAACATCTACGCAATTGCCACAGCCCAAACAGTCGAGAACATCGACCTGTATACGGAAGTGCATACCCTTCATGGCAGCAGGGACTTTCATTTCGAGAGTCTCGCCAGCCTTGTAAGGAGAAGCTGCCAATTCGGCTTCATCGAGGACGAACGGACGGATAGAAGCATGAGGACAAACGTAAGCACACTTGTTACATTGTATACAGTTTTCACTGTTCCAAACAGGAACGAAAGCAGAAACACCGCGTTTTTCATATTTAGCGGTTCCGGCAGGCCAAGTTCCGTCTTCGATTCCAGAGAATGCAGAAACAGGCAGATCATCGCCGGCTTGTGCATTGATAACCTTCACAACATTTTCTACAAATTCGGGAGCTTTGCTTTCGGCTTTTTCGTCATCGGGTAGATTTGCCCATGCAGCATCTACCGTCACCTTCTCATATTCGCCTCCACGATCTACGGCTGCATAGTTCTTGTTTACGACATCTTCGCCTTTTTTACCGTAGGACTTCACGATGAATTTCTTCATCTGCTCGATAGCCAAATCCACGGGAATCACCTCTGTTATGCGGAAAAACGCCGATTGAAGTATCGTATTCGTACGATTGCCCAAACCTATTTCCTGCGCAATCTTCGTAGCATTGATCGTATAGAATGAAATATTTTTCTGTGCCAATGTACGTTTTACGTTATTGGGCAAATGCTTAACCAGCTCTTCGGCGGTCCAAATCGTATTCAACAGGAACGTACCGTTCTGACGAATTCCGCGCAACACATCGTACATGTGCAAATAGGCTTGAACATGACAAGCCACGAAATTGGGCGTATTCACCAAATATGTAGAACGAATAGGCGTATCGCCGAAACGCAAGTGAGAACAGGTGAAACCTCCCGATTTTTTCGAATCGTAGGAGAAATAGGCCTGACAATATTTATCGGTATTGTCACCGATAATCTTTACAGAGTTCTTGTTAGCACCTACCGTACCATCGGCTCCCAAACCATAAAATTTAGCTTCGAAGATACCTTCGCCACCCAATGCCAATTCTTCTTTGGGAGGAAGAGACGTGAAAGTGACATCATCGACAATACCGATAGTAAAGTGGTTCTTGGGCTCAGGCAAAGACAAGTTTTCATATACCGACAAAATCTGTGTCGGAGTCGTATCTTTCGAAGCCAAACCATAACGACCGCCAACGATAAGCGGAGCATCGGCTTTACCATAAAATACATCTTTAACATCGAGATACAAAGGTTCGCCATTAGCGCCCGGTTCTTTGGTACGATCGAGCACAGCCACACGTTTAACCGTCTTAGGCAGGGCAGACAAGAAATGTTCTGCCGAGAAAGGACGATATAAATGAACAGCGACCAAACCTACTTTCTCGCCTTTTGCCATCAAATAGTCGATTGCCTCACGAGCAGCTTCGGTTACCGACCCCATCGCTATAATTACACGATCGGCATCCTCGGCTCCATAATAGTTGAACAAATGATAATCACGGCCTGTAATCTTATTGATTTCCTGCATATAGTCCTCTACGATAGCAGGAACGGCTTCATAAAATTTATTGGAAGCCTCACGATGTTGGAAGAAGGTATCGGGATTCTCGGCCATACCCCGCATAACCGGAACCTCGGGATTCAATGCTCGTGCACGGAACTCGGACAAAGCCTTCTGATCGATAAGCGGAGCTAAATCCTCATTTTCAAGAGCCTCTATTTTCTGTATTTCGTGCGATGTACGGAATCCATCGAAGAAATTCACAAAAGGCACTCTCGACCGAATCGTAGATAAATGAGCCACACCGGACAAATCCATTACCTCTTGCACAGACCCTTCGGCCAACATGGCAAATCCCGTTTGTCGAGTCGACATCACATCTTGGTGATCTCCGAAGATGGAAAGCGAATGAGAAGCCAACGTACGTGCCGATACATGGAACACGCAAGGCAACAATTCACCGGCAATCTTATACATGTTGGGGATCATCAACAGAAGTCCCTGAGACGCTGTATAAGTAGTCGTTAATGCACCAGCCTGCAAAGAACCATGAACTGCTCCGGCAGCTCCACCCTCAGATTGCATTTCTTGTACGAGGACCGTTTCCCCGAAAATATTCTTACGCCCGGCAGCAGCCCACTCATCTACATACTCAGCCATAGTAGATGACGGAGTGATGGGATAGATGGCTGCAACCTCAGAAAACATATACGAGATATGCGCTGCGGCCTGATTACCATCGCAAGTTAAAAATTTTTTCTGTTTACTCATCTTTTCTTGTTATTAAGTAATTAATATTGTTTTTTTTCATCTCTAAATCAATACACAAACCCAAACAACCATAAAGGTATTAAGTTTTCACTACCTATTTTCAAATCGTCTACCGCATAATAAAAATGAGGGTTGATACGACTGCGGGGCACACTCCCTTGTATTCTGAACAAAAGTTCTCGGTTCACCAAAAACTGAGCGTTTTTACTACCCATATTCAAACGGTGATCCTTGTGCAACGTATTATAAAAAAAGGTTTCGCGAATCGATTGAGGATCTGCCTGAACCGACCGATTGGAATATATAATGTTCGTATTATGCATATACACCATAGCCGGTTTTTTAGGAAATTCCTCCCCTACCCGATAAAGCATATTAATAAGCCTCGCATCTTTCAAACTTTTAATATAATTCATAACCGTCGCTCTTGAAATTTGAATATCCTTGCTCAACTGACTCACGTTAGTGGGAGCCGGCGAATGAACCGACAACAAATACATTAAACGACGAACCTTCGGGAGATAGGACAATTCTATTTGCTTAATCAACAGAATATCCACCTCCATAATCATATTGATATTTTTAACCAGATTTTCCGAGAAATTCGATTTATCCAAAAAGAACGGATAATATCCATGATGCAAATACCCCGGAAAATAATCTAATGGATTTACTTGCGCACAAATTTCCTGAGCGATAGCCCTATGATTGGTTATAATATCGCTAAGAGAATATGAAGGGAAATGAGTAGAAGCCATCAAATTCAAATATTCCCGAAATGAAAACCCTCGCAGATTATAAGAATCGACCAATCCGGCCAATACCGGATTCTCCTCTTTTAATCGCATAACCGACGAACCGGAAAAAATTATTTTCAATTCGGGCAAATGATCATAACAATATTTCAATTCCTCCGACCAACCCGGATACTTAAATACCTGATCTATCAGTAATACCCGTCCCCCTTGTCCATAAAAACGTTCTGCAAAATCTCTCAGAGTATGCTCAGTAAAATATAAATTATTGAGATTTATATATAAGCACGACCGGTCTAAGCCGTAATTTTCTTTGGCATATTGCAGCAAAAATGTGGTTTTTCCTACCCCTCGGCTACCCTTTATACCTACCAAACGGCTGTTTTTGTCGATTTGATACATTAAATCCCGTTTCACCGGAGACTCTACATGCTCGACGAGATACTTGTGTGTTCTATAAAACGATTCCACGGCTTCTCTCTTAAACAGGCCACAAAGATAATAAAACACCACTATTTTGGCAAGCCGACTTTGCAATTTATAATATGATAGTGTTTATTACTTTTTATTTTAACATTATTTCAAAGAAGTATCTTCCCCTCTTATAAGCTCCTATAATAAACAAACACAATAATATTTCATTAGAAATACCTATATAACACAAGAGAGATTACCGAACCTCGATAATCTCTCTTAATTTATTTATTCGTTTAGTTATCACTTCGCAGGAGAAATCGTTGCTGCACGATCGAGAATATAAGAACCGAAACGATCGAGTTTCGCATCGCTGGTCTTTTGTTCCAACTGATCGGGGCTAACGCCATAAGATACTAAGGCATCATAGACTCTTTCGGCACGAGCTTTGCGCAACTTAGCATTGAAGGCTGCCGTACCTGTTTCACTATCGGCATAACCGGTAATCACATACTTCGTATCCTTGTTGGCTTTAATAGCCTTTGCAACAGCTTTCAACACTACTCTGTCTTTCCCTTGCAGTTCCGAACTATTTATATTATAATAAACGGTAACCACAGGAGCTTGTTCCTCAACGATCTTTTCTGCCGGACGATTCTTACATTCGGCCAATTGTTGTTCGAGGTCTGCTATTTTTCGATTGGCATCGCGCAATTGAGCGACAAGAGCATCTCCTTCCGCATCGCTGTATTTACCCACAACCGGAGCTACAACAGGCACAACCGGAGCATTCCAACCACGACCTTTGAACTTATAGGTTACACCCACCAAAGCAGAAAGAGTCTTAGCATGATTTCCTTCCCCGGCAACAGTCTCTTCAAACACATCGAAACGAAGATCCAAATTGATAGCCCAAGCATCGCTTAAACGGAAACGGTTTAACAAACCGCCTCTCATACCCATATTGACACAATCGGCAATATCCCCATCACCAGAAACCGCAATAGGAATTCCCATACCGACATATAAAATAGGAGAATAAACGCGCTCGCGATATCCACAGAACAAACTTGCCAAATCGCCCATCACATCAAGAGCCGGCGTTATTAAAGCATACGATTGTTTGTAATAAGTATTGTCGAGCATCTCGCCACTCATGCCATTACCCCATAAAGCAGCTCCTTTCATTCCATAATAATCAGCGCCCAAACGCAACCCGATAACAGGAGAAAACCATTTCTCGACATTAAGACCAAACACAGGAGCAATACGCTTACCAAAATCGGCATGGCTATCAAATCTCCCTAAACTAAAATCAACCCCGCCTTCAAGTGAAATCATCCAATTGTCTTTAAACTTATTCAAGACAATTTCTTTGGAAGGTTCTGTCTTAGCCTCCTCTTGGGAAGCTGCTGCAACCATTGCCGGCATTGCTGCAAAAACACCTGTAAGCAAAATTGCAGATACAGTCTTCTTCATACTACTATTATTTTTAATTAATATATGTTTAACATTCGATCGACCAGCATATAAAAGATATGAAAATCAATCATTTTATAGACCCAATTGAATTTGGGGATAAAGATAATTGATTTATTTTATTCGACAAACAAATTTTATTTAAATTTACAACAAAGTCGTTCTTCTATAAAAAAAGAAAAACGACTTTGCTTAAATTTCTCTAAATACTTATTTCTCTACAAATTCAATAATTTCCCGAGCGATATTATCCGAAGTAAATCCCAATTTTTCATCAAGAACCTTATATGGCGCAGAATAACCGAAATGGTCCAATCCATACACTTTGCCCTCACTGCCCACCAACGGGAACAGAGTCGAAGGCAAACCGGCCGTCAACCCAAACACCGGCAACCCGGGAGGTATTACCGCGTTTCTATACGATAAAGGCTGCTCCAAAAATAGACCTATCGAAGGAGCCGAGACGATCTGTACCCGTACCCCCTTATCATGCAATATATTTACGGCGCCGACTAAGGTAGAGACCTCCGATCCATTGGCCACCAACACAACATCGGGAGTCTCGTCTTTCATCAATATATAAGCGCCTTTCTCTGCTTGTAATGCATCGTTATAACGACTGCCCGAAGCCGACGGTAAATCGGGGACATCTTGACGGGAAAGAATCAATGCCGTCGGTGTATCCTTATTCTCCATAGCCAATTTCCAAGAAACAAGAGTTTCAGCGCTATCGGCCGGCCTCAGAACCAACACACTATTTTTGCCGCTATGATTCTTCAACTGCTCCATCAACCGTATTTGAGCTTCCTGCTCTACCGGCTCGTGAGTAGGTCCATCTTCTCCCACCCTGAAAGCATCGTGCGTCCAAACATATTTCACGGGCAATTCCATCAAAGCCGCCATACGAACTGCCGGTTTCATATAGTCAGAAAAAACAAAGAATGTTCCACAAGCAGCCTGCATTCCTCCATGCAACAATATACCGTTCATAATCGCCGCCATAGTCAATTCAGCGACCCCAGCATGTAAAAATGCTCCGTGGAAATCACCCTTCGCAAAAGCTCCTGTCTTCTTCAAAAAAGCCTCTGTCTTATCCGAATTTGCCAAATCGGCCGAAGAAACGACCATATTTTTCACCCGTTCTGCCAAATAAGCCAAAACGTTTGCCGAAGCAGTCCGAGTAGCGACATTCGGTTTATACTCTATCGATGAGAAGTCAAGCGCAGGAAGTTTTCCGGCATAAAAATCGTGCAACTCTCTGGCCAATTCGGGATTTTCTTTCTCCCACGCAGCTTGCGCCGATTTACGTTCTGCGACAATCGCTTTCAATTCCTCTGCTCGACGGGCATACAGACCGGAAGTTTCAGGGAATATCACAAACGGATTTTCCACATTTCCGCCTAAATTCTCAATGGTCTTTTCATAAGATGCACCCGACTTACTCAAAGGCTGTCCATGCGTAGAATATTTTCCCTCGAATTTCTCTCCCGTAACCGTTACACACCCACGTCCCATAATGGTTTTCCCTATAATTAGAGTCGGACGTTCAGTTTCACGATTAGCCAACGCCAATGCATCACGAATAGCTACCGGATCGGTTCCGTCTATTTCCACGACATTCCAATTCCACGACCTATACTTCGCAGCAGTATCTTCATCGGTTACCGCATCTGTATCAGTCGAAAGTTGTACGTCGTTACTATCATAGAACATAATCAAATTATGCAATCCCAAGAATCCGGCCAAACGACCTGCACCCTGAGAAATCTCCTCTTGAATACCTCCATCGGAAATAAACGCATAAATTTTATGACTACACCATTCGCCGAAACGAGCAGCCATAAAACGCTCGGCGATAGCAGCGCCGACAGCCATCGTATGTCCCTGACCCAAAGGTCCCGAAGTATTCTCAATACCATGCATTACATCGACTTCGGGGTGGCCGGGAGTTATACTGCCCCATTGACGAAACGACTTCAAATCGTCCATCGTATAAAACCCCGACATAGCCAATACACTATAAAGCATCGGGGACATGTGCCCGGGATCTAAAAAGAAACGATCACGATTTATCCATTTCGGATCCGCCGGATCGTACACTAAAAACTCGGAATATAACACATTGATAAAATCAGCTCCCCCCATAGCACCTCCGGGGTGACCCGATTTGGCTTTTTCAACCATCGCCGCCGTCAATACTCTGATATTGTCGGCCGATTTGTTTAATAAGTTCGTATCGTTCATGGGAATTTTTTTACAAAAATAATACAATTCATGAGTATACAAACACAAAAACCGCCAAAAGTTCACAAAAAGACAAAGAGAGTGAAGAATCATCTTCACTCTCTTTACTAAATCTTATCTATTAAATAAATAGTTATGCCTCATAATCGTCGGTCGGAATATCTGTATTAACATTCTTACTACCTATGGCAGCATAGAATAAAATATAAGCCAATCCCAACGCAATTACCCAATAGCTATTCAAGAATCCGGCGAAATCGGCTACACCTCCTTGAATCAAAGGCAATATACCGCCACCGCAAACCATAACCATAAACAGACCAGAAGCTGCTGCTGTATATTTGCCTAACCCCTCTACTGCAAGGTTGAAAATACCGCCCCACATCACAGAAGTACAAAGTCCGCAAAGGATTAACAACATCACGTTTACAGGAACTTGGGCAAAGCCGAATGAAATATCGGACTTAAATACCGGCATATTTACCAAAATATTATCAGCACAGAATATCGCACCCAATACCAATGCGATACCCACTGTCGATACAACCGTCAACATCGCGCGACTGGACACCTTCGCTCCGATAGAGGCCCCGCACAAACGACCGATCATCATCAAGAACCAATATGTCCCTACAACCGATCCGGCAATCGTTGGATCGATGTTTATCTCAGGTGAAGTCATAAACAAATTGGCAAAATTAGGAATGCCGACTTCAACACCTACATATATAAAGATAGCAACAGTTCCCAACACAAAATGGCGGAAAGAAAGTGCGCTATGTTTACTCTTCTCCTTTTTGGCAGAAGTTTTTACGATATGAGGTTCTGGAATATTTACAAAATATAAAACGACAAATGCCAAAGCAAAAATACCCATTGCCAAGAACAAGGCAGGGTCGGCATTGGAAATTTTAGCCTGAGCCAAATCACCGATCAAATAACCTACCAACACCGGTACAATAGTCGCACTAATCGAGTTGAACGAACCACCTAATTGAATCAATTGATTTCCTTTGTTTCCACCGCCGGCAAGAGTATTCAACATAGGATTCACTACCGTATTCAACATACACATGGAAAAACCGGAAATGAAAGCGCCCACCAAATACACGGCGAAACTTTCGGCGATACCCGACAAGAAAGTAATACCTACACCAATAAACCCGACGGTTACGGCAAGAAGCGCGGTCTTCTTATAACCAATGCGCTGCAACAGCATACCGGCCGGAATTCCCATAAAGGCATAAGCGATAAAGTTAGCCGCATTTCCCAACTGCGACATAAAGTTACTGGCTCCGAACTGACTTTTAACAATGACTCCCATCGGATTCTGAAGCCCTGTCACAAACGAAATCATGGCGAACAATGCAAACATCACTATAATGGGAAGTGCATAGTTCTTTTTCTGCTCTGTACTCATTTTATAAGATTTTAATTAATGAATTTATGTGTGTTTTATTTCTTTTACAATAGATATTTTACTCTTTGCACATCAAAAAATACAAAATTGAGAGCAAAAGTAATGTTAATTATCCATCAACAGATACGATAGCAGCATGTTTTTGAGCATAAAAACTTTCAAAACTCACATTCAGATTGTCATTCAAAAACATGAATAAACACGTTCCCCGAATATAGACGTTCCTATACGCACCAACGTACTGCCATGTCGTAAAGCCAACGGATAATCATGTGACATTCCCATCGATAATTCACAAAATGCCGAAGAGTCGACCGAGCTCGAACCTTTCACCTCATCGAACAATTTTTTCAAAGCACTGAATTCTCGCTCTATACAATCCTCATCATCTGTCTGGGTGGCCATACCCATCAATCCACATATCCTTACATGAGGATATTTCTCCGAGGAACCGCCTTGTAACAATTCCCGGCAAGAATCAGGCGTAAAGCCATATTTACTATCCTCTTGCGCCACGTGGATTTCAAGAAGGCAATCGACTACTCGATCGCATTTGGCCGCCTCGCTTTCTATAACCGAAAGGAGCTTTTCGCTATCCACGCTATGAATAAGAGAAACGAACGGGACAATATATTTCACTTTATTGGTTTGCAAATGACCTATAAAATGCCATTCTATATCCTTAGGCAAAACCTCATATTTTTCAATAAGCTCCTGTACTCGGCTCTCCCCGAAAATACGCTGTCCCGCCTCATAAGCCTCCATTATGGTTTCGGCCGTATGAAATTTCGAGACCGCCACCAACCGAGTTCCAGCAGGTAACTCTTGACGAATTCGCTCTATATGTCGGGCTATACCACTCATTCTTGCGGACGATCTTCTTCTTTTGTTTTTCTTTCGGGATCAAACGGATAAACGTCCATCAACGGAGTCTCTGTAATAGAAACAATCACCCAGTCGGCCATTGTTCCTTTCATGCCTTCCACCAAATTTTTCAATGCCGTTTCAAAATCTGCGGCTTGCACAAGCATATACGATGCCGTACGTTTTTCCATACCGCTTTTCTCGTCGAGAGTGATAAAATTGAGCTTACATTTATACCACCGATCACCTGTTTCATCGAAAAAAAGCTCGCTGAAATTAGCGCGCTTCACCGCCGAAACAGAAAATTCCCCCGAGATAAACGGAGATACCTCCTCAATAATACGAGCTTCCGCTTCGGTAAACGATAAAGCATCCACCAAATAGGGCTCTGTCACTTTTTTTTGCATGCCGTTTTCCAGCATCTTATCGTACTTAACTCTGCACTCAAACCAATTAGCCATATTTTTGCATTCAAAAAAGAAGGTGCTCCTGCACCCTCGGTTGTTAATATTCTATTTTATCACTCTTGTTTTCCCATTTTTCAAAAGCCTTGATAGCTTCGTCGCGCATCATCGGAACGACATTCAAATGACGTTTTTCCAAAGGTAAAGCCAATTCGTCGTAAATAAACGAGTCATCGAATCCTATCTCCTTGGCATCCGCCTTCGTATTTCCGTAATACACTTTGTCGAGATGCGCCCAATAAATGGCTCCCAAACACATGGGACAAGGCTCGCAAGAAGTATAGATCTCACATCCGCTCAAATCGAATGTTCCCAATACCCGGGCTGCTTCACGAATCGCATTTACTTCTGCATGCGCCGTAGGATCGACCGACGCCGTCACACGATTTGCCCCACGCGCTATGATTTTTCCATCTTTCACAATCACTGCGCCGAACGGCCCTCCATCGTGATCTATATTATCGAGAGACAACTTTATAGCCTCCCTCATAAATGATTCTTTTTCACACATACGTCAAGAACAATTCACATTAATTTATAAAGTCTTCAATGAAAGCAAGTAAAAAGGGACACATCTCCGCTTATAACTATGCCTATTTCTCACTTTCACTACAAAAAGACGACATGAATAAAACAAATTTATTCGATTGCACTGTATATTGTCTATTTTGCATTACTTGCAAAGTTACAAAACAGATTCAACGAAAAAAATATACTTAAAAAAGTATGTCTCTATTTTAAGCTTCTTTCAAACTTTTATTCACGCGATCAATATAATCGAGCAACTCTTCACGTCCCCGTCTTTTTTCCGACGATGTAGCGAAAATAGGAGGTAATTCTTCCCAAGATTCATGCAGCACCTGTTTGTAATACTCGATATGCTCTTTCAGTACTACGGGGCCAATCTTATCCGTTTTTGTAAATACAATAGCAAAAGGCACGCTGTTTTCACCCAACCATTCCATGAATTCGAGGTCTATCTTTTGAGGTTTGTGCCGACAATCGAGCAGGACAAAAAGACAAGTCATTTCCTTGCGATAAAGCACATACCCCTCTATCATTTCCCGCAATGCCTCTCGACTCTCTTTGCCTCGGCGGGCATATCCATAACCCGGCAAATCGACCAAGTACCAACTATCATCGACCAAAAAATGATTGATAAGCATCGTCTTTCCTGGAGTAGACGAGGTCATCGCCAACCCTTTCTTACAAGTCAACATATTTATCAACGACGACTTTCCCACATTGGAACGTCCGATAAAAGCATATTCGGGTAATCCGTGCGATGGGCAGTCCTTCACATAGCTGCTGCTAATCACAAACCGGGCGTTTTTTATTTCCATATATTATATTCAAATTTTGACAATCCATGCAAAAATACTCATTTTTCCCGATTTGACGACAACGCTGTTTTTTCTCTGTCTCAAAATATGACATACAGAACAATAACTAACAGATATTTCCTATATTTGTAGATACGAATATAGGATGCGGTTCGGAATAGTCAAGTCAGAAATAAGATTTCGGTTTGCCTCTGCACTCACCTTTTACTATATTTGCAAACTCGTGAAAAGGAACAACCCTTATGGACCAACAATATTCTTCTATTCTTCTCGAAAATGCGGTAAACGAATTTGCCAAACTACCGGGTATCGGTAGGAAAACGGCTTTACGTTTGGTTCTGCATTTGTTAAGACAAGAAGAGGGCGAAGCCGAAAAGTTCGGTAATACCATTATTAAGTTATGTAAAGAAATCAAACGTTGCCACATTTGCCATAACATATCCGACTCGGATACCTGTACCATTTGTGGCGACCCTTCGCGCGATGCCTCCACGTTATGCGTTGTCGAAAATGTGAAAGAGGTGATGGTAGTCGAGAACACTCGCCAATTCCACGGGCTTTATCACGTATTGGGGGGGGTCATCTCCCCGATGGACGGCATAGGTCCGGCCGACCTCGAAATCGAAAGTTTGGTAGACCGAGTCGCCTCCGGTAGAATAAAAGAGGTAATACTCGCACTCAGCGCCACGATGGAAGGCGACACGACCAATTTCTACATATTCAGGAAGTTGGCTCCGTTCGATGTTAAAATCACCATCATCGCCAGAGGAGTATCCATAGGTGGAGAATTGGAATATACCGATGAAATCACATTGGGGCGTTCCATTCTCAACCGCACGTTATTTAGCGAAAGTTTCAAAGGATAATATTATACTATTTTCATTAGACTGCCGTTATACATTATAATATTAGAGATTCTGTCTTGTGGTAAAAATCAGTGTCGTTATTGTCAATTACCGTGTAAAATACTTTTTGGAGCAATCGCTTCGGTCGGTACGGGCTGCATTAAAGACATACCCGATGGAAGTCGAGATCTTTGTCGTGGACAACCACTCGCAAGACGACTCGCTCGATTACCTCATACCCCGGTTTCCCGAAGTCCGATTCATCGCCAATACCGAAAACGTAGGATTCGCACGAGCCAATAACCAAGCCATCGAACAATCCACCGGGAAATATGTTCTGTTACTTAATCCCGACACTGTAATAGCCGAAAATACGTTATTCGAAGTTTTCCAATTTATGGAAGCTCACCCCGAAGCCGGAGGGACCGGGGTAAAAATGCTCGATGGTGACGGACGGTTTCTACCGGAATCCAAAAGAGGATTCCCCACTCCGTGGGTATCGTTCTGCAAGATTTTCGGGCTCTCGGCATTATTCCCCCATTCCCGCATTTTCGGTCGTTATCACATGAAATACCTCTCTCCCGACGAATGCCACCCCATAGACATTCTTTCGGGTGCATTCATGTTCATGAGACGTGAAACACTGGACAAAAGCGGGCTACTCGACGAAAGTTTTTTCATGTACGGCGAAGACATCGATCTCTCCTATCGGCTCGTCCTTGCAGGATACACCAATTATTTCCTGCCGACTCCTATTATACATTACAAAGGAGAGAGCACGAAGAAAGGAAGCCTGCGATACGTCCGTGTCTTTTATGAAGCTATGCTCATTTTTTTCAAAAAGCATTACCCGCATTACAGCAAAGGGTACTACCTCGCCGTAAAATTCTCTATATTCTTCCGAGCCTCGTTAGCCGCTGCTTACCGAGTTGTCTCCTTTCCGTTTCATAAGCATGGAAAACCCGAGAAGAAAGAGAAAGGAAAATGGTATATTCTCTCCCGTACCCCGCAAACCATAGCCCGATTGATTCCGGGTATAAAACACTACACGCCTATATGGTCAGCCGATGAAATTCCATCGTCATCTGAACGACAAGACAACCGACACATCATATTAGATTCGGGACTACTTTCCTATCGGGAAATCATAGAAACCATACAATCAAAAAGCGACGTCCGTAACCATTTCCTCATCTATACTCCCGACTCCGAAATCATCATTTCACCCCAACAAACCTATACAAAACCATGAACTACCTCACCGGCAAACAAATAGAACTGCGAGCGGTAGAACCCGAAGACCTCGATGCCCTTTACCGCTGGGAAAATGATTCGTCCCTGTGGATATACGGAAGTACCGTATCGCCCTTCTCACGTTATCTGTTGAAACAATACATCGAAAACTATACTGCCGACATCACTCGGGACAAACAATTAAGGCTCATAATCATGCAAAAAGAGAGTCGCCAAGTTATCGGTGCGATAGACTGTTTCGACTACGATATCACAAACCGCAAAGCAGCGATAGGTCTCCTCATCGATCCCGATCACAAACGACAAGGATTCGGACGAGATGCCCTCGAAACATTCGTAGAATATGCTTTCCGTTTTTTACACCTGCATCAATTATATGTACATATTCCCGTTTGTAACACAGCCAGCATAGCGCTTTTCAGGACATGCGGATTTCACGAAAGCACACGCTTAAAAGATTGGATACGGTTGCCTCAGGGATATGCCGATGCTCTGATATTTCAAAAATTCAATCGGGAATAAGCGCCTAATTCATCAGAGGACTCTAATTGAGCGAAGGTTCCTGCGGGGAATTTAACCACAACTTATATCCGTCGCCCATACCCTTTACTATCTCTCTCCAAAAAGCATCACCTTCGGCCGCAAGACAATCGCCCGGCGAAGACATAGTCGTCACAGCCCACGACTCCTGTTTTAATTCCCCGTCGAGTTGCCCGGCCGACCAACCGCTATACCCGATCAAAAACTTCACATGTTTTTGCACCGTAGAGTCGCTTTTCAAAAAATCGAGCAGCATATCGAAATCCCCATTAGCGAACAACCCCGTCGAAACCTCCACTGCACCGGGTAATGACGCTATATCGTGCAAGAAAAATAAATGATCCGTTCCTACCGGCCCTCCACAAAAAACCGGAATGGAAGGTATATCGTTCTCTCCCTCTAACAATTCACTCAGAACATATCTCGTAGGGCTATTCAACACAAACCCCACCGCACCTTTCTCCGAATATTCGGCCAAACAAATAACCGCTCGGCGGAAACACCCTTCGTCCAAAAATGGCTCCGCCACCAACAACGCGCCCCGGTGAGGCGGCATCACCCGCCTGCGTATATGAATCGATTCGACGTGCATACAGATACGATTAAATCTCTGTCAAATATAAAAATTCAATCCCGTAGTTCAAAACAAATCGTAAAGTTTCACCGACAAAAAAACGCTCTTGCAATCATTTCTTTTCACATGGTCTCGAACTGTTACGACAGTAAACAGGCTAAGTAGAACCGTTATAAATTAAACGATGACACAGAGCAAACGATACGAAATAGCCCCGAAACACCTTACATTTGTACAGCAACATTACACCATTATGGACGGAAAAGACGACATCTCGAATGTAATCCGGGAGAAAAAAGCCGCACGGGTCACTTGGGTGGGATTTTTTACCAATCTCATCTTGTCTGCCGCAAAAATCATAGCCGGCATATGGGGGCGAAGTAGTGCCATGATTGCAGACGGCATACACTCCTTATCCGATTTTATCACAGATTTCATCGTTATCATCTTCATTAAAATCTCATCGAAAAACGAAGACAGCGACCACCCTTACGGACATGGCAAATTCGAAACCTTTGCCACCATGCTCATCAGCTTTGCACTCTTCGTCGTCGCCATTGGAATATTTTATTCGGGAAGCATCAAAATATACGAAGTTCTCAACGGGGAAATTATCGAACGTCCCACCTATTTGGCACTCGCTATGGCAGCTGTTTCCATCATCGTAAAAGAGGGCTTATATTGGTACACGATCACAATCGGGCGCAACATCGACAGTCCGGCTGTCATTGCCAACGGCTGGCATCACCGTTCCGACGCTTTCTCCTCGATAGGAACCCTCATAGGCATATCGGGAGCCATGTTTCTGGGTGAACGCTGGCGGGTGCTCGATCCCATAACCTCACTCGTCGTAGGAATATTTATCTTTGGAGTCGCTTATAAGCTCGCTCGCCCCAGCATACAAGAACTTCTCGAAATGTCCCTCCCCGAAGAAGTGGAACAAAATATTGCCGAGAAAATACAACAGACACCCGGAGTCATCGCATTCCACCACCTGCGCACGCGCAAAAACGGAAACACATTCATCATCGACATGCACATCAAAGTCGATCCCGATTCTTCTATCGTCAAAGCGCACGACATCGCCACACAAGTGGAAGAATCGCTCAAAACCACTTTCGGGAAAAGGACGCAGGTCAATATCCACATCGAACCGTATTTGCAAAAAAATTAAGCGATACAGATACTATTTTATCATTTTTTTCTATTTTTGTATTTGAACAGTCGTTAATAAACTGTTTCTGAAATCATTCAATCGAGTATAAACCCTAAAAGAAGAAAGGAGAAAACAAATAAAAAAACACGAACGAAACAATGGGATTTGTGTACGACAGTATAGAATCCTCATAAATGCAATTAACCCGATGTATAAACACCCGGATAAGCGTTTCCCGTTCGGACACTTAAAATAAAATCGAGCTTTCAGCTCTTGTTCTCTTTACGTTGAATACCGCCAAACATTCATTCCACGAGAACAAGCAGATCGAAAGTTCACGCTTCGAAGGCGTGAGCTGTTCTGTGCTTGTTGTGGAATATGGTCACTTGGCGGTAACCAAACGTAAAGCAAGCGAAGAATGGTTACACGCCTTTCCCATATTTAAACCAATCGAAAAAAAATGAAAAGAATTATCCCAATATTGAGTACATTGTTAGCCCTCTTGATATGCTCGACTTGCAGCAACCCGGCAGCACCCGAAAGCGAGCTGAAACAACAACAGCAAAACTATAACACCCCGGCATTCCAATTATTCCCCACCACCAATATGTGGACTTTTATCAAGCTGGATACCCGCAACGGACAAATATGGCAAGTACAATACGACATTCAAGGCGACGACCGAATGGAAGTCATACTGAACGACAAAGCCCTTGTCAGCGACGAAGAGGCCGAAAACGGCCGGTTCATTCTTTATTCCACAAAAAACATGTTCACATTCATTCTCCTCGACCAACACGATGGTAGAATGTGGCAAGTGCAATGGGCTATCGATGCCAACCAACGGCTTGTTATTCCTATAAATCCGACTCAAAATTCTACTAATCTTTAAAACAATATAATCATGAAAAATTTACTGACCGTTGTGATGCTGTTTGTTTTTTCAACAGCATTATATGCACAAAAAGACGTAACCAAATTTCTCGGAATTCCTGTCGATGGCACTAAAACTGCAATGATACAAAAACTTAAAGCCAAAGGATTCACACCCTCCACATGGGACAAAAATATCTTGGAAGGCGAGTTCAATGGATTTGATGTCAATGTACACATCGTAACAAACAACAATAAAGTTTGGAGAATCATGTTGGCTGATAAAATCACTCAAGATGAAACAGGTATAAAAATCCGTTTTAACGAACTTTGCCGACAATTCGAAAATAACAAAAAATATAAGTCCATGACCGACAAGGAGCAAACAATTCCCGACGACGAAGACCTTTCCTATGAAATGACTGTAAACAACAAACGGTATGAGGCTGTTTATTATCAACAACTGGAAATCACAGACAGTATAGCTTTTGCAAAAGAAGTACGATCGAACCTCCTATCGGAATATACCGAAGAACAATTGGCCAATCCCTCGGACGAAATAAAACAAGAAGGTTTGGAAGCCACAGTTTTATACTTAATGGATTTATGTTTAAAAAAGACAGTTTGGTTTAAGATCGCCAAACATGCCGGAGAATATTACATCACTATGTATTATGACAATGAATACAATCATGCCGATGGAGAAGATTTATAATTATAAACCCAATAAAAACAAGCGGAGCTTTTTCTCAAAGCTCCGCTTGTCGTATTTCATGCTATCTATCGTCTCTCGATACGGCCGGCAAAACCGCCACCGGGGAATAAAGTAACCTTCAACTGTCGGTCTTCGGGAACAGGCATTACTACCCGTTTATAATCGCAAGCGGCACGGTCGGCATTTATACCGTCCTTGAACAGCTCTATCTCATAAAAGCCCTCTCCCAAAAATGAGAGATCGACAATTATATCCCGTTTATCCCAGTTTGTCAAACCTCCTACGTACCACTCATCGCCCGAGCGCCTCGCCATTGTAATATATTCGCCCACTTTCCCGTCAAGCCCCAAAGTTTCGTCCCACACAGTCGGGATGCGGGCTATGAAAGCGGTACACTCCGGTTCTCTCTTGTAATTCGAAGGATTGTCGCACAACATATTCAACGGAGAATCAAAAATAACATACATAGCCAACTGACGACAGCGTGTACCCTGACTCATCGGCTCACTATTCACCGGATTATAATTCTTCTTGATTGCATTGCGCATAGCTCCCTGCGTATAGTCCATAGGTCCGGCAAACTGACGAATAAAAGGAATCTGTACATCGTAAGTCACTTGGTCATATCCTTTCGGGCTCCATTTCAATTGTTCCAAACCATTCACGCCTTCATAGTTGATCACATTGGGCCATGTACGTTGCGCTCCCGTAGGTTTGTACATTCCATGAAAATCCACCAACATATTATAACGGGCGCACAATTCCGAAGCCTCATTGATAAACCGCACCATCTCTTGGTCGTCCCTATCCATAAAATCTACTTTGAACCCTTTTATCCCCATATCGGCATAATGCTTCACAACATTTTCCATATCCCGATGGAAAGCCCAATATCCGGCCCAAAGAATCAAACCGACATTTTTCCCGTCGGCATACGTTACCAATTCAGGCAAATCTATTTCAGGAACGACCTGCATTAAATCGGCCTTTTTATTCACAGCCCACCCCTCGTCGAGAATCACATATTCTATCCCGTTCTCCGCAGCAAAATCGATATAATATTTATACGTCTCGTTATTGATTCCGGCACGAAAATCTACCCCGTAGAGATTCCACGCATTCCACCAATCCCAAGCCACCTTACCCGGTTTTATCCACGAAGTATCGGCGATACGCAAAGGTTTCCCCAAACGGAACACGATATCACTGGCAGCCAACTCTGCATCATTACCGGCAACGGCAATCACCCGCCACGGAAGTTGGGCATTGGCATCACGAGCAATATATTCTTCTCGGGAAGTAACAAACTTTTGTAACATGTTATGTCCCCCTTGAACCGTCGTTTTCGGAACCGGCGCAAAGTGAGACGTAAGGACCGGAGTATCGCCTCCACCCACCAAATACATACCCGGATAATTATCCAAGTCGGCTTCGGTTATACACACTTTCATTCCGTGAGGCAACTCTACCAACACAGGAAGAAATAAAAGGCGCGACGATTTAAATTTGGTAATAGATTCATGTTCATAAGTATTCTCGAACGAGTTGATATACTGCGACTCGAAATCGCCATCGTCTCCACGTTTTACATAACTAGCGTACATCGGATAATCGGCGGGAAATGTAAAATCGGCTTGTTCGTTATATACCGTATAAGGGATATTACTTTTATAGGTCAATCGATACGCTATTCCATCGTCATAAGCCCGCACGACCAACCCCTGTTTTCCCGATGACAAAACCATCTGGTTATAACGATCCTTCACTTGAAAACGTTTATAAACAGGAGCCGGAATCATCTCGTCTACAAAACTCCTGCGAACTTTGGGTTGTTTAGAATTCATGCCCCATAAAACTTTTGTTCGAGACTCGTTGTTTTCTTTTATCGTGATGGATATAGGAGACGGAGCCAAAACCTCTGTTTCTCCGGCAAACACGCTCAGAGTCGTCCCGGAATTCGTTACCGATACAACCGCTCTTAAATCTCCCGAGGGCGAAGCTACTTCATAATTTTTAGCTTGGGCCGCAAATACCGTCATGACCGCAATAAAAAGGGAAATGCACTTTTGGAAAATGTTCATAAGGTTAACTTTATTTTATTATTACTCTGTAAAATGCAATGATAAACAAAAGCAAAAATAACAAAATAGTCACATATCGAAAAGAAAAGAAACTTTTATTTCTCATTTTTTATAAACAAGACATGTATTCCCCGCTTCCCGATACGAAATTTGCCGTCGAAACATTTGAATACAATTTTAAATTATGGACGAACGCAATCTCATCAACGGCTCGCTCGTGTCGTATCTCTCTTGGGCCGCCGATTTTATCTCACCCATACGTTGGTTTCTATTAGCTGCATTCGCATTGGTTTTGGCCGACTTGAAATTCGGGATCGAAGCAGCACGGCATCGGGGCGAAACCATACGCAAAAGCAGGGCGATACGCCGAAGCGCAAACAAAATCATCGACTATCTTTGCTGGATACTGGTCGCCACGAGTTTTGGCGAAGCGTTCGGCACACCGTTCGGAATTCCCATATTACCGGCACTCGTGCTGTTAGTGGTGTATGGCTGTGAAATCAATTCGTGTTTCAACAATTACTTCGAAGCCCGGGGAAGCAAACTGCGAATCAATATCTTCAAATGGTTAAAAAACAAGTCCGATATTATGGTCCCCTCCGACGATGAAAACGATACCACGAAAACATAAACTTTACATCGGGATAACAGTCGCTCGATAACAATAATTTACGCCAAACATAGCCGGATTAGCTCAAAGTTTTGTATTTTTGCGAAAATTTACAAACATATACCTATGAATATTCTCGACCTAAGCGAACAAGAGATCATTCGTCGTAACAGTCTCGACGAAATGCGCAAATTGGGCATAGAACCCTACCCTGCTGCCGAATATCCTGTAAACGCCTATTCTCAGGAAATAAAAAATAATTTCGTCGATGGTGCGGAAACTCCTCGTCAGGTAGCCATAGCCGGACGTATTATGAGTCGGCGTATCATGGGTAAAGCCTCATTCATCGAGTTGAAAGACTCGGAGGGCCGAATCCAAGTTTATATTTCGCGTGACGACCTCTGCCCGGGAGAAGATAAAGAATTATACAATACCGTATTCAAAAAGCTGCTCGACATCGGCGATTTCATCGGTATTCGCGGATTTGTATTCCGCACCCAAATGGGAGAAATAACGGTCCACGCACAAGAGCTGACAGTACTCGCCAAATCGATACGCCCCCTTCCCATCGTAAAGATGAAAGACGGGGTAGCCTACGACGCTTTCGAAGACCCCGAGCTCCGTTATCGTCAACGCTATGTAGACTTGGTGGTAAACGAAGGAGTAAAAGATATATTCATCAAACGGAACAAAGTGTACAACTCCATGCGGGAATATTTCAACTCTCGTGGATATCTGGAAGTCGAAACACCCATTCTGCAATCGATACCCGGAGGTGCGGCCGCCCGTCCGTTCATCACCCACCACAATGCACTCGACATACCTCTATATTTGCGTATCGCCGATGAATTATATTTGAAACGGCTGATTGTCGGAGGCTTCGAAGGAGTGTACGAATTTTCCAAAAACTTCCGCAACGAAGGCATGGACAGAACGCACAATCCGGAATTTACCTGTATGGAAATCTATGTCTCTTACAAGGACTACAACTGGATGATGGATTTCACCGAAAAAATGTTAGAAAAAATCTGTCTCGACGTAAACGGTACTACCGAAGTCAAAGTCGGTGAAAACACGATCAATTTCAAAACTCCGTTCAAGCGTATCACTATGCTCGACGCCATCAAGGAACACACGGGTATCGACATCAGCGGCATGGACGAAGCACAATTGCGCGAAGTTTGCAAAAAAATCGGGGTCGAGGTCGACGAAACAATGGGCAAAGGAAAAATCATCGACGAAATATTCGGCGAGAAATGCGAAGGCCATTACATACAGCCCACCTTTATCACCGATTATCCCATCGAAATGTCGCCGCTTACCAAACGTCATCGGAACAACCCCGAACTGACCGAACGTTTCGAACTAATGGTAAATGGGAAAGAACTCTGTAATGCCTACTCCGAGTTGAACGACCCCATCGACCAACGGTTGCGTTTCGAAGAACAACTCCGCCTCTCCGAAAAAGGAGACGACGAAGCCATGTTCATCGATAATGACTTTATCCGGGCTCTCGAATACGGCATGCCTCCCACATCGGGTATGGGAATAGGTATGGACCGGCTCGTCATGCTCATGACAGGTCAAACCACCATACAAGAAGTTCTCCTCTTCCCGCAAATGCGCCCCGAGAAAGTTCAAAAACGAGATAACGAAGCGGCCTATACCACCATAAACATTCCTGCCGAATGGGTCGCACCCATTCAAAAAGCAGGATACCTCACCGTAGCAGACGTAGCAGAAGCCAATCCGAACAAAATGCATCAAGAAATCTGTGGCATTAACAAAAAATACAAGCTCGAACTGGCTAACCCCACGATCGACGATGTAAAAGAATGGGTAGAAAACGCAAAACGATAATCGACCATGCCTATACCCGGTAAAATAGCGATCATGGGAGGTGGCAGTTGGGCGACAGCTTTGGCAAAGCTGGCGCTTAATAATGCCGATAATATCCTATGGTACATGCGTCGAGACGACCGTATCGCCGATTTCAAACAAACAGGCCACAATCCTGTATATTTGTCCGATGTCACATTCGACACATCTCGAATACATTTCAGCTCCGACATCAACGAAATCGCCGATGCAGCCGACACGTTACTCTTGGTGACTCCATCGCCTTACATGAAGTCCCATTTAAAGAAACTGTCGGCCGACATCAGTAAAAAATTTGTCGTAACAGCGATAAAAGGAATCGTTCCCGACGAAAATATGATCGTCACCGAATACCTGCAAAATTTCTATCACGTACCGGAATCCCACTTGGCCGTAATCGGTGGGCCATGCCATGCCGAGGAAGTAGCGCTCGAACGGCTCTCCTATCTCACCATCGGGTGTAACGATCTGCAAAAAGCGAGAAGTTTCGCCGACATATTGGCGAGCCCCAAGCTGAAAACTATTATCTCCTCCGATGTAAAAGGCATTGAATATTCTGCCGTATTAAAAAACGTCTATGCCATAGCCGCCGGGATTTGTCATGGTATGAAGAGCGGAGATAATTTTCAAGCTATGCTCGTATCCAACGCCTTGAACGAAATGGACCGTTTTTTACAAGCAGTCTCCCCATGCCGGGACAGAAACATCAGCGACTCGGTATATTTGGGAGACCTTTTGGTTACCGCCTATTCCCGGTTCAGCCGCAATCACAATTTCGGATCCATGATAGGACGTGGTTACTCCGTCAGCGCCGCAAAAATGGAAATGGAGATGATTGCCGAAGGATATTTCGGCACGAAATGCATTTATGAAATAAACGAACGATACAAGGTGAACATGCCCATACTGCAATGTGTTTATGATATACTCTACAAAAAAGTATTGCCCCGGCACGCCATTGAAAGTATATATGATACATTTCTGTAATACAACTAATATAGTGAAACTATGAAATCAATCGAATTGAACATTGAAAAAGCATTAGGCACTGTATCCAAAAGCGATGTATTCGCATTGGAAAACAAAGCGAAAAGCGGCATGGAAATGCTGCACAAAGGTACGGGTAAAGGAAATGACTTTTTAGGGTGGCTGCATCTACCCTCCGAAATAACAGAAGCCCATTTAGCAGACCTCGAAGCTGCTGCAAAACAATTGAAAGACCGTTGCGAAATAGTAGTAGTCATTGGTATCGGAGGTAGCTACCTCGGAGCCAAAGCTGTTATCGAGGCTCTATCCGACTCATTCGAATTTCTTCGCTCGGAACATAAAAATCCGCTCGTACTGTTTGCCGGACACAACATCGGCGAAGACTATTTGTTTGAACTGCAAACCCTCCTGAAAAACAAATCTTTTGGCATCGTCGTCATTTCAAAATCGGGAACGACGACAGAACCCGCCATCGCTTTCCGATTGTTGAAAGAGCAGCTCGAAGCACAAGTAGGAAAAGACGAAGCCAAACATCGCATCATCGCCATAACCGATGCAAAAAAAGGTGCATTGCGTAAACTGGCCGACACCGAAGGATACAAAACTTTTGTCATTGCCGACAACGTAGGAGGCCGTTTCTCGGTACTCACTCCCGTAGGACTATTGCCTATCGCCATAGCCGGATTCGACATCAGAACGCTGGTTTCCGGAGCGGTAGCTATGGAAAAAGCGTGTGGAGAAGATATTCCTTTCGAGAAAAACCCCGCAGCTATTTATGCTGCCACCCGAAATGCTTTATATCAAAGCGGGAAGAAAATTGAAATCCTCGTCAACTTCAATCCTAAATTACACTTCTTCGCAGAATGGTGGAAACAACTCTACGGAGAAAGCGAAGGAAAAGAAAACCTCGGAATCTATCCGGCATCAGTCGACTTCACGACCGATTTACATTCGATGGGACAATGGATTCAGGAAGGTGAAAGAACCATCTTCGAAACCGTTCTTTCGGTTGCCCAAATGAAACATACGGTAAATATCCCTTCCGACAAGGATAATCTGGACGGGCTGAATTTCCTGTCGGGAAAGAGAGTGGACGAAGTAAACAAAATGGCCGAACTTGGGACTCAAATAGCTCACGTAGACGGCGGAGTCCCCAACCTTAAAATAGAAATACCCGAATTATCGGAGCTCTATTTGGGACAACTGATTTACTTCTTCGAAAAAGCCTGCGGCATTAGCGGTTATATTTTGGGCGTAAACCCGTTTAACCAACCGGGAGTCGAAGCATACAAACGCAATATGTTCGCTTTGCTCAATAAACCCGGTTACGAAGAAGAAAGTAAAGCCATACAAGCTCGTATCTAATTAAACATAACGTAAATGTAGGAACAGTCTGCCGAATTTTTCGGCAGGCTGTTCTTTTAAAATATCTTATCAAATAAATTTTTCTATATATTTTTAATATCTTTACTCCCTATAAAACATAACCCTTAGATCATGAGAAGATTAGCTACTCTTATTTTATCGTTATGGGGAATTGCACTCTCCCATGCCGCTCTTGAAGTCCCCAAAGCTCTACCCGCAACCGATATTACTGAAAATTCCTTTACCGCAAACTGGCAATCTGTATCTCAGGCTTCGGCTTACAATTTGAATGTTTTTGCCTATAAAATGGAAGATTGCGGGACAGAAACAGTAAAAGTCACAGAAAGTTTTGAGGGATTAGTGCCTCGTTCTTCCGGGTCAAAACGAAATAAATACATAGACTCTAACCTATCCGTATTCCCCGAAAATTGGAAAATCGACGTGAATACCGGCTCTATTCGCCAATTATATACGACCAATGTCGCCGGAGATACCACATCTGTTTATTCGGGGAAAATAGCTCTTGCATTCGATGCCACAGGCGATTCGATTGTTACCCCTGTATTACCGGCTCCCGCCTCGAAATTTTCGTTTTGGATAAAAAACGCCAATGCCACCGGAACAGTCGCAGTTTACGGATTTGACGGCTTTCAATGGCACTCTCTCGGTGAAGCCTCAACAATTAGTTATCGAAGTGGGGGAATAGCCGATTTTTCCGCCAATATCCCGGTGGGGTGTATTCAGTTCAAAATGATTTATACCGATGAAAATCCAGATCTAAACAGTCCCACGGCTATTGACGAAATAAGTTATACTTATGGCGGTATCGTAAAAACACGGGATTATCTTGTCGAAAACAAACGAATCACAGAAACGTCAGCTCCCGTAACCGGACTCAAAGACAATACCGATTATTTTTACACGGTAAAAAGCACCAACGGCTCTGAAACTTCTTTGGAATCAAATATGATTGATGTATTCGGATATGCAGGTTCCCTTTCCAAACCTGTACTCAAAGAATTCACCGATATTAAAGGGGGGCAATATACAGCCAACTGGAACACAGTCATCGGGTCCAACGGATATGTCGTTTACAATGTTTATACCCACATTGCCCAAAGAGACGAAACAAAAACCATTCTCCACGAAAATTTCGATGCTTTTACGGGAGGCACGATCGATCTTCCGGCAGAAGACGACGGTACAACGAATTACGACGAATATACAACTGTCCCTGACTGGTCTGTTAATTTCGGCTGCTGGACGGAAGGCATGCTCAGTGGTATCAATATTCAGACCCCCGTCATCAGCACAACCAATACAAATGGTTGTACAGTCAACGTACGAGTATATGGAGCCAAAGGAGATAAAATCGACTTTAACAACTTCTACACACAAGGTACTCCCGAGAAAGTAACCAAATTTCTCACACAAGAAGGCTATAATAATTTGACAATAGACTTTAAGCATAGCAGTGAACAAATGTATATCGAATTATATTTCAGGCAACTCGATTATACCAAAGAAATCTATCTCGACGAATTCACAATGACTCAAACTCTTTCAAAGGGAGACCGGTTTAGCTATAACTACGATTATACCCTCGTCGAAGGCCGCAGGACGAACAGTTACACTTTTACAGATCTACCCAAAGCATGGGGTGACCAATTTGCATTTCGCATGAGTGCCTATGCAGTAGTGGGCGACGATCTTTACCAATCTCAATGGACAGAACTGACAGAAGTTCCCGTTCCCTCGAATATAGACAATACCCGTCGAGAAAACCAAGAGATCAAGGTTATTTCCTATCCCGGCAACACAATTATACGACTTCTTGTACCCCAAGAAATTATCATCAGCGACCTACAAGGTCGAATCGTAGCCCAAGTTCAAGGTGTTGAGGGAGATAACTCCATCTCATTGAAGCAAGGGATTTATTTGTTGCGATGTGGTAACCATTGTCAAAAATTTATCTGTCGATAACGAAGAAACGAGCAAAACGAAAATCGGATTCAACATTTAGTCGATATAATTAAAACGTTCACATTTAAAATAAAACGAGATTACCTCCAAAAGATAATCTCGTTTTATTTTTATTTCAACAGCCCGATTACTTTAAAATCCCGATAGCGGAACACAGGCTCGTGTCGATTAACTATTATAACAAATTCCAATCTAAGTCCAGATTCAATCAACAAAAACTTTGAACTCGGCAACTTGCGTACCATCTTCACGGTGAAGGACTACGATATAATAACCACGAGAGAGGCTAATGTCCGTACCACCTATAAAAACATCTTCCGAGACGAGACACCCATCAAGGGCAAATACACGAACCTGCAACTGTAAATTGTTTTTACTTCGCAAGAAAAGCGTATTATCCGAACTATAATAGATCAACTCGCCAGATGTTTTAATCGATTCAACGCCACTGCCTTCCGTTTCTTCATTATCCACCCTCAATTTCATTCGGTTAAGGTCGAGCGTCAGAATACAATGATTTGTCTTGGGAAGCACAAACTTATAGTCATTTCCCTCCTCAAACGAATTATACTCATAAATAACATCATGTTCCTCGCCAAAACGAATAGGTTCATCTTTTGTCCTAGCCACATAACAACGTTCCCAAGTTCCTCTTCTACGAAGGAATTTGAAATCGCCGGCCTCTACATCTCCTTCCCAACGATATACACCCTCTGCGATCGGGGTCATCACCATAGGATGGGCATTATCCCAACCACAAGGCATAGCCGCTCCAACAGCAAAAACCGAAAGAGGAAATGGATTCTCTACCAAATCCGGTTCAAACTTTTCGACGGTAAGTGTAAGATTGAGTAAATCGACTTTCAATTCATAATATCCATCTCCACTTCGGTCAGCCGGAATAGTCCACTTATTATCCTCTCCATTCAAACGCATTTTCAAAGGTTGTCCCACCTTTCCCGAAATAGAAAAATCTCCACTCGATGCAGGGTGATATTTATCGTCCCAGCTCAATCGTTTCAAAAACATGAAACTACCGCACTCGTCACCCTCATCGTTATAGCGCATGACACCCTTATAATAGAAAATATAAGGATATGTCCGATCCACTTCTAAGGCTTTGGCATCCTGAAACTTCCAAAATTGAATCTCTCGATTAAACGGGCCTCCTATGATATACAAGTTTTTAGGCAATTCGAGCCGTTCAGCCTTCAAACTTTTTGCATTACCATCGACTGTAAGGGTCAATCTATATACATCGGTCTCGCTCGCATACCGGATACACAACCCTCGCTCGTCTTCACCGGCCTCTCGCAAAGGTATAGAATCGCCCAAAGGATTATTACTACCACATTCATGGACATACTCCGTTATACCATCGGTCAATTTAAACAAAACTTCCGGCAAGCCACCCACGTAAACAAACTCCTTTCCATCGTCTCCCACCGGAGAAAGCACGACGGGAATCTTTAATTCAGCCGTATCTCCAACAAGCCGCCAATCTGCTCTCGCAGTTAGAACAAATCCAAACAAGAAAAGTAAAACGGCCATATTCTTGCAAAATCTTTTCATATTTTTCTCTTTTTATTATTCAATGATTACGGTTATAGCTGAACTGCATGCTCTTTTCGGTACGGAAATCACGATCTTTTTACCCTCGGCATCATACTCATAGACAGCATGCGTTCCATCGGAAAAAGTGACCTTTGTCGGAGCCTCGTTCCGAGCCAAAAATTCAAGACGATAAGCCCGTTCTTCCGGCATATCGTCGAATGATCCGGTACGAGGATAAATAGTACAAGAGGTTCTTCCGTCCTCGGTATTTTGCGTAATTCTTGTAAATGTACAAGCTGTTTGATAATCAGCGTTGTTTCCGGCATCCTCATAATAATTAAATTCGCCTCTGGCTCCGGGTGTAAACTGCAAAGTGAGTGTTTCAGGCCGTTTTTTCAGGTGCATCATACGAGGATAAAGCGGAATGATAGCACCCTCGCGATAATAATAAGGAATCTGTTCACGAGTGAACGAACGAGTAACGACCGAACCACCGTCGATTAACTCACCCGTCATCACTTCATACCACTTGCCCTCAGGTAGCCAAATATCTTTTTCACTGACATTCGTTCCTTTATCCGACGAAGTGACGGGGGCTACGAGTATATCGTTTCCAAACATATACTGTCCCTCATAACGGTAAGCCTCATCTGCTTCGGGATAATCATAATACATAGGACGACACATGCCCACTCCCGTATCGTACGACCAACGTGCCATCGTATAAATATAAGGTATCAAAGCATAACGCAAATAAATGGCATCACGCATCTGCTCAAAATTAGCATATTTCCAAATGCGACGTTCGATATGGCCGGCAGCCGTAGCATGTGTACGCAATATAGGAGAGAAGACCCCGTATTGAATCCACCGCAAATACAACTCGGCATCGTTGGCTCCCTCCTGATTATGACCTCCTATATCATGACTCCAATAACCATAACCGACATTAGATGCGGTAGCTGTAAAATAGGGCTGAAAAGCCAACGAAGAAAAAGTCGCTTCCGAGTCTCCCGAAAAACCGATAGGATAACGATGATTACCCAACCCACCCCAACGATGAAAGATAAACGGCCGATTTTTTGCCTGCAATTTTTTATCGTTGAAAAACACATGATTCAACCAAAAAGTATTACCTAAATTCGGTTCATTCTGCGCAATCATCCACTGTTGCCAATCGACCCACCAAAAATCGACACCGATATTTTCATGAGGCCGTAAAATATGTTCGAAAAAGGCCTTGTAGAAATCCTTGTTTTCGATATTCCAACGAATGGTACCGTCTTCGTTAGTCAGACTATCAGCCTTTATATCGGAATAACGTCCGGCCAAATCGGCATACAAAGCATCATAATTATCCTCTTTGGGGAAAACACCATCGGCCGGATGCAAATTAAGTGTCGTATTCAAATTTTGTTCATCGTGCAACCAAGAGATAAAACCGGCAGGATCGGGGAAAAGAGCTTTATTCCAACTCCAACCGGTCCACTCGGTTCCATCGGTAGAACCGGTCTTACCATTACGATGCCAATCCATATCTATAACGAGTACATCCATAGGAATATCACGCGAACGTATTTCATTTACAATATCGCGCATATCTTGCTCGGTATAACGTTGAAACTTAGAGTACCAATATCCAAATACATAAAGCGGAGGCAACGGAATCTTACCGGCTATCTTGGTGAAATCGCCAAGAGCCTTTTTATAATCATGCCCATAACCCATGAAATACATATCAAGAGCGGCGGTATCCTTACGTTGAGCGACCCAATCCATACCCCCATTCGTATCTCTCTCGAACATAAGACTCAGACTACCGTCTTTGCGAGGTTCTCGTTCATCGATCACAGCCCAACCAACACGAGAAAGTAACCCATTCTCCAACCATTCACGCACATCGCCCTCTGCTCTATCCAAAGTTCTAGTCGTTCCTTTCAGATTATACGGGTCTTGTTTCCCAGGATACCACACCTCTTCGACCCCGTTCACATCGAGTGTAATTTGTAAATTAGGATTACAACGATCATTGCTTACCGGATATGTACCCAGTTTATAACGCAGTTCCAGTTTATCGGTTGTAAGATAAAGATATCCGTCACGTTCCTCTTGGGTAAAATTCGGAACCGGAAGATGGCGATTAATGACTACAAAGGACGCGCGATCCTCAAACTGCAATTTCGCACTATATTCTATACGAATCATTTCGGGAGTCAACACCGTAAAGCGCATGTTACCCGACTTCACAATAGCCTTTTCATCGGCCATCGAATTATCCTGCGCCCCGACAGTACACGCAATGAAAAGTCCCAAAATACTTAGGAGTACATGTTTTTTAATCATAAATACATAAATTTTTAATAGAAAGATTAAAGTCGTTCTACCATTATGACACAAAAAATACACATACCCCCTACATACCTGAAAAATTTTTGCTTTTACATGTTTTGTTATACGATATCGATAATATTTTGAATCGAATAAAAAAGGAAAGGGCTACAAAATGTAGCCCTTTCCTTTTTTATTTTTAAACCATTCTATTTATTATTCCGCTTCATACTCTATGGCGTCGCTTTCTGTATCATCGTCTTCCAACGCCTGAGCATCCGTTAAGATTGTTTTCACAAAGGTTGGTTTCTCATTAAACAAAACGATAGCAGATTGATTCCCGTCCGGAGTAATAAACTCTACCTGAGCAGCAACACCCAAAACCTCAGTCGTATCACGACCGACATAGCGAGCGATTAAATCATACGATTGTATATAATCGTCTACATTCGTGGCGACAAATTGATCATAAGCCGATTTGGCGGTCTCATATTCTCGAATATACGAAAAGTCCCTATCCTTGTCAAATTTTACATAAGCTTCATGATCTTTGGGCAAACGCTCCATAGCCTGTTTATATCCTTCTATTTTCGAAGCATAATTACGGTCATTCCCATGTGAACGCATAGCCTCTTTCAATTTTCGTTCATAATCGGCACGACGAGCAAACTGGCTGTTCTCATCGAGTTTATAATTATGTTCCGCTACCTCCATCTCATATTTCAAACGTTGTTCGGTAGAAACGTAGCTATCGATAGCCTCTTGACGACCGGCTCGAAGACTATCGGCAACGGTCACTTCATGGAGAATTTCTACTTGAATCGAATCGACTTTCTCTGCGGATAAGTTTTCATCGGCCGATAGAACCCACGTTCCAGACTTCAACTCCGATTTCACATATTCTTTAAATGCACCGACATAATCTCCATCGGCTACTCCACCCCCACAGGCACATAAAACAGCACCCATTGCACACACCGGAATCCATTTACATAATAGTCTCTTCATATCCTTATAACTTTATTTTATTTCAAAAAGCAGAAAAAACAAATCTTGATAATATCGAAATACAATCCATTTCCATATTTGCGACAAAAATAGTACAAGCCCAACGCAGAAACGAGTTTGATTAGTAATGCCGAAACTCGACCTATTCTCGTATCTATTGCAAAAATAATGGATTATCACAGAATACAAACATTTATGCCTTAATTTTACATCTTGTTAAATTTTTAACAAACCAGAAATAAACCCAATATCCAATCTCAAACAAAATAAAAGTCTTTCAACATCACTTCTTTGGCTAATTATCTCAAAAGCTCTATTTTTGTAGAATAAAACAAGAAACACGACATTTTGGAAAATATCGCTATTAAAAACTATCTTTTACAGCACAACGTGCCTTGCATTACTCCTAAGGCCGCGCTTATCGATATGGACGGAGTTCTCTACGACTCGATGAAAAATCATGTCGAAGCATGGTATCGTACACTCACCCCTATGGGATTCAAATGTTCCAAAGAAGAATTTTATCTATACGAAGGACGAACAGGAGCCAGTACAATTAAATACTTGTTCGACAAACATTTCGGGAAACAGGTGTCCGATGACGAGTGTGCCGAGATTTATAAAATCAAGGAAAAACATTTCAACGCGTTGGAAAAAATCGTCCCCATGCCGGGAGCCGACCTTATGCTACAACGAATCATCGATAACGGCATACGCCCTGTACTGGTCACAGGTTCGGGACAAGGTTCTCTCTTAGATCGGTTAGACCACGATTATCCCGGTGTATTCGAACAGCAATATAAGGTGACGGCATACGACGTAAAGATTGGGAAGCCGAGTCCCGAGCCCTATTTAATGGGACTTTCCAAAGCCGGAGTCAAAGCGAACGAAGCGATTGTCATCGAAAATGCACCCTTAGGGGTAGTCTCCGGTACGACAGCACAAATATTTACCATAGCAGTCAACACAGGCCCCATTCCGGCACAAGCGCTTATCGAAGCCGGAGCCGATATGGTTTTCCCGTCCATGCCCGATTTCGCCAATCATGTCGACGAACTTATACACACGCTAAAAATCACTCGATAATATCATCTGTATGGAGTCGCAAAAAATCATATTCACAGCCACACCCGGCGAAACCCTTAAAAATATGCTCGAAAACTTTTCTTTCGATACCCTTTTTATACTCTGCGACACACATACCCAAAAATTCGCCCTACCCGAAATATCGAAAAACATATCCACACAAGCCCAATATATTACGATCGAAGCCGGCGACACCCATAAAACACTCCAAACACTCGTTCACGTATGGAACGAACTGAGCCATAAAGGAGCCAGCAGAAAATCGCTTCTTATCAACTTGGGAGGAGGTATGGTCACCGACTTGGGAGGTTTCGCCGCAGCCTGTTTCAAAAGAGGAATCCGTTTCATCAATATCCCCACAACCCTATTAGGAGCAGTAGATGCCGCCGTAGGAGGAAAAACAGGAATAAATTTCAACGGATTGAAAAATGAAATAGGAGCCTTCCGCCCGGCCGATACGGTCATCGTCTCTACACAATTCTTTCAGACACTGCCACAGAACGAATTATTGTCGGGATACGCCGAAATGCTGAAACACGGACTTATCGACAATCCGGCCACCTACCGTTCATTGCTCGATTTCGACTTGTCCATGCCCGATTGGGAAAAACTTCTGCCACTGCTCAAAGAATCGATACAAGTCAAAGAACGTATCGTCGCCGAAGATCCCTTTGAAAAAGGAATACGCAAAGCCTTGAATTTAGGTCATACTATCGGCCATGCATTCGAGAGCCTTTCACACAAGCGGGAAACACCCATACCTCACGGATTCGCCGTGGCTTGGGGACTCATATGCGAATTACTACTCTCCCACCGTTATCTGAAATTTCCGTCCGAAACAATCTCCGAATTGGCAGCATACATCTATCGCCATTACAGAGCATTTCCCATTACCTGTAAGGACTACGAAACACTCTACGAGTTGATGACCCACGACAAAAAAAACGAAGCCGGATACATCAACTTCACATTATTACAAACCATCGGCAAACCGGTCATCGACTGTCACGTCGATAAGGAAGAAATATTCGTAGCATTCGACCTATACCGCGACCTATTTAAATTATAACCCCTACCGACTCTCTTGCAAGCAATTAGGAAATTTCGAAGAAAAACAGGAGTAAAAAAGTTGTTCAAAATTTTGTCAGTATAGAAAATACCACTACTTTTGCACTACCAATTCAGCGGGGTGTAGCTCAGCCCGGTTTAGAGTACGCGTCTGGGGGGCGTGTGGTCGCAAGTTCGAATCTTGTCACCCCGACTGATTTTAACCTAACTTATTGTAATTCAATAAGTTAGGTTTGGTCGTTTAAATACAACCGGGAGAAATACGGGAGATGTTTAAT